>Ga0209447_10000449_pt1 | contig 11205 bp, 13 predicted proteins | sample BogFormECP04_OM3_FD_188243 | JGI IMG/M metagenome (GOLD analysis project Ga0209447, IMG submission 188243) | Bog forest soil microbial communities from Calvert Island, British Columbia, Canada - ECP04_OM3 (SPAdes) (version 2) | ecosystem: Environmental > Aquatic > Freshwater > Wetlands > Bog ... | reverse complement strand
CGGGTATTTCGCATCGGGCGGCCCAGTCGGTGTGGGCCTAGCGTCTGGGCGTGCGGTGCGAGCGAGTCTCGTGGCAGTCATGGTGCTGGATTTCGTGCTGACCGTATCACTGTGGGGACTTCGACCAACGTTCGTGTTCAAAGGGTAGGCGGCCGATGACATTACTCCATGCAAGTGCGGAATCAGAGACCCGTACGCTGACCAAAATCGGCGCCATCCTGGTCCTGTCGATCGTGATTGCAACAGTTTTGTACCTTGTGGTCAACCCGTTCGGGGGCAGATCGCGTGACGTCATCTCTGTGTCTATCGACACGCCGTATGTCGGCCAAGGTGTCGCCGTCGGTACGCCGGTGATTATCCATGGTGTGAAGATCGGTCAAGTCGTATCGGTGTCGAGCATTTCAAGCGGCGGTGTTCGCCTGAAGACAGATTTGCAGCCGGGGCTCACGCGTGGGTTGACCGACGCCATGGGAATCGATTATCGACCATCGAACTATTTCGGTGTCACTGGAATAAACGTGATACCCGCACAAAGTGGCCACCCGCTTCAGAACGGCATGCAGATCAGTATAAGGCCGAAGGGCAACTTCTCCCTACAGGCATTGCTTTATCGGCTTGGCGAATTGTCGAACGGGGTATTCAATCAGCGCATGGTCAGTGTAATCGAGCGCGCGACGCGATACGCCAATGGTCTTACCCCCTTACTGGAGACGGTGCTCATGGTAGGTACGTCTGTCGCTAAGGTGCAGACGGTGAGCACTGACCGTCTTTTGAGGAATACCGCCGGGGTTAGCGTAGCGTTTCCGGGCTTCATTAATGGAGCGATCAGCGTTGGCAATAAAACGCTGAATAACTATTTTGGGGCTTTCGATCCCGAGAAATACAAAAAAAGCGTTTGGGGGTATTATCCGGTATCTGATAACGCAACGAAGAAACACTTCGACGATTTTGCCCGATTTTCTCAAGACACGAAAGCCACAATGGAATATTACAACAAAGAGTTCATTCCGTGGTATAACGCGACCCAATACAATCTTTTCTACCCGATCGGGAACCTGGAGTCATCGCACATCAACGATTTATTCCCCATCCTGGAAAGCGTCAGAACCCTCGCAGATGTGGTACCGAAAACTCTCAGTCCTGACAGCTTTGCTGACACGATCACCGAGTTGCGACAACGATTCGAGCGCATGTACGCGGGGTCAGGTGATCAGCGTGCACTGCAGGTACGGATCATCTTGGACCGTCTTCCAGGTGTTGCGGCGCCACTTGGTTTGGCGATGGGCGGATCATCATGAAGCCTAGGGCCGCGCTATGGCGATTCATACTTGTTACTGCTGTCAGCATCACCTTGTTGATCGTGATCGCGAACGAGATTAGGCAGCCCATTGAAGCCACCACCCGTACATATAACGCTGAATTTACCGACGTTTCAGGCCTGAGCGATGGAGCCGATGTGCGTGTCCGTGGCGTACGCGTCGGTAAGGTCCAAGCTATTGAACTGAAGCGATCGGGTGATGGGCGGACCATCGCGGCCGTGCGACTCACACTGAATCGACGATACAGCATTGTGCCAGCGAGCCGCCTGGCCGTCAGATACCAGGCGTTAACGGGTCTGCGCTATGTCGATGTGCAAAACCCCGCAGAAGGCGACGCGTTAGCAAATCGGGTAACCGACGTGCCCACGATGATGACGCAGCCGTCTTTCGATATCACAGTGCTGTTCAATGGGTTGCAGCCCGTACTCGCTACGCTAAGTCCAGAGCAGATCAATACGTTCACTGAAAACGCGATAACGTTCCTTCAGGGCGATGGTCGGGGACTTGAGCCCATGCTTGACAGCATCCACAAACTGACCGAGTTCGTCTCTGATCGACAACAGGTCGTGGCGACACTCGTGCGGAACCTCGCCACGCTGGCTGACGGCGTTAGTGGTCGTGCCCAATATTTGACACAGATTTTGGACGAAGTTGAAATGCCTGTCCGACAGGCCCTGAAGGTGCTCGATGAGTTTCGCAAGGCACAGGTGGCAGGCGCGGACTTCACTCGATCGGTATTGAGCCTGCTGGCGGCCGCGGGAATTAAGCCCGGAACCGACGTTAACACGGCACTCGACAGGGCATTCACAAATGTATACGACGCCATGGAGGCACTTAAACGAACACCCGTGATCTGGGAAAATATCCCGCCACCACCCGATGCCGGCGCACCGGTTCCGTGCTCTCATGGCCGGGCCCAGCTCCCCGAGACAATGGATATACTTCTGAACGGCCAAAGGGTGGTGTTATGCAGCAAGTGAATTCGATGCGAAGCCAACGATTCTGGGGCGCAGCTGCGCTGGTAATCGCCACGATTGTGTGCGTGGTTGTGGCGTTTCTTTACGTTAGCCCACCGAACCGGCGGATCGTTACGTTTTACACTGACGACGCGGCATCGATCCGCCCGGGGGACACTGTCCGTATTGCCGGCGTCGTGGTCGGAACGGTGAAGGACCTCTCGCTCGAGCCGGACCAAATCAGTGTGCGAGCGATTGTGAACCGAGACGCCTTTATCGGCGACCAGTCTCAAGTTCAAGTCCGTATGCTCACCGTCGTTGGTGGCTACTACGTCACCATCGTCCCACTCGGTAACGCGCCTCTTGGCACCCGCCCGATACCCAAGGAGCGTGTCACGATGCCGTACAGCCTGATACGGGCTCTTACGGACACGACAAAGATCACCGAGCACGTTGCACCCAAGCCGATCAAGCAATCCGTCGATCAGCTGCAGCAGGGGCTGCGTGGCACCAATCTCGATTCCGTAGCAGCGGTGCTCCACGCCGGTAACAGCATCGCCGACACACTTGACAGGCAGCGGGGTGAACTTTCCAAGATTCTTCAGCTCTCCGACGAGTACATCGACAAACTGACCAATTACCGTGGCCAGTTACAGGAGTATATTCGTAAGATCGCGATCCTAGAAGAATCGGCGGTCTTGTACGGTGCGAGCCTTGCTGATTCGCTCTTGGGACTGGGCGCTGTAGTCCAGGCATTGAAGCCAGCAGTTGATGTCTATTACACCCATCGTGACGATTTTCTTGAAAAGGTCCGTGGCATTCTCGGGGACACGCGAACGATAGCGTCGCGGAATGGCATGTTGGTGCGCTTGCTCGGTCGAATACACGACAGGATGGAACGCCAGCTGGACAGGCAGAACAACTTTGTTCGGCCCGAACTGCTGGCCACGGACATCTGCATCCCGGTGCATGGGAGACCCTGTTGATGTCTGCTGTCGCCTGCTCGCGCGTTCGCGTCGTCTTTGGCTCGATCATCTCGGCGTTAGTTGTTGCGGTTTGCGCCACATCGTGTGGAGCCGGACGGGAAAGTCAGTCGGCTCAATTCTGCGCGATCATGTCGGATAGCGTCGGACTATACGTCGGCAATCCCGTGACCCAGATGGGCTACAAGATCGGCACCGTCGACGAGATTACGCCCCGCGACACTAGCGTTGAGGTTCGATTCACCGTAAAGGAACGCCGGCCGATGCCGCGCGATGTCAAGGCGGTGACCCGGTCAACATCGATTCTCGCCGACCGTTCGTTGGAACTCGTGGGAAATTATAGCGATGGCCCGCGGCTGGTGGCTGCCCAGTGCATCCCTCGTAGCCACACGTCCACGCCGTTGAGTATCTCCCAGGTCATCGGATCGGCTACGAACTTCGTGAATGGGATTAATCCGGACGGCTCCACCAACATCAAAGATGCGCTCCGCGGCGTCGATGACGCGGTCAAAGGCAACGGGGCCGGTCTAAACAGGCTTCTGACTACGTCGTCATCGCTATTAGATAATCCCGATGCGGCGATTGCCGATATGGGCGCGATCGTGAGGAACGTCGCGCAGTTGACGGCTATGTTGAAAGCAAATCGAACTCCAGCGAAAAAGATACTGCTGGATTTTTCGGAGACCGACCCCCAATTCACAAACATGTTGTCGGGCGCGATCGATATAGTTAGCTACCTTGCCGACCTTATCCATCTGGCCGACGACCTCGAGAAAACCCTTGGTAACGACATCCAGCTCGCCCTGGATACCCTCGGGGATATGCTCCGACACTTGAGCCCGCACTATAAGGGAATTGCGAATATGCTCAACCCAGTCCCACGGTTCGTCAACACGCTGTCTTATTATGTCAACAACCATCAGTTCGATTTCATCTCGTGGAGCCCGCCGCTGTTTCGTATCCGAACCCCGGACGGGCTGGCCCTTTGTGGACAAATGAATGCGTCTATGCCCGGTAGCTGCGCGGACGTCAACGGGCAACCACACGCGGTGGACATGGCGCTCTTGCAGTACGTACTGACGGAGGCCCAGCGACGATGAGAAGCAGAGCACGGTTAGCGGTCGCGGTAATCGCCGGCGGCCTGTTGTTGTCGTCGTGTGCATCGCTCAACGTCGATGCGGTACCGCTGCCTGGCAGTAGCTATCGCGGCGGATACGACATTGCCATCGAATTTGCGAACGTCCTAAACCTGCCTCAGCGTGCGAAGGTGGTGATGGACGGCACCAAGGTGGGTGTGGTGACGAACGTGACCCTCACTAGCCGTGGCGTTGACGTGACGTCACGTATCGATCACGACGTCGTGGTGCCGTCGAATATCCACTCGGTTCTGCAGCAGGCGACGGTCCTCGGCGACACCTACATCGCACTCGAACGAGCCCCGGAGACTGATTCGGCGGCACCGCCGTTAGGGCCCGGCGGGCGGATCCCCATCACACACACCACGTCTCCGCCGCAGCTAGAAGACACCATCGCCAATCTGGCGAACTTCATCGGCAGCGGGTCGATCCAGCGGGCACAAAATACGGTGATCAATATCAATAAGATCACTCCGCCCCGGCCCGAGATACGAGAGATTGCATCGCGGGCGGCAGCCGACCTTTCAGACTTGTCGAGCAGCATGGATAATGTTGATACATGGCTTAAGGGGCTGTCCGAGTCAGCCAATGTGATGTCTGTCAGTACCCCGGACTTTAAGTACTGGCTTTCTCCGGAAGGCGTAACGACGTTCCGTCACAGTCTTCTTCTATCGCACGATCTTGCGCCGCTCTTACCAACACTCGGTACCGTCTACTACAATGGACACTGGCTAGTCCCGGCGCTGTCCGCAGGCGCTGATGCCTTGGAAGCGGTCCAGCATTCAAAATGGGCGTTTGACGAAGAAGTACCCCGCTGGCAGCATCTGGTCACTGAGTACCTTATCCCGGAGCGGGAACATCCAGCGATCAACATCACATCAATTGTGGGCCCTGATGGCCGGGAATTATCAGGCAACGTACAGCAGGTGCTGCGGATGATCGGAGCGATGCCGTGAGGTTGAAATCCGCAATAAGCGTCGCCACGTTCGCCGTATTCCTTGCGATGATCGTCGTGTTTATCGGCTATATCGCATCGCTGGGCATCCGTGTCAGCCCGCCAGCCAAACGTACGGCTCTCTCGCTGAATGTCGCCGATATCAATAATATTGTTGTCGATTCCAATGTGTTGCTACGCGGGGTCGGCGTTGGGAAGGTAACTCGCATCGATACTTCGGTCGCAGCTGCAACAATTCATTTCTATATCGACGGGCAATACCAAGTCCCCGTTGATAGCGATGTGCGGCTCGAGAACCTCTCCGCCCTCGGCGAATCCTATATCGAGTTCGAGCCGCGAAGTTCTGGTGGGCCCATATTCCGCGACGGCCAACGCATCGCAACGGCAGCGGTGAAACAGCCACCCTCGATATCCGAGCTTGGAGCCAGCGTTGTGCGTGTCCTCAACCAACTTGACCCCCACCAGCTCAGTCGTGTTGTTGGCGAGGCTGACACGGGGCTTCCGGACCCGGGTTTTGTGCTGCCCAACCTGGCGCATGCGAGCTTATTACTTCGTAACACGACCGCCGATTTCAAAGGTAAAGGGCGGGAACTCCTCGACAATTTCCAGGTGCTGCTGCAAAACGCCGGCTTTGTCGGGCCTGCACTCGCTAAAGGGGCCCCGACTCTCTACCCCCTGGGAACGACTATAGCTACTGGGTGGGATACCGGTTGGGTATCACCGCTAGAATCCAAGCCGTCCGATGTCTATATGCTTAATGCGTTGCTCCAGCGGATTCAGAAATTATTGGATGATCGTGGGGCCGATCTGAGAGTCTTGGGTGAAGCAACGTCGGCGAATGTCACGTTAATCGCGAACGCGCTGAAGAATCTCGACAGCAGCCAAATCCTGGCTAACCTGCTGGCGACGGTGCCCGCGAATGGCGCCGTCGATCTGCATGTGGCGATTCCGCAAGGGTAGGCTGCTGACAAATGTTTATGGTGCGTTCCGGTACCGAGGAAGGTCTCAGCATGGCTGGCAAGGAGGACAAGACGGAGATCTCGGACCCGGACGCGGCCGATCCCAAGCCCGGCGACGGGTCGGGAGCGGTCGACGTGCAGCAGAAGTCGGATATCGCGGAGTCAGACGGGACCGATCCCAAGGCTACCGATGAGGATGATGACGATGAGTCGGAAGCCGTCGAGGTGCGGCAGAGGACGACCAAAGCGAACGATCGCCGGATATCCGTGTCTGTCCGAACGCTGCTGGTGGCGACGCTGATCGTTGCTTTGCTGGCCTCGGTGGGGGTTATGACTTGGTTGTACTTAGGCGCGAAGGCAAAGCTCGACGAAGAAGGCCGTCAAGCTGCCAACAACAGCCACGCTGAGCGAATTGCTCTCGACTACGCGGTCGACGCTGCAAAAATAAATTTTCAGGACCTGGACACGTGGAAAAAGAGCCTAGTCAAAGGGACCACTCCCGAACTCAAGGAGAAGCTGAACAGCGCTTCGACATCGATGGAGCAGATCTTAGCGCCGTTGCAGTGGAATTCGACGGCAGTTCCGCTCGTTGCTAAGGTGCGGTCGAATTCGAATGGCATCTACGTCGTTGACACTTTTGTGGGCGTTGAGACAAAGACAATGCAGGCTCCAGATGGTCTCCAATCCACCGCCACCTACAGCGTTACCATTGATAAAAACCACGATTGGCAGATCAGCGATGTTGGTGGAATCGGCGCGGTCGTCGGCCAAAAGTAGGAAATTATGCAACTCGTGAAGCGTGTGGCCTTGAGCATCACAGCAACCGCTGCCTTAGCGATATCCTTCGCGCCCACATCGGCGGCAGATCCAACGGCGCATCTCAAAGCTGAAATAGACGCTGCGCGAAGCGAATCGGGATGCCCACCCCTGCAATTAGACCCCGTTCTCAATGGGGTGAGCCTGCGCGTAGCCCATGAAATGGACGACTACGTTAGGCATAGCTCAAGCTTCTTGCCCACCGGCGGGGAGGGGCCCCCGGTTGTGGAAGCGAGTGGGGGCGTGTTGCGGGTTATGCGTGAAGCAGGGTACAGCACAGCAAAGGCGAAATTGCTTGAAGGCTATGGCGATTACCGTACAGGCGGCACCGGCGACAACGAGGCCAAAGCAATCAAGGGGACGGTACTGCAAGGCTTGGGCTTTGAAGTGCTTCCCGATTGCACGTATACAAAATACGGTATCAGTGCAATAAACGATGACAGTAGCCAGGGTTGGCCGTCGACGCCGCCGAGAACTTACGCCGTGACCGCCGTAGTCATGGCAGGCGATCGACAGGTGCCTCAACGATAATCGACGTTTGCCGGCCAGACGATCCCGCTACCTAATCCCGCCGATCCCCGAAACCGAGCCCTGGGCAGCAGGACTCGCCACCGCCATTAATCGCGTCCGCGCCGGCCCACCCATGGATTCAGGTCTAGATCTGCAGCGGCGGAAGGCTAGCACGCGACACGAACGTGAAAAGACAATCGGCTTCCGCGCTCATAAACTCACTTGTGTCGAAGAAAAAGATCACCGCGTCGTCCGTGATGGCGAAGTTCTGGTAGTGGGCCGGGTCCCGCCCGACTGTTGGGGACAAGTGGAAATGCCTCTCGGGTTGCTGCCTGGCCAGGTCCTCCGCCACGACCGGGTAGATCGAGTCGATTGGGTTGGGGCCGGGCGCAAACAAGTTCGCGAACGTCACAGGCCGGTTCTGGTCGTAGTCGAAGGTGAAGGATTTGTACCCGCTGCCCGGGGTGCCTTCGTCGAACCGGAATTCCTTAAGGACCAGGCTCTGGGTTCCGTGCCACGGCTGCGTGTACTCGGGAATAGTGCGCGTCGGCTGCCCGGAGCGGAAGGTCTGCGAGTTGACGATCATCTGGTACGGCAGGTTCCGCGCGCCCGGCGCCTGCGCCGCGTTGATCACGTGGTCGCGCTTCAAAGTGAGGTAGTCGACGACCGGCTGGGGGTCGGGATAGTCGATCCCGAAGCGCATGTCGATGGTGTAAGCGGGCGTGTCAGCTTGCACGAAGCAGAGGTTGCCCGACTGGACGTTACCGCCGAGCTGCCCGCATGTGGACTGCGCGCCAGCAACGGCCACAACGGGACCGGCTAGTGCGCCGATAAGAGCTGAAGCAGCCAGAGCAAGGACTCGCATCTTATAAATCTAGCTACCGCCAAGGGTCATGTAAACAGGCTTTCCGACTTTACAACACCTGCTCAATTTTCGACCGGAATGAACTGTAGGAGCTCCGACCGGCCGCGCCAAACGATCATCTCGGTTCGGCCGACTGCTGTTTGCCTGAGCGGATTTCGCTGTCTTTCGGAGCCGTAGTGCGCATCGATCCAGCACTGACCATAATCAATGGGCTAAATCTGGGTTGTATTTTATCGATGTATACAACCCATACCGCTTAGGGACCGAGTGCCGGCAGCGCCACCGCGGTTAGAAGACGTTCTCTTGCAGAACCAATTCCGCTGCACAACAGAGGCCCGGCCATGCCTTCGCCACCCGTGACACGCCCGCTCGCCAGCGTGGGATCGCCGGTATGAGGGAAGTGGAGCCTGTGGTGAGAACTTTTTAATCTAAAAGGTACGTAGAGAACGTTCGGGCCGTGGGTGTCGATGGCGTCCCGGGAACCCCTGTGCTGATTGCGAAGTCGGCGAGACCAGGCCTGATTGTGATTCATAATTCCGACCTTCTCACTTCATTGGTTTGTCAGCTCGGACGCAACGGCGTGTTGTAAGCTGTCTAACGTCGGACACGGAACTTGAGTTCCGTCTTGGTTCAGTGGCCCCGATGATCGATTTCTGCGCCGGGGTCCAACACGGCGCAGATCACGCGCGGTGTGGTGGCAACGACAGGTGGACCGACGGTGTGAGTCTGCTGCGGGGAGTGAGCGGACAGAGCGTCGACGCGAATTTCGTACGACAGGTTATTGACACGTTAGTCCTACCCGCGCTGCGGCTGTGAGCGCGAACACCAACACACGACTGACCCGAACATCGCTATCCGGCCTACGCTAGCGGGATGCTCACCTAAGTCGTATGTCAACCGTGACGAAAACGATTTCCCGCGGACTTCGGCGCCGCTTGGCGGACCGATCCCGATCTTTGCCGATGAGGTAACGAATCGACTACGTGCGCATTTTTGACAGTCAACGCAGCCTCTTGACAGAGGCCACTACTGTAACGAATAGTACGAAACTGTCTAGTACGAACTCGTCTTAGTTTGGTGCAGCAGACCCGATTAAGACGGCCACGTGGTCGCTTCCGCCACACTAATATCGACTAAGTGGCTACTGTCAGTTTTCGTGAGGGGCTCACCATGGCGAAGGCTTACCACGACCACTGGTTACTTGGCTGCCTGGTGTTCGCTTGGGCCGCGGGGGCGGCCCTACTAGGCAGCCCAGTCGCCAGGGCCGTTCCTTATCCCCTTCCGCCTGGTTACCTCAGCTCCTATGACCAGGGGTATAACACGATGACGCCCGAGGTTGGCACGAAATATTTTTTCCCCCTTACCGCCGATTTGTCGCCGAGCTGTCACGAGGAGCTAAGAATTGCGCAGTCCAAGAACGCACCCGAAAATGCAGACGGCTTCGTTGCGGGCTGTATAGATGCGGCCCGGCATGCGATGGGGATTTACTACCCCTGCGATCGCTGGGGAGACGATCCGGTATGCCCGCGGCGGCCATGAACACCGAGCACTGGGACGTACTCGCCCAGCTCCCCACGGCCTGGCCCGACTAGACGAGTAATCCCGGTCGGCTCGGGAGAAGGAAAGAAGATGAAGACTAAGGCAGCCCGGCTCCTACTACTCGTGGGTGCGGCAATGGCGGTCGCAACCCCAGCTTTGGCAGGAGCGGATCCCGCTTACGTGGGCGTAGCCGTCGGATACCAGGTCAGTGGCACTCCGCAGGGCTTACCGTACGTCAGTTCGACGGCCGAGGGAGCGCAGCAAGGAGCGATGCAGAATTGCCTAGCACGCCTCTCTGCGTGTGCACCTGCGGGAACTAGCCGGCAGTGCATTGGAATTGCTACCGGGGTTGGCACCCAATGGGATTCAGCAGAGGGCCCGGATAAGGCTACTGCCGAGACCAACGCGCGGGCCAAGTTGGCCAAGGTGGCGGCCGGTCTCCCCCTCCCCGATACGTTAGGAGACGGACCGGTCACGACGGCCGCGTGTTCATGGGATTAATGGCTTCAGCCGAGAGCATGCCGCCCATTACGCCGCCTCGCCGAGGGTCATCCATGATCTACCAACGGAATTCGGCGTTGTGCGGGCGTAGCAGCACGGCCCCGACGGTGGCGTCCCGGTAGTCTTGCTGCACTGCTTCTTGCTTTTGCCGCGGCTGGATCTGTACACGCAGTCGCCTCCGCGTTGGTGATGAGAGACCTGCTCATCGGGCTGTGGGCTTGGTATAACTGCGAGGCGGTAGACGGATGGCACCGTCAATGCGGATAGTCTCGCCGTTCATGTAGGAGTTGGTGAGCACTGCCACCACCATTTCGGCATATTCGGCGGCGTAGCCGAGCCGCGGCGGATACACGACGCTTTGGCCCAGCTCCTGCTTCTTGGTCTCGGCGACCTCTCCGGTGCCGTAGATGGGCGTGTCGAACAGCCCCGGCGCGAGGGTGTTGACGCGCACCCCGATCGCGGCCAGATCTCGGGCCAGCGGCAGGGTGAGCGCGACGATCCCGCCCTTAGACGCCGCGTAGGCGGCCTGGCCGATCTGGCCATCGAAGGCTGCCACCGATGCGGTGTTGACGATGGCGCCACGCTCGCCGGTTTCGGTGGGGACCAGCGCTGCCATCGCCGCGCCGGCCAGGCGTACACAATTGAACGTTCCTACCAGGTTCGTTC
>Ga0209447_10000448_pt1 | contig 11210 bp, 9 predicted proteins | sample BogFormECP04_OM3_FD_188243 | JGI IMG/M metagenome (GOLD analysis project Ga0209447, IMG submission 188243) | Bog forest soil microbial communities from Calvert Island, British Columbia, Canada - ECP04_OM3 (SPAdes) (version 2) | ecosystem: Environmental > Aquatic > Freshwater > Wetlands > Bog ... | reverse complement strand
GCAGCGCGACGTCCTCCAGAACGAACAGGAATCCGCGCAACTGCGCGAGTTGCGCCTGCTCACCACCGTGCAATTCATCCAGGCTCTCGGCGGAGGCTGGCAGGGATCGAAAATCTACAGCGACTCGCAGCCGCCTTCCGCCAATCCGAGCCAGCCGAAGCACTAAGTCTTCGCGCTTCGATTTCATCCGAATTCGTTACCGCGAATCGCTGCGAGTTGCTTAGAATACTCGTCTTCGGCGCGCGCTGTTTTTGATGCGCCGTCGGTTGCATTGTCTGGTGCGTTTATCGCCGCACTCAGGAGCATTTACTCAGGGCATCATGTCGGACGATTCCATAGCAATCATCGGCGGCACCGGAGATTTGGGTTACGGGCTTGCCCTGCGCTGGGCCAAAGCCGGGCGGAAAGTTTTCATTGGCTCGCGTTCCGCAGAACGCGCCGCCACGGCAGCGAACGAGATTCGCGAAGCCGCGGGAACAGGTTCGCAAGTGCAAGGCATGGCAAATGTGGATGCGATTCAGAATGCGTGGATCGTGGTGATCGCGGTTCCATTCCTGGCCCAGGCAGAGACCATCGCTTCCATCAAAGAAAAGCTTCGCACCGGGCAGACGGTTGTAATTTGCACTGTTCCGCTTGAGGCCGCAATCGGCGGCGCGCCCACGCGCACCCTCGGTCTCTGGGCGGGCTCCGCATCGGAACAGGCCGCGCGTACTTTGCCCGACACGGTACACGTGGTGGCCGCATTTCAAAATGTCTCCGCGCACGCAGTCCAGGAACTCTCCGGAACCGTGGATTGCGACGTAATTGTGTGCGGCGATGAAGCGGAAGTGCGCGGCAGGCTGCGGCCGTGGGTCGAAGCGATCGCTGGATGCCGCTACGTGGACGGTGGAAAACTCGAAAACGCGCGCATCGTCGAATCCATCACGGCATTGTTAATTGGCGTGAATCGCCGTCTCAAAGTTACGGCATCCGGAATTCGAATCACCGGTATCGGTTCCGCGCGATGAGCGCGGCGCGCACCTCGCGCCCGCGAATCGATTCAAGCGCGATCGAGCTTTTTGGACTTCGTACGCTGCCGGAAGTAAAGCCGGGTGACGATCTAGCCGGCTTGATTTCGGATGCGCTGCGCCGCGAGAATCGTGAGTTGCGAAGCGGCGATGTTCTGGTGGTAGCGCAAAAAGTTGTTTCCAAGGCCGAGGGCAGCGTCGTGCGTTTGAGCGGAGTGAAGCCTTCGGATCTGGCGCGCAGTTGGGCGCGGACGCTGCACGAGGATCCGCGATTCATCGAAGTCGTGCTGCGCGAGTCGCGCCGCGTGATTCGCATGACCGAGCGCGCGCTGATTGTCGAAACGCGCCATGGATTTATTTGCGCGAACGCCGGCGTGGATCGTTCGAACGTTCGCGATGCAGGCACGGTGACGTGTCTGCCGCTCGATCCCGATCGCTCGGCGCAGCGGCTGAGCGAGCGCTTGCGGAAACTCACCAAGGCGCGCGCCGCGGTGATTGTGTCCGATACTTTCGGCCGGCCGTGGCGGCTGGGCCTCACGAATGTGGCCATCGGCGCGGCGGGCCTGGCGGTGCTGGAAGATTTGCGCGGCACTCGCGACGCCAGCGGGCGCAAGCTGCAAGGGACGATTCTTGCCGTCGCGGATGAACTAGCCGCCGCGGCGGGATTGGCGATGAAAAAAGCCGCACAGATTCCCGCAGTGATAATTCGCGGCTTTCCTTTTGTGCGCGCTCGCGATGCCGCTCGCCAGTTGATTCGTCCGGCCAGCGAGGATATGTTTCGATAGGCGGCGAATGTCCCCGCTGGCAGTAATTTCAGATTCAACGGCCCAATGGCTATGGGAACGATCACAACTTCGACAAACACCGCGAAACGTACCGCCGGCGTCCCTGCCGACTCTTTCGAAAGTGAAGTAACCACGACCAAAACTAACGGACGAACGACAGAACCCAACCAACTCGTGCGCACGGGAAACGATTCAAGCGAGATCGTGCGGGCCTTAGCGCGCGCAGAGGCCGGCGAGCAAATCGCGCGCGAAGATGCGCTTTTGCTGATGCACTCCGCCGAAACCGGCGCGCTCCTCGAAGCGGCATCTTCGCTGCGCAATCGAGTGAAAGGCCGCACCATCAGCTATTCCCGCAAAGTTTTCATCCCCCTCACCACGCTGTGCCGCGATTACTGCGGCTACTGCACCTTCCGCCGCGATCCCGGCGAGCCGGGCGGGCGTTATATGGCGCCCGAGGAAGTTTTGGCCGCCGCCGAACGCGCGCGCGCCGCTGGATGCAAAGAATTATTGTTCAGCCTGGGAGATCAACCGGAGCGCATTTTTCCCGAAGCGCGCGAGTTTTTGCGCGCGCGCGGTTTTGAGCGCACACTCGAATACCTCGCGTCCGTCTCGCAGCTCGCTCTCGAAACTTCAGGACTGCTCCCGCACGCAAATCCGGGCGTGATGAATGCCGCCGATCTCATCGCGCTTAAGTCTTCCAATGCAAGCATGGGCCTGATGCTCGAAAATGTAAGTCCAAGATTAATGCGTCGCGGCGAAGCGCATGAGCTAGCACCGGACAAAGTCCCCAGCCTGCGTTTGCGAACCATCGAAGAAGCCGGCCGCCAGCACATCGCGTTCACCACCGGAATTCTGATCGGCATCGGCGAAACGCGCGAAGAGCGCATCGATTCACTGCTAGCCATTCGCGATTTGCACGCGCGCCACGGCCACATCCAGGAAGTAATCGTTCAAAATTTCCGCGCCAAGCCGTCCACTCCGATGGCCTTGCGCGCCGAGCCCGATATGGACGATATGTTGCGCACCGTCGCCGTCGCCCGGCTCATTCTGGGCGGAGAAATGAATCTGCAAGCGCCGCCGAATCTGAGCGCCCCCGATTACACACGCCTCCTCGAAGCGGGCATCAACGATTGGGGCGGAATTTCGCCGATCACTCCCGATTTCATCAATCCCGAAGCAGCTTGGCCGCATATTGATACGCTCGGCGAACGAACTGCCGATTCCGGATTTGTTCTCCGCGAGCGGCTTTCAATTTATCCCGAATTCACCGAACGCAAAGGCTTCGTTCACGAAAATGTGCGCGCCCATTTGAATTACTTGAAAGATGCCGATGGCTACGCGCGCGTGGGAGCTTAAAAAATGGCGGTGAACCCGGCGATGCTTGGGCCAAGTATGGATCTCAGCGCAGCATTGCGCGACGCGCGACCGGCCGTGCGCACTGCCCTCGAGCGCGGGCTTGAGGGCCGCGAACTGGGCTTCGAAGAAGGAGTACTGCTTGCGCGAGCGGATGGCCATGATCTGACGGCTCTTGTCGCCGCAGCCGACGAGCTTCGCCGCCGGCAAGTCGGCGACGCCATCACGTACGTCGTCAATCGCAACATTAATTTCACAAATGTCTGCATGGTAGGCTGCGCCTTCTGCGGATTCGCGCGCGGGCCGAACGCTGCGGACGCGTATTCGCTCACGATTGAGCAAATTGTGGCGAAAGCAACGGAAGCTTGGAATGTCGGCGCCACGGAAGTCTGCATACAAGGCGGCCTGCCGAAGGATTTTGACGGATATTTCTATCGCGATATTCTCCGCGGCATCAAAGAAGCGCTGCCGGAGATGCACATCCACGCATTTTCCCCCATGGAAATTTGCTACGGCGTCGAGCGCACTGGTCTGAATCTTCCCGAGTATCTTTCCATGCTCAAAGAGAATGGACTCGGCACAATTCCCGGCACCGCCGCGGAAGTTCTCGACGACGAAGTGCGCAGCGCGCTCAGCCCCAATAAATTAAAAGTCGCGCAATGGATCGAAGTGGTGCGCACCGCGCACTCGCTCGGCATTCGCAGCACTTCGACGATGATGTACGGACACGTGGAAACTCCCGAGCATTGGGTGCGCCACATCTTGCTGCTGCGCGAAATTCAAAAAGAGACCGGCGGCTTCACCGAATTTGTGCCGCTCGGCTTCGTCCACGAAAAAACGCGCCTCTTCCGCAAAGACGGCGCGCGCCCCGGCAGCACGCGCCGCGAAAATCTTGCCGTACATGCCCTCGCGCGCGTTCTTTTCAACGGGCTGATTTCGAATATTCAAGTGTCCTGGGTAAAAATGGGATTCGAAGAATCGCTCGCGTGCCTCGAATCCGGCGCGAACGATTTCAGCGGCACGCTGATGGAAGAGCACATTTCTAAATCTGCGGGAGCCAATTTCGGTGAATACGTTGCACCGGAACAATTTCGCGCGCTGATTCGCCGCATCGGGCGAATTCCCGCCGAACGCACCACCACGTACGAATTGCGGCGCGTTTACGAGCGCGATGACGAGGAGACTTTTGCGGCGAACGCATCGAATCGCCAGCCGCCGCAGCTCAGTGTCCTCGAAGAGCCGCACTATACCGGGACGGGCTACTGATGGAAGTCGTCGCGCTGGCGGGCGGAGTCGGAGCCTCGAAGCTGCTCGTCGGCCTCGCGCATGCCATGGCCCCCGAAAATCTGACCATCGTCGTGAATACCGGCGATGATCTCGAGATGCACGGCCTCACGATTTGCCCCGACCTCGACATCGTCACCTACACTCTCGCCGGTCTCGTAAATCCGGCCACCGGATGGGGCGTCAATGGCGATACGTTCGCGGGACTGCAATTCCTCGCGCGCTACGAACGCGAGACCTGGTTCAATCTCGGCGATCGCGATCTCGCCACGCATATTCATCGCAGCGATATGTTGCGCCGCGGCGCCACTCTTTCCGAGTGCGCCGATTCGATTCGTCGCTCGCTCGGAGTTCGCGCGCATATTCTGCCGATGAGCGATCAACCGGTGCGCACGCACATTGAAACTCCGGCGGGCACTCTGCCATTCCAACATTATCTCGTGAAGCATCGCGCGGAGCCGGCGGTGAAGGCCATTCATTTCGAGGGCGCTGAACGATCGGAGCCCGCGCCCGGAGTGCTGAGCGCAATTTCGGGCGCGCGCGGAATCATAATTTGCCCCAGCAATCCGTTGATCAGCATCGGCCCGATTCTCGCCGTGCCGGGAATCCGCGAGGCGCTGGCCGCGCGCCGCGAAGATGTGGTCGTCGTCTGTCCGATCGTCGGTGGGATCTCGCTCAAGGGCCCGAGCGCTAAAATGATGGCCGAACTCGGAATCGAAGTCTCGGCGCGAGGCGTCGCGGAAATGTATCGCGACATTGCTTCGCGCATTGTGATCGACGAAAGTGACGCCAGCTTGCGTCCGAAAATTGAAGCAGCAGGAATCGCAGTCGAAATCACGAGAACCGTGATGGATTCAGAAGATGATAAATGGTGGCTGGGCCATTTCCTGGTGAATTTGTTGCAGGCGAAAACGACGCACGCAAGCATTTAAGATTCAAGTCGAGCACCGCCAGTCGATGTGCGGTGAATTGTGAAACACGAAAGGCCGGATGAAGGCGCTGCTGATTCCCGTCAAGGATTTGCGCATCGCGAAGCAAAGGCTCGCGCCGGAGTTGTCGCAATCCGATCGAACGGCGCTCGCCGAGGCGATGTTCGACGATTTCTGCGCCTGCGTCGCGAGGATCCGCTGCGTGGACCAGATTTTCGTGATCACCAACTACGATCCCGCTATCGAACGAGCACACGCGTTAGGTTGGGAAGTCCTGCGCGAAACTGCGCAGGAATCTGAGAGCGCGTCGGTGGATGCGGCATCGCGAATTTGCGCCGAACGCGGCGTCAAGTCACTCGCCCGGCTACCAATCGATTTGCCGCTCGTAACTCCAGCCGATATCGAGCAGATTTTTGCCGCAGCGCGCCCGGCTCCATCCGCAGTGATCGTTCCCTCGCGCAGCGGAATGGGCACAAATGCGCTGCTGCGCACGCCGCCATCTCTGTTTCCCTCACGATTCGGGCCGAACAGCTTCCCGAAACATTCGCGCGAAGCCGACCAGCGCGGCGCGGAGCTGACCGTGCTTCGAAACGAGCGCCTGGAACTCGACGTGGACGACTGGGACGATCTGCAAGTTCTCGCGTCGCGGCCAGATCTGCCTTCGGCCACCCGCAATTGGCTGCGGCAAGCAGGCCTTGTGCCCACGGCGATCGCTGCCGGCGCGTCTGCATGTTCGATCCGCACGGATTCAGGTGACGCGCTTGAAGAATAAAATTTATCCCAGCGTTGACGCCGCCGTCGCCGATGTTTCCGACGGGGCCTCGCTCATGTTCGGCGGATTCGGCGGCGCCGGCTTTCCGAATGAACTGATTCGCGCCGTCGGTCGCAAGGGCGCACGAAATCTCTTCGCCATAAGCAACAACTGCGGCACGGGCGAGGGCGAGCTCAGCGTGCTCTTCAAAAACAAACAAATTCGCCGCGTGATTGCGGCATTTCCCGGCCCGCAATCCACGTATTTTCAGCAGCAAGTGGAATCCGGCGAAGTAGAATACGAACTCGTGCCGCAAGGAATTCTCTGCGAACGAATGCGCGCGTACGGCGCGGGAATTCCGGCGTTTTTCTCGCCCGTCGGCGTGGGCACCGAAGTAGCGCAAGGAAAAGAAGAGCGCTCGATTAACGGGCGCCGCTGCATTCTCGAATCCGCTCTCGGCGCCGATTTCGCGCTGATCCGCGCGCTGAAAGCCGATCCGCTCGGCAATCTCGTCTATCGCAAGGCCGCAAGAAATTTCAATCCAGTCATGGCCACCGCGGCGAAAATCACCATCGTCGAAGTGAGCGAGATCGTGCCCGTCGGCTCACTCGATCCCGAAACAATCGTGACGCCGTCCGTGTTCGTGCATCGCATCGTCGCCGTGGGAGGCGCTCATGACGCTTGAGCGCAAGCTTTCCCGCGAACAAATTGCCGAGCGCGCCGCGCAAGAATTGCCCGGCGGCGCTTACGTAAATCTCGGCTGGGGCATCCCGAATCTCATCGCCGCATACGTCCCCGAGCGCGCCGGAGTAATTTTCCACAGCGAAAATGGAATCTTGGGGATGGGTCCGCGCGCGCGCCCCGGCGAGGAAGACTACGATCTAGTGGACGCGATGAAAGCCCCGGTCACCATTCTTCCCGGTGGCTCGTATTTCTCGCAAGTGGACGCGCACATGATGACGCGCGGCGGCCATCTCGACGTAGCCGTCCTCGGCGGGCTTCAAGTCTCCGAGCGCGGAGATCTGGCCAACTGGAAAGTACCGGGAGCAAAATCGTCCGGCGGAATTGGCGGCGCGATGGACATCGCGGTGGGCGCCCGGCGCTTGCTAATTACGATGGAGCACGTAACCAAGAACGGCGAGCCGAAGATCGTCAGGACGTGCACGTACCCGCTAACCGCGCTGCAATGCGTGACCACGATTATTACCGACCTCGCGGTGATCGATGTTGTTCCGACCGGCCTGCAACTTCGCGAAGTCGCCCCCGGTGTTTCCGCGGAGGAAGTGCAGAGCGTCACGGAGCCGAGGCTAATCGTTCCATCACGCGTTCCCGAAATGCGCCTGCGCGCAAAATAGTCGCAGTCCCTACGATTGCCGGCTGGCAGTTTCAGTGGCGGATTCGATCGCCGATCTTACAATTTTTCCCAGCGCATCCAAACTAAACGGCTTCTGAATGTAAAGCGCCCCATCCCCGCTCTGAATTTGCGCCGAGGCATTAAATTCCAAATATCCGGACATATAAATCACTTTAATCTCAGGCCGCACCGCCAAAACGGCTCGCACAAGTTCGTGCCCGGTCATGCGCGGCATCACCGTATCGGTTAGCAGCAAATGAATCGGCCCGCCGTACCGAGCAATCAGCTCGCCCGCCTCGATCCCTCCGCTCGCGGTCAGCACCGTATAGCCGCATCCCTCGAGGTATTCCGCGGCCAAATCGCGAATGCCGTTCTCATCGTCCACCACCAAAATCGTTTCCGCCCCGTGACGCGCCACCTCAGGCAATTGCTCCGTCTTCGCAACGCTCTCCACGTCATTCACCCGCGGCAGATAAATCGTAAACGCCGCACCTTGCCCCGGCGCGCTATCCACAAAAATAAATCCGCCGCTCTGCTTCACGATTCCATAAACAGTAGCGAGCCCCAGTCCAGTTCCGCGGCCTTTTTCTTTGGTCGTGAAGAATGGTTCGAAAATGCGCGCCTGCGTCTCCGCGTCCATTCCTTCGCCGGTGTCTCTCACAATGAGCGCAGCGTATTCGCCATCGCCAATAGCCGGCAAGGGCCGCGGATCTCCGGGCGCAAAGCTGACGTTCTCAGTGCGAATCCTAAGGCAACCGCCGCCAGGCATGGCATCGCGCGCATTCACCGCAAGATTTAGCAGCACCTGTTCGAGCTGCCCGGCGTCGGCGCGCACTCGCCCCAATTCCGGCTCGGTGCTAAAAATGAATTCGATATTCGATCCAAACAGCCGCTCGATCATGCTGGCCATGTCCGCAACCACGCGGTTCAAATCCAGCACCTCAGGCTGCAGCACTTGCATGCGGCTAAACGCCAGCAATTGCCGCGTCAGTGCGGCAGCGCGATCCGCCGCTTTCTGAATTTGTACAATATTTTCGCGCGGCTGCCCCCCGCCGGAATTCAAGAGCAAATCCGTATGGCCGCGGATCACCATCAGCAGATTATTGAAATCGTGCGCGATGCCGCCAGCCAATTGCCCGACGGCTTCCATCTTCTGCGCCTGGCGGAACTGTGCCTCCAGCATTTTGGTCTGAGTCACGTCGGTGATCACGCCCTGCAACGACTCAACGCCATTCGCGTCGCGAACCACCGTAGCAATATCCGTGAACCAGTGATACTTGCCATCGCGCGCTTGCAGCCGGTACTCCGCCGAATAAGGCTGCCCGGACGCCCGCGATTTTTCTTCCAGCCCGATCACTCGGCCGGCGTCTTCAGGGTGCAGTCGCTGAAACCAAAGTTTCGGGTCCGCCATCCATTCCGTGGGCGTGAATCCCAAAATCGCCTCGATTTGCGGGCTGACGTAAGACCATTCGCCGTCCGCCCCGAATCCGGCCATATAAGTAATAGCGGGCAGTTGCTCGACGAGCAATCGGAAGCGCGTCTCCGCGGCCAGCAATTCCCGCTCGGCGCGCTTGCGCTCGGTCAAGTCGTGCACGATCACTTGTGACGCCGATTCTTTTCCGATTTTGAATGACGCCGCCGCCACTTCAACGTCCACAGTACTGCCGTCGAGCCGCACGAATTTCTCTTCGAGAAACGGAACCGTCTGTCCAGGCGATTGCAATTCGGCCATGCGCTGCAACGCGATTTTGCGATGTTCGGGGTGAATAAAATCGATCGCCGGTTTTCCAATAACGTCTTCCGGCGCCTTGCCACCAAGCAGCTTCACCCCAGCCGAATTGATGAAGATAATTTTCTCGCCGCGCCGCACCCACACCGCGTCCGGAGAAAGCTCCACAAGCCGCCGATATCTCTCCTCGCTCTCGCGCAGTTCTTCTTCCGCATGCTTCCGCCGCGTGATGTCGCGATATATGCAATACACCGCGATCTGGTTCTCGGCCACATTCACAGGCGATACCAGCAGCGACACGTCGATCCGGCTGCCATCTTTCCGGCGGCGCACCGTCTCAATGCTGGTGATCGCTCCGCGTTCGGCTTCATCGTCGAGCCATTTGCCTTCGTCGCTCTTATCTTCCGGCACCACCAGCTCATCCAGATTTCGCCCCACGGATTCCGCGGCGTCATAGCCAAACATCCGCGCGAATTCCCGATTGATCCGCAGCACGATATTTTTCGTATCCACAAATGCGATCGCTTCCGGCGCCGACTCCACCAGTTGTTCCAGGTAGGCTTTTTGTATCTCGAGATGGCGTTCCGTTTGTTTGCGGCCGGTGATGTCGAGCATCACCATCGTAACGCCGCGGATTTCGTCCTGTTTCAACCGCAGAGGCAGGAAACTCACCAGCCAGTCGCGCGCTTCTAAGGGAGCCGCCGCGGTTGAGGCAGTGATCTCCAGATCAGAAATGGCCGCACCGGTATCAAATACGCGCTGCACCACCGGCTCAAGCGCCGCAGCCATTTCAGGGACGATCTCCGAAAACGTTCTCCCCAGGTGCGATGCCACAGGGCGCCCATTGAACTCCGCCAGCTTGTCGTTCACGCGCACATACTTCATTTCGCGGTCCACAAGCGCCAACCCAATCGGGGCGGTGCGATAGAGCAGCGCTAACTCGGCAAACTGCTCGCTGATAACATTTTGGTCCATGTCGTGAAGTAGTACTAGAACTAGCCTCAACCCCAGTTTGTACCCGCCCCAGCTCAAGGGTCAAGCCCCGCGTCAGCCTGCTTGGCTTCACAAACAACAGAGTATGCAAGGGGTTAGTCGAGGCAGGAAAGCAGGCTGGTGAAGGTGCATCGCGGCAGAGCCGCGGAAACCTGGTGGGAGCCTCCTGCTTCAGCAGGGGGAGGAGCGCTTTAGCTCTGGGTACTTCCCAGGTCGCCCGTCACACGAATTACTTAGGCGCGCTGACGCCCGTCGTGATCGTGCCGCATCCGGACGCCGCAGGCTGAGCTCTTCCGGAGATGGCCGTAACCGTGCCAGAGCCGCAAGTGGGCGTTTTACTAAGCGACCGGACGAGAACTACAGGAACCGCAACGCCGATCACCAGCATGGTGCCCAGCAACAATCCGTGTCCGGCCAAGCTTCCAGCCCCAGCTCCCGCACCTGCACCGTGCAGCGCCGTGGAGCGGCCGGCATCCATCAAATCAGTATTTGGCGCGATCACGGGCGCATCAGGGTCCTGGTCGCCGCGAATCGTCGAGCTTTGCCCCTGGCTCACCTCGACGCAAACGCCAGCCCGATTGCAGAATCGCACTTTGCCTTCGAAGACCACGATGCGCGTGATGTAATTCTCAAAAGCCAGAAAAAAATCCGTGCCGACGACCCCGGCGACGCCGGTCGGAGTGCGAATCTGAAAGCTCGCGCCGGGCTTCGTTTGCTTCACGGCGTTTGCGCGAACGCGCCCGTAGCCCAATTCCAGATCGGTCTGTTGCGATGCGGCATCGTGCTTCGTAACCCGCAAGCTGGAATCAGCGCCCACATTCAGCACCGAGCCGTCATCGAGCGCCACGCGCGCCCTCGCCAGATGCCCGGTTGCAATTGTGTCCTCCCACAACACCGGAATTTCCGGCGTGGCAGTCATCGATTGTCCGCCTCTCACAAGGTTTACGGCCGGGATCAGCGCGGAGACTTTGCCCGCATGTTGACCGGGAACTTGCGGGAGAGCTTGAATCGGTAAAGCGAGCAGA
>Ga0209447_10000447_pt1 | contig 11224 bp, 8 predicted proteins | sample BogFormECP04_OM3_FD_188243 | JGI IMG/M metagenome (GOLD analysis project Ga0209447, IMG submission 188243) | Bog forest soil microbial communities from Calvert Island, British Columbia, Canada - ECP04_OM3 (SPAdes) (version 2) | ecosystem: Environmental > Aquatic > Freshwater > Wetlands > Bog ... | reverse complement strand
CAGAGCGGCATGCTGATCGCCGGGTCCGTGGTGGGATTTTTTTACGACCGCGCGGGGATCTGGGGAATTCTGGCCATCGACGGAGCGACGTATTTTGTTTCAGCGTATTGCCTGTATCAGGTGCGCAGCGGCTATGTTTCGCCACGCGGCTTCGCGAAAACCAATCGCGTGTATTCCGAAGCGACGGAGGCCACCGCGGAGGCGCTGGAGAGCGGGGCGAATCCGGAGATTGCGGAAGCTGGGTTGTCGCTGGCGATGTACAAGGATTTCAAGGAAGGCGTCGAATATTTGAAGCAGCAGCCATTGGTCCGCGCGCTGGGCATTACGCACGCGATCATGATGGCGGGGGTGGTGAGCGCCAACGTGGTGCTGGTGGCACTGGTAAATGATGTGCTGCATGCGGGCGCGCGCGGGCTGGGATTTGTGGAGGCGGGGTGGGCGGCTGGCGCGGTTACGGGAGGATTGATTGCAAGTCAGCTGCCGCAGCGCGTGCGCATGCCGATTTATGTGGCGGCGCTGAGCCTGCTTGCCGTGGGGCATATGGCTACGCCGTACGTGGCGTTTCTCGTGGGTGCGGCGACACTGCAGTTTGTGTTTGGATTGTGCCGGTCGCTGGGCGGGGTGGTGGCGCAATCGTCGCTGATGTCTTTGGTGCCGCGGCATTTTATGGGGCGGACGCAATCGGCGATGGCGATTTTGACGACGATTATTCAATTGTTGATGAGCGTGGGGCTGGGAGTGATTGCGGAGAGGATTAGTTTGACGGCGGGGTATGCGTTGCTGGCGGTGCTGTATGTGGTGGCGGCGATTTTTGCTTCACGGGCGCGGCAATTGTTGCGATAGACTGCGCCGGAGGAGCGGTTTGGGTGGTGCGGCAGAAAGCAGATTCCTCGCTGGGCTCGGAATGACATAAGTATCGCGCCACGAGGACACTGGGGCCGGTACGAACGAGGTGGTCATGGAAATTCTAACCATTCAGCCGTTCCTGCGGTATTTCGACAACGTGCGGGAGCGGACTTTGCGTGTGGCACGGTGCATTCCGCCGGATAAGCTGGACTGGGCTTACGCGGAAGGAAAATTTACGCTGGGTGGGCTGCTGCGCCACCTTGCGTCGGCAGAGCGCGACATGTGGGCGGAGAATGTGCACGGGAGACCGGCGCGCCACAAATCGTATGAGGAAGAGGTTGGGAACGACCTTGCGGCCACGGTGGCGTTGATGCAGCGGCTGCACGCGGAATCGATGGCCATTTTTGCGCAACTCACGGACGAGCAGCTGGCGAAAAAATGCCTTACTCCCGGCGGAGAATTGGCTACCTGGAAATGGCTGCGCGCGATGGTGGAGCATGAAGTGCATCATCGCGGACAGATTTATGTGTATTTGGGAATTTTGGGCGTGAAGACGCCGCCTCTTTTTGGACTGACCTCGGAGGAAGTACGCGCGCGCAGCGTGGCGAGCTAGCGAAAGCGGCGCGAACGGCGCTTACGAAAAACGAAAACTACCGCGAGTTCGCAGGTCAGCGCTAGAATGAGCCCCCATGACGCCCACAAACGCAACCACCGCAGACCTCGATAGCCGCTTCGCGATCGCCGGGCTGGCACAAATCGTGCCCGATGAGGCCGGCAATCCGATGGTGCGCATCAGCTCGCCGAAATGCAGCGGCGTCATGCACCTGCACGGCGCACAGGTGAATTCCTGGAAGCCGGCTGGCACGGAGGAAGTGATTTTCTTGAGCAGCCGCGCGAGCTTCGCGGAAGGGAAAGCCATTCGCGGAGGGATACCGATTTGCTTTCCGTGGTTTCGCGGTAAGTCCGACGACGCGCATGCGCCGGCGCATGGCGTGGTGCGCACGAAGCTTTGGACGCTGGAATCGATTGCGGAGCAGGACGGCGACGTGGTGGTGAGCATGTCCACGGAGAGCGGCGCCGACACGCATACGTGGTGGCCTGGCGATTTTCGCGCGGTACATCGCGTTACTTTTGGTGCGACGCTGAAGCTTGAATTTACGGTGAGCAATACCGGCGCGGCGCCGATGCGTTATGAGGCCGCGCTGCATACCTACTATCACGTGGGCGACATCCGCAAGGCGCGCTTACAGGGCCTCGACGAGGCTACGTATCTGGATAATGCCGACGGCAATCGCGAAAAAATTCAGGCGGGAGGAGTGGCGATCGGCGCGGCGACGGATAGCGCGTACATGAACAACGAAAACGCTTTGGAGCTGATTGATCCGGTGCTGAAGCGGCGCATTCACATTGCGAAGCAAAACTCGCATACCACCGTGGTGTGGAACCCTTGGGATGTAGCAGCGGCGAAGATGGCGGACATGGGCGATGGGGAATGGCAGAAGATGTTTTGCGCGGAGGCGGCGAATATTCTGGTAAACGCGGTTACGCTGGCGCCCGGCGCTCAACACACCATCGGTGCTACGACTAGCGTAAGCGCTCTTTAATTTTTTTGCCTTCTCTCGCGTGGAAAAAACTCAAGCTTGACTGCTCGGCAACCGCGCAACACCAACCGTTTTCTCGGCCTCGGCGGCGGCTCCAGCCTTACCCAATAGATCCACCGCTTCTTGATAAAGCTTCGCGCGCAGCAGATGGCGTTCATTGGCACTGGTGATGTAGCGCACGGAAACTTCCACGCCGCCGACTACGGGCTTTACATTTATGGCGGGCGCGGCGGTCATCTCCGTCATGTTGCGATCGCCGGCGGCTTGTTTCCATTCGGACTCCGCCTTTTGCGAGCTGGCCGAGGTGCTTTCCGTAACCTTTTTTTGAATGGCCGCAACGATGGGGTAGGGATCCATGCCTACCGGCAGAACTACTTGCAGCTCGTCCCAAAGCCACTGGCCGGAGGTGGAAAAATTGAAATAGTGATTTTCGATGGCGAAACTGTTGGTGAAGGTGACGCGGCGTCCCGTGGGATGGCCGGAGTCGGTCCAGTTGCCGGTTTCGAGCAGCACGGTGTGAAACATTCCCAGTTCGACGACTTCGCCGGTGACGCCGTTGATTTCCACCCAGTCGCCGAGGCGGATGCCGTTTTTGCCCATGAGCACGAACCAGCCGAGGAAGCCGACGATGAAATCTTTGAGGGCGACGGTTAAGCCCGCGCCGGCCAGGCCGAGAAATGTGCCAAGCTGCGATGGCGGCCCGAAAATCACCAGCAAAATGAAAATCACGGCCAGAATTTGCAGGGTGACGCGGGTGACCGTGCGCAGCGTTTGTACTTGGCGGCGGTCGAGCGCGGTTTTGTCGAGCAATTTTTCCAGCCAGCCATCAAAGACCAGTCCGAGCAGCAGAATCGCCACAATGATGGCTGCGCCAGTTAGCATGGCGTGCTCGGTGGCGCGCTTTTTTGCTGCGATCAGCAGGCTCCATTTGTCGTACACGTCTGCTAGATCTTTCTGGTCGTCGATGCGTTTATCAAATGTGGCGAGCGCTTGCTGATCGACGGCGCGGCGCTTGGTGGTCTTCAGTAAGGCGACGGCTTCGTCGTGGCTGTGGGTGACGCGGCGGCCCGTTGCCGGGGATGAATTCTTATGCGCGGCGGAGTTCGCGGAAGAATTCGCAGCGGGTGTTTGCGTCGTTTCCGGAGTTCCGGCCGCAGGAGCTGGCGTCGGCGATTGCGGCGCTGGTGCGAGTGCGCCCGCTTTCTCCGCGTTTAGTTGCGAGTCCAACGCGCTGTGTTTACTGGAAAGCTTGGCCACCAAGGCTTCGGCGGCGGCTTTGGCCTGCAATAGTTGGCGCTCTTTTTCCCGATACCCGCTCCATTGACCGAAACGGTGAATCAGGCCGCGCTGTTCGGGCGTGGACGAGAACGTGGCCAGAACTTTTTGCGTGTTGTGCGCGCTGGCCTCGTGGGCGTCCACCAGTTGCTGAATGCGTGCCTGGGGATCACCGCCGGCGCGAATCAAATCTTGCTTGGCGTCGTCAACTTCGTCACCGTCGAGTTGCTGTTGCGATTTGGCGAGTTCCAGCTCATCGTCGAGCGCATCTTTTTTGTCGTCGCGCGCCTTGGCTTCTTCCGCGGTGAGGAGCGTCACTTGCGCTTTGTCAGACTCCAGCGCTTTCTCCGCCGCCTGCAACTTGGTTTGAATCTCTTTTGCTTCCGCGGAGAGCGCCGGCGGATGCTCGGTGACATCGCGCAAAGCCTGGGCAAACTGCAGATCGACGGCGTGGTCGGCGATGCGCAACGCATCTTGCGCAAAACCCTGTTCGTCCGCGGCGGTCACGAGCGAGGCCATCCGCTGCGCCGTGACCAGCGAAGATTGATCCACGGCGGTCCGCGCTTGCAGTTCGCCAGGGGTCGTAGCGACACCACGCACTACGATCATCGGTCCGCCAGTGTGCAGCAAGCCGTACGCCACCGCCGCCAGCAAAGCCAGCAGCATTACCGCAGCAATTTTTTCTGTAGTTTTCATTAGCAGGTTGTTCCGCGACCTATTCTAATACGCGGATATGCGGCTCGGTTGACTGTTTGTCAGCCGCCAGTTACGGTCTCCCCGTGAAGGTCCGCGACGTTACGCGAGAAAGCAAGCAGGCTGAAACCATGAAGAAATATTTGACCCTCGTCGAGCGCACGGAAACTGGATATTCCGCGTACTCACCGGATCTTCCCGGATGCGTTGGAACGGGCCAAACGCGCGCGGAAGTGGAAAGCAATATGCACGAGGCCATGGCTTTCCATCTGGACGGTCTGCGCGAAGAAGGCCAGCCGATTCCCGAGCCACAAACTTATTCCGTCTACCTTGAGGCGCGAGGCTAGCTGTCGATCTTCTGCGTCGCTTCCACATCCAGACGCAACGGCCCACGTCGAAGTTCCATCTAGCATCAACTCTCGTCTTCCGTCCATAAATTGTTTGGTTTTAGCCTCTGTGAAAGGCTAATATCGCTGACATGCTGGTCAAAGTGGAAGTCTACAATGATGGCGATGCATGGTGCGCCCGCGGGATCGGCCAGGATATTTTTACCCAGGGCCAAACCGTCGATGAGCTCTACGAAAATATCCGCGAAGCGGTCGCGCTCCATTTTGACGGCGAAGTCCCCCAATCCGATATCGATATCCTCGTCGTCTCGGAACTAAAGCCCGCGCATGCCCCGGCTGCCACAAGTTAGCGGCCGAACGCTGATTGGTTTGCTGGCCTCACTCGGATACGATGTGATTCGCCAACGTGGCAGTCACATCCGAGTGCGCAAAATCAGCGTTCTCGGTGAGCACAATTTGACTGTTCCTGATCACAACATATTGGCCAAGGGAACTCTCAACGACATCCTGACAAGAGTCAGCCTGTGGAATAGCATCCCCAAGGAGACGCTGATTGAAAGACTGAGGTAGGCGCCGAGACATTTGCAGAAAATGAAAACGCCTCCGAGTTTTGCGGAGGCGTTTTTATTTTTAGGGCACGAGTCGTGCTGATTTTTCTAGAGGTAATCGCGCGACGGGCCTTCGAGGAAGGCGCGGAGTTTGCGTGAGCGCGACGGATGACGGAGCTTGCGCAGGGCTTTGGCTTCGATTTGGCGAATGCGTTCGCGGGTTACGGCGAACGATTGGCCGACTTCTTCGAGGGTGTGCTCGCTGCCATCGTCCAGGCCGAAGCGCATCTTGATGACTTTTTCTTCGCGCGGCGTCAAGGTCTTGAGCACCGAAGAAGTCTGCTCCTTCAGGTTCAAGTTGATGACCGCATCGGAAGGCGACACAACCGCCTTGTCTTCGATGAAATCGCCGAGATGCGAATCTTCTTCTTCGCCAATCGGCGTTTCCAGCGAAATCGGCTCTTGCGCGATTTTCAAAATCTTCCGCACTTTGGACACCGGAATGTCCATGCGCTTGGCAATCTCTTCGCTGGTCGGCTCGCGGCCGAGCTCTTGAACCAGTTGGCGGCTGGTGCGCACCAGTTTGTTGATGGTTTCGATCATGTGCACCGGGATGCGGATGGTGCGCGCCTGATCGGCGATGGCGCGGGTGATAGCCTGACGAATCCACCACGTCGCGTAAGTTGAGAACTTGTAGCCGCGGCGCCATTCAAACTTATCCACGGCCTTCATCAAGCCGATGTTGCCTTCCTGAATCAAATCCAGGAATTGCAGACCGCGGTTGGTATATTTTTTCGCGATGGAAACCACCAAGCGCAGGTTGGCTTCGATCAGTTCCTTTTTGGCCTGCTCGGCTTCGGCTTCGCCACGGTGAATGAAGGTGAGCGTGCGCTTGAGTTCCGTCAAGCCCACTTCGCTGGCGTCTTCAATATCCTTCAGTTCGGTGCGCCGGGTACGCAATTCCTTGCGCGCTTCCGCGGCCACGTCGCCCTTGGCGACATCGGCGCGGCGTTCGAGGCGGCCGGCTTCGCGCTCGAGGGACTGCAAGCGCTCGACGGTGCCGCGCATCTTGTCAATCAAGCGCTTCTTTTCAAACAGGTTGAAATCGATGTCGCGAATGGCCAGGGAAATTTCCACGCGCGTACGCGCCACTTCCCACTTGGCGCGGATGTAGGGCTTTTTCTTGGCCTTGGGCGTCTTGTCCAGCTTGACCGCTTGCTTCAGCGCGGCATCGTAAAGTTTGGCGATCTTTTCGATGTACTTGAGCGTTTGCTTGGTCTTGTTGGCGATTTTTTCTTCGGTGAGCTCTTCGTCGTCAAAAATGACGATCTCTTTGATGGAGCGGGCGCCTTTGCGCAAGTCTTCGCCAACGGCAATCAATTCCTTGATGACGATTGGTGAACGGGTGATGGACTTCATCACCACCAGTTGCCCGCGCTCGATGCGCTTGGCGATGGTGACTTCGCCTTCGCGGGTCAGGAGCGGGACGGTGCCCATCTCGCGCAGATACATGCGCACCGGATCGTTGGTTTTTTCCAGCGAACCCGGCGTCAAATCCAGTTCGCTGCTGCCTTCATCGGAGTGCACGTCATCTTTGCGGACGTCGTCGCGCTCGCCCGGTTCCGTGGAGACTTCCACCGCACGCGCAGCCTTCGCCGACGCGGCATCTTCGTAAATCTCGATGCCATTGCGCTCAAACGTGGTCAACAGATCGTCAATCTCTTCCGAAGAGTGCACTTCCGCCGGAAGCGAATCGTTGACCTCGTCGTACAACAGGTAACCGCGCTCTTTGCCAACGACAATGAGCTGCTTTACCGCTTCATATTTTTCTTCCAAACCTACTGCGGCCACGAAGCCCTCCCCATCCCAAACCTAATCCCGGTAATTCCAAAAACACTCGCCACGCTTTTACAATAAGATGCGGGCCGCTGCAAACAGGCTCTCGCACGCGGCCGCAAACGACATCACGGCTTCCCTTTCAGTTGTTTCGAGAAAAGCATGGCCCTGCGCCCATCGACCGCATTCTCCGCCACGCACGTCACTTGCAGCGTCCGAGGCCCGGAAACCATGCGGAGTAACACTTCTATATAGATGCTTTTAGGGACAGAAACGATACTCGCGAAACCCTATTACGCTACACGTTTAAGTCTCATTCCGTCAATGTTTTAATTCGTGGAAATCTGTGGAATTCTTCGGCGCTCCGCAAGCCGCGCGCGCCGGACGATTCGCTCTGGTTGCGCTGGTGCTCGACGCCAAGACTTGACAGACACTTGACAGACAAAGGGTCGCTGAGCCACCTCGGCCCGAGCTATTTGCTGGCATTCCTAAACCGCCCCCGCTCGCCCAGAACCTGTTTGTTGCCCGACTTATCATCACGACTTGCGGTAGCATGGCTTACACCTTTGACTCTGGTCGGCCACTGCACATATCATCTGCAATCACGAGTGTCTCCCGCAGCGCCCCGCTGCGGACACTTCGCCACTGACGCATGATCGGTCAAACGATTTCTCGCTACCGCATTGTCGATAAACTCGGCGGCGGAGGCATGGGCGTGGTGTTCAAAGCCGAAGACACCGAACTCGGCCGCTTCGTAGCCATCAAGTTTCTGCCCGAAGAAATGGCGCAGGATCCCGCCTCCCTGGAGCGCTTTCGGCGCGAAGCGCGCGCCGCCTCGGCGCTGAACCATCCCAATATCTGCACCATCTACGAAATTGGCGAGCACGAAGGAAAACGCTTCATCGCCATGGAGCACCTGGACGGCGTCACGCTGAAGTATCTGATCTCCGCGGGTACTTTGGACGTGCCGCGCATCGTGGAGATCTCCATCGATCTGGCCGACGCGCTGGACGCCGCGCACGCCGAAGGAATCCTGCATCGCGACATCAAGCCCGCCAACATTTTTATCACCAAACGCGGGCACGCCAAGATTCTGGATTTCGGCCTGGCCAAAATGATTAACCCCAAGCCCGCCGCGGGTTCCACCGTGCCTTCCGACGCAACCGTCACCATGGGCGTGGACACCGACCATCTCACCAGCCCGGGCACCGCCGTGGGCACGGTGGCCTACATGTCTCCCGAACAAGTGCGCGGCAAGGAACTGGATACGCGCAGCGACATCTTTTCCTTCGGCGTGGTGCTTTATGAGATGGCCACCGGCGTACTTCCGTTTCGTGGCGACACCACCGGAGTAATCTTTGCGGAAATTCTGAACAAAGCGCCGCAATCACCCTTCCGTTACAACCCGGACATGCCCGATGAACTGGGCAACATCATCAGCCGCGCACTCGAGAAGGACCGCGACCTCCGCTACCAGCACGCTTCGGAAATGCGCGCCGAGCTCAAGCGCCTGCAGCGCAGCGCTACCGGCCAGACCTCCACGTTCACCGATCTGCCCGAGGGGCCGGAACCGCCGGACCCCAGGCCGTCCACCAAGACGGCCACGCGCCGCGTTTCGTCCAAAAGCCAGCGCGAACTGGCGCCCTCGTCCGTCAAGACCAAGGCCGCGTCTTCCGGCGGAATCGCCGTTAAGAGTTCGTCGAGCAAGACGGCCCTACCTCACGCCGCCGACGGGGGCGAAGAGATCGACGAATTTGAAGAGGTTCAAGCGGAAGAACCGGCCAAAAGGTTTCCGTGGAAGATTCTCGCCTCGGCCTTGGTGGTGCTCACACTGCTCATCGGCGGCGGAATTTTTTGGTTCTTGCATCCGCGCGCCACCGGCAGACTCCTCAAAGATCGCGACACCGTGGTGCTGGCCGATTTTGCCAACTCCACTGAGGACACCGTTTTCGACGACACATTGAAGCAAGCCCTGGCGATTCAGCTTGGGCAGTCGCCCTTCCTTAACGTGCTTTCCGATTCCAAGGTGGCGGCAGCGCTGAAGATGATGAACAAGCCCCGCACCGAACTGCTTACGCAGGATGTGGCGCGCGAAGTGTGCGTTCGGACTGACAGTCGCGCGGTGCTGGCTGGTTCGATTGTAAGCGTTGGACAACAATATTTGATTGGCCTCAAGGCGATTGACTGCCAAAGCGGCGACGTGATCGCTAGCGCCGACGCTCAAGCGGAAAATCGCGACCGGGTCCTAAAGGCCCTGGCGAAAGCCGGCGACGACTTACGCGAAAAACTGGGCGAATCGCTCGCATCGGTGGGACGTTTCAGCAAGCCCGTGGACAAAGTCACCACGTCCTCTCTTGAGGCGCTGAAGGCATTCAGCGAAGGCCGCCGCGCATCGAGGGCGAGCGGCCCGGCCGCAGCGCTACCGTATTACAAGCGAGCCCTGGAGCTGGATGGCAATTTTGCCCAGGCCTATGCCTCGCTGGGCGCGATTTATAGCAACCTCGAACAACCGAGCCTGGCCACCGCGGCATACAAGAAGGCTTACGAATTGCGAGACCGCGTCAGCGAGCGCGAACAGTTTGACTTTGAGTGCCGCTACTACAGCCAAGTCACCGGGGAAATCGAAAAAGCCGACCAAAGCTGCACACAACTGCTGATGGACTATCCGGGCGACTACGTCGGGCATGGGAACTTGGGAGCGGACTACATCACGCTGGGTCAGTATGAAAAGGCTGTGGAAGAGATGCGCGCCGTACTGCACATCGAGCCTGCCAATACCGGGGCGTATGCCAACTTGATCGGTGCGTACTATTCGCTGTACCGCCTGGCCGACGCCAAAACGGCGTGGGACCAATCCCAGGCGCACAAGCTGGATGGCGCCCCGTTACGGCTCGCCCGCTATGCGCTGGCTTTTCTACAACATGACGACACGGCGATGAAAGAGCAGATGGACTGGGCGGCTGGAAAGCCGGGGGCCGAGGACTTCCTGCTTTCGGCAGCGTCGGATACGGAGGCTTATGCCGGGCGTTTTGCGGCGGCCAACGCGCTTTCCGAGCGCGCGGTCGATTCCGCCAGACACGCGGATGAGGTCGAAGCCGCGGGCGCCTGGAAAGCCGACGAAGCTTTGCGGGACGCCGAGTTTGGCAATTCCGCCGGCGCTCGTCAGGCGGCGACCGAAGCTCTGACGATGTCTGGTGGGCGGGACGTTCAAATTATGTCCGCGGTGGCTCTGGCGCGGGCCGGCGATGCCGCTAAGGCCGAGCAACTGGCGGACAAGCTGGACCGCGACTCTCCGCTGGATACCATGATCCAGGGCTACTGGCTACCGACGATACGCGGAGCTATCGCTCTAAGTAAGGGCGACGGCAAGAAAGCGGTGGAACTGTTGGCGCCGGCTTCGGCCTATGAGCTGGGGCAGCCTTCGCAGTTTCAAGTCAGCACCATGTACCCGGTCTATGTGCGAGGGTTGGCGTTCCTGAAGGAGGGGCAAGGGCAACAGGCCGCCGTGGAGTTTCAGAAAATCATCGACCACCAAGGCTTGGTGGTCAATTTCCCACTAGGTTCGCTTGCTCGGTTGGGGCTGGGACGGGCACGGGCCGTGGGGGCAGATAAAGCTGCGGCTAAACAGGCGTACGACGAGTTTTTCAGCCAGTGGAAGGATGCCGACGCAAACACGCCTATCTTGAAGGAAGCAAAGGCGGAATATGCCAAGTTGTAGGCATTGGATTTGCTCGATTCTGCCCCGCTTTGATACACCCCAAGTCGGGTACTATTACTATTAAAATGTAACTCGTGGTACCGCGCTTTTCCGTTGACAGCCACGCGCAGTCGTATACCCTATGGGCAGCAATAGATGCTTGGAGAAAGAACAAAAAAATATGAAGATACTTCGACCAGCTCTGATCGCCGCCATTTTGTGTTGCTTCGCAGCCGGAGCTGCGTTCGCCACCAACATTCACGTTGTATTCGACCCAACGACGCCAGGTCAAATCGGGGACACCTACGTCATCACCGATCCAGCTGCGGTGTACAGCGTTGTGTGGGGAAACTGTAACTCTCCGCAAAATGGTGGGAACCC
>Ga0209447_10000445_pt1 | contig 11236 bp, 12 predicted proteins | sample BogFormECP04_OM3_FD_188243 | JGI IMG/M metagenome (GOLD analysis project Ga0209447, IMG submission 188243) | Bog forest soil microbial communities from Calvert Island, British Columbia, Canada - ECP04_OM3 (SPAdes) (version 2) | ecosystem: Environmental > Aquatic > Freshwater > Wetlands > Bog ... | reverse complement strand
CCGATTCGTCGCTGCAGTTCTTCGGCAGAGAGCCCCGATATATGGATCACCTTGTTGCGGCTGGTCTGGCCGAAAGCAATGGTAACGGAAGATCGAGGCAGCTTCAAAAGGTTTGCGAAGAATTTGACGCACGCATCGTTGGCTTTGCCGTCGGACGGCGGCGCGGTGAGGGAAACTTTGATTGCATTGCCGAGTTCGCCGGTGATGGCCACATCGAGCGTGGCATCTACCACGCAATGGCCGCGTTCTACGCTGTCTTGGGAAAGGACAACAGGGGCCTCACCAGAAGCCGGGATACTGGATTCGATGGTACGCAAAGAGCGATCGGCGACTAATTGACCGCAGTGAGACCGAAGCCGGTAACGAGAGAGGCGTTCCAGTGGAGACATCGTACGGTTGCTTTGCTCGCAGTCGCTTACGATCTGAGGCTCTCCGCTGCTTTCCGCACGATCCCCCGTAGCCATTCGTGTCGAGGATCAGTGTTGACACGCGGATGCCATACCATCAGAATGTGGAAACCCTGCAACTCCGATGGCGCACCGACAATACGCAAATGAGGGTTACTTTTCACAATTGAGCGCATTCCGCTGGTCAATGTAAGAACAAGCGAAGATGCCGGCAAGCAATGTAACGCGACATTGAAGGACGAGAGCCTTATACGCGACTTTCGCTTCTTGCCGATTGCTGCCAATTGTTTACCTGGGATGTTTTGTACGTTCGACAGCGTTGACACAACGAGATGCTCGGCGTCGAGGTACTGTTTCAGCGTCAAGCGCTCACCAAAGCTGCTGTCGCGAGCTACTGCGCAGATCCACTCTTCGCGGTACAGCCTCTCTGACAATAGGTGTGAGGGTAAAAGGCCGTCATCGATCTGGAAAGCCATGTCAAGCTGTCCATGCTCAAGCATATCTGCGGTCCCAAGTTGCCATGACAAAACGTCCAGGCAAATTACGAACTCTGGCCTCATACTGTTTCGTAGCACATGGGGAAGCAACGCTGAGCAAACATTATCAGGTCCCGAAAGGCGAAAGGTGTTTGGCTCCCGCGCGGGATTGAATACGTTTGGAATGACGAGCCGCTCCATGTTGGGCAAGAGTTGATTCAACTCATCCAGGAGTTCCCTCCCTCTCAGAGTCAGTTCGAAGCCGTTCGGAGAGCGGACCAATAGATCGTCCTGAAACATCAACCGCGCACGCTTCAGCGCTCTACTGACAGCTGGTTGGCTGAGATGCAACTTCGCCGCGGCCGAAGTGATGCTCTTTTCCTCTGCAATGACTGCAAAGGTGACAAAAAGATTGAGGTCAACCTGTCGGAGTGTCTGCAACCGCATATTAGATATAAGCATACTGCACAATCTCCCATGCACTCAGCGCAATCGCCTCTCTATCGGGTAGGCTCGAGGTTTGGAGCCAAGAGCAAGTCCCATTGCAGAGAAAACCGAAACTATTGTTTGGGGTTGCGAGGTCGTTGGCGGCACAATGAACTCATAAGGGAAGTTCCACGCCCGTGGCGCGAGAACAAAAATCCAGCAAACGATCCTGGGTGCTGATGTCACGCGTGGCGGGGAGCGGACGCCGTTTTTGCATGTGATAGAAGTATTCTCCGGATACCGAAGCGGCAGGGTCATCGCTTACCGCAAGCCAAACTTGAGTGCGGTGCGCCTGGTCCATATCGTCTGGCGCGCCTGGACCGCCCATCTTGGTAGGCACCCAACCTGGCTCCAGAGCATTGGAAAGCACACCCGGCCATCGTCTGGCAACCGCGAACGCCAACAGCACATCATGGAACTTCGTATCGGAGTAGGCTTTCTGTCCCCGCCAGGGCCGCTCGGCCCACGTCAGGTCGCTTAGACTCGGGTCGCCATCCTGATGCAGCCCTGAACTCAGATAGACAAGCCGCTTTGGCCGAGCGATGAGCGCCGTCAAGATGTACGGCGCAATCGTATTGACAGCGAGAAGATGCGATAGGCGGTCTTCCGTGACAATTCGTCTTGGCTCGCGGTAGCCAATGCCAGCGTTGTGAATTACTGCATCGAAGGTTCCGAGTTGATTGACTTGATCGGCAACGTGTCTTGTCTGAGCAATGCTAGCGAGATCTCCGACCACTATTGCCTCTGCTTCGGGAAGTGTCTTCTGAGTTTCATCCGCCCGTTGTTGGTTTCGCGCATGCAATACAACACTGTGGCCCTGCTCAACCAGGAGTTGCGCGGCCTTGAGGCCTAAGCCATCGGATGATCCGGTAATGAAAACACGAGCCATATTTTTTCCTTTTCTTAAAATCGGACGATTGACGTTTGGAAAACTTAGAGTCACAGTTCAGAGCGTTGCTTGGGGGCACTCCGCCAATGGCGAACAAACGCCGTGACTCAGTGTTGCGGTGTCCGTTTTGCTGCTACCTATACATCTGACGCAACCAGTATTGGAGAAGCGTCATGACCCGTATGCATTTTGCTCATGACCGCTCATCGCAACCAAGCTTGAATGTTCGCCGGACGCCCCAAACATTCAACCTGCACACCAAGAGAATCCACAGCATTCGCCGTTTCCGTGAGTTTCACAGAATTCGCTGCACCGTTCGGCACGCCTCTTCTTTTCTTTTCAACCATTTCACGTTGGCATCTTGCGTGCATTTTTAACGGGGTGTGTTCGGTTTCTTCTGGCCTCTGCAGGCCACAAAACGAGGATCTGCCAGTGAGTAACGAGTCCCATCCAAATTCGCGCCGTAATTTTTTGAAGTCTGGCTTGATTGCAATCTCGACCGCTGCGCTGCCGGCCACCACGGTCGCGGCAGCGGCTGCTCCTACTCCTTCTCCGAATCCCCAGCCCACTCGCTTTCTGAACGAACCGGAGCGGCATTTCCTCGAGTCGGCGGTGGATCGATTGATTCCACCGGATGGAAGGTGGCCCGGCGCGACCGAAGCTGGAGTTGTCAACTACATCGATCTTCAGATGGGCGGAGCATGGGGTAAAGGCGATCTGATCTATCGTCACGGGCCTTTTCGCAAAGGATCATGGACTCAAGGCTATCAACTGGAGTACACACCAGCGGAGCTCTTTCGCCGTTCCATCAGTGCTATCAACGCATCTTTCTCGTCGCAAGGAACGACCTTTAGTCAGCTTTCCCCCACCGAAAAGGATGCCTACCTCGCCCAGCTCGAGAGGGGCGACTTCGATCTTGACGGAGTGCCGTCAGATGTCTTCTTCAACTTTCTTTGGAAGCACACACAAGAGGGATTTTTCGCCGATCCAATGTACGGCGGTAACAAGGACAAGGTCGCCTGGAAGATGCTCGGCTTTCCCGGTGCTTACACGGACTTCTATGAGCTCGTTGACAAGCACGGCATGGAATTCCATCGGGTTCCCGTAGGCATCAAGGACGGCGGTATGCATATGCATGCAATGGCCAACAGCAGAAAGGACTAAAGTGTGCCTCAGAGACTAAAAGAAGTCGATGTGGTTTGTGTCGGAATGGGATTCGCGGGCTCGATTCTGGCGAAGGAGCTGGCTGCGAGTGGGCTCAAGGTGGTTGGTCTGGAACGAGGGAAAGACCGTCATAGTGTGCCTGACTTCCAATCTCCCCAGATTCACGACGAGTTGAAATATTCAGTGCGCAAGGCCTTCATGCAGGACGTGCATAAGGAGGCAATGACATTTCGCAACACGCACAACGAAGTCGCTTTGCCTATGCGCCAGTGGGAAGGTTTCCTCCCCGGCACTGGACTGGGTGGATGTGGCGTGCATTGGAATGGGCAGGCCTGGCGGTATCAGGCCGCCGACTTCATATACAAGACGCACATCGAGCAGCGCTATGGGAAGAAAATCCTGGATCCGGATCTCCGTATCCAAGACTGGGGCGTGACCTATGCGGAACTTGAACCCTATTACGACAAGTTCGAGTATTTGATTGGCGCCGGCGGCAAGGCAGGCAATCTGAACGGTAAGATCCAACCGGGCGGCAACCCTCTCGAGTCGCCTCGCTCCCGAGAGTATCCAAATCCTCCAATGAAAGAGCAATACGCTGGAGCTCTCTTTCGCAAGGCTGCACTGGAGCTCGGTTATCACCCATTCATCCAGCCATCCGCTAATATGACGCGGCCATATACGAATACGGAGGGAATAGCTCTCAATCCTTGCGTCTATTGCGGCTTTTGCGAGAGATACGGTTGTGAGCAGTTCGCGAAGGCCAGCCCTCAGACAGTGATTCTACCGAAGCTTCGAGAGTATTCGAACTTTGAACTACGAACTGGCGCACACGTACTGAAAATCAATCTCGATAGTACAGGCAAGAAGGCGACTGGTGTCAGCTATATGGATGAACAGGGGCGGGAGTTTGAGCAGCCGGCCAGCCTTGTTCTCTGCACCGCATTCATCCTGAATAACATTCGAATGCTACTGCTATCTGGTATCGGTAAGCCCTATGATCCGCTCACCGAGAAGGGGTCCGTTGGACGCAACTATGCGTACCAGACGCAAAGCTACGTTCCGGTGTTCTTCGATGAAGACATTCACCTCAATTCCTATATGGCGGCTGGAGCGAGCGGCACCGTTATCGACGATTTCAGCGTCGATAACTTCGACCACAGTGGGCTCGGATTTATCGGAGGCTGTTACATAATGTCGGGTAGCACCGGCGCGCGCCCGATTGAATTCCATCCCACGCCGCCCGGTACCCCTCGTTGGGGTTCACGATGGAAGGAAGCTGTGCGCAAGCACTACAACCACACGGCAATCTTCAATCTGTCAGGAACCTCTACGGCTGCGAGACAAAACTACGCAGACCTCGATCCCACGTATAGGGACGCATGGGGCTTGCCTGCTCTACGAATCACATACGACTTTCCTGAGAACGATGTTCGTATGTCCAAGTACGTCACCAACAAGGCATCCGAAATTGCGCACAGGATGGGTGCCAAGACCGTCGTTAACGAGCCCAGGGTCAGACCATATAGTACGACAACATATCAGAGCACTCACAACACTGGAGGTGCGGTCATGGGGAACGATCCTGCGACTAGCGTCGTGAACCGATATCTCCAGAGTTGGGATGTTTCGAATGTGTTCGTCGTCGGAGCATCCGCGTATCCACAGAACTCCAGTTATAACCCCACGGTGACGTTAGGCGCACTTATCTACTGGACCGCTGATGCGATCAAGAACCATTACCTGAAAAATCCCGGCCCCCTTGCGTGATCTATGACACGACTAGCCTATATGAGGAACTACGCCATTCTGTTTGCTGCTATCACCGCTGTCTTTGGTTTTCGCCTCGCGACAGGAGCTAAGACGGCAATAGCAGCCACGAATTCCGCCCAGGTCGGTGCGCAGCTGGTATCCGCAGGCAACAAAAAGGGTGCTATCGCATGCGCCCGTTGTCACGGATATGACGGAGCGTCAGATGGGAGTGGGGCTTTTCCCACCCTCGCTGGGCAATCCGCGTATTACCTGACAGCACAGCTACGAAACTTTGCTTCAGGTGATCGCCAAAACGCACTAATGTCATCGATCGCCAAGGGACTGACCGATGAGGAAATGCAGAGTGTAGCCCAGTATTATGCTGCTGCTCGTCCGACACTTCCGGTCAAACGGCAGGGGCAGCCTGATTTGGTGGCGCGCGGTCAATACATCGCGACGGAGGGAAATCTCCCGAATCGAGTACAGGCTTGCATTAGTTGCCATGGTCCAAATGGAAATGGTGAACCACCTGCGATTCCTTATCTCTCCGGCCAGTACAAGCACTATATCCAAGTGCAATTGCTGACTTTCAAGAAGGGTTACAGGAAAGATGTCCAAATGGGAAACGTCGGTCATCGCGTCTCCGACGAACAAGCAGCTGCGGTCGCGTCCTACTTCGATCAGTTGCCTCTTCCAAACAACCAGTGACTGGAGGACTCAAGTGGAGCCGACAGATCGTATGATTCCGGGCGACGGCAACCTCAACCCGGCGAAGGAAACCAAGGAACAGGAAAGAGCTGACGCGCGCGGTGAGTTATCTCACGGTGCCCGCGGCGCCATCCTGATAGCGGGCATCGCCGTTTCACTGCTCTTCATCGGATGGTTGCTCTTTTACTTCGTTCTTTTCATGAGGAGGGGCTACGTTGGCTAATCCGGACATTGATGATGGACTTTCCGACTTTATTGCTGAGGAAACCATTACGCACACGGAGCGACGCTGGTTCTACGTAATGGCGAGCATGTTGGGGATTATGCTGGCGATCATTATTCTCACCGGCATCACAGGAATGCTCCATCCCATGAGCGACGTTGAAACTGTTGATGCCAAGAGCCTTCACCTCAAGGGTGAGTTCGTAGAGAACAACCTCGGCGTCACCAACAACCCCGACGGGTCAGTGACCGTGCGAATGATCGCTCAGCAGTATATGTTCGTGCCGCAATGCGTGAAGGTCCCTATAGGAGCACCGGTTCACTTTCGACTGACCAGTGCCGATGTCACCCACGGCTTTTTTGTGGGCCAGACGAACACGAACGCGATGGTCGTTCCGGGGTTCGTGACAGACGTCAGCGCAAAGTTCCACCAGGCTGAAGACCTGACTATGCCGTGTGATGAATTTTGCGGCTTTGGACATCACGGTATGGCCGCGCGTGTCAAAGTCATTCCTAAAGAGCAGTTCGACGCGATGTCGCCGAGCGATCGGGGGGTCTGTGGAGCGCAATAGACTTCTACCTTTAGTCCACATGTGGGCGGCCTTCATCACCTTTCTCCCAGCGGTCGGCCTTGGCGTATGGCAGATGCTCATGCGCAGTTCGCTCCCAGCACCTGTCGACGATCCCAATGTGTACTATGCCTCCGTCACAGCGCACGGAACGATTATGGCCTATGTCTTCCCGACCCTGTTCGCGATGGGATTCGGATACGCCATATCCAATTCAGCGAGAAATGGAGCGTTGGCCGGCAAGAAGATCGCCTGGACAGGTTTCTTTTTGCTTATCACCGGCTTGATCATGGCAGTCATTCCGATCATCAGCGGAACGTCTTCCGTTCTATACACGTTTTATCCAACGCTCATAGGAAGTCCTTGGTATTACCTGGGCGTGGTCATGATCCTCTTGGGATCCTGGTTCTGGATCGCCGTCATGGTCCTGAATTTCAGGGGCTGGAAACGAGACAATCCGGGACAAACGGTTCCGCTCTCTCTCTTCGCGATTACAGCTTGCGCGCTCCTCTGGGGATGGACAACGCTCGGTGTGACCACTGAGATTCTGTTTCAAATTCTTCCGGTCGCCTTCGGTTGGCGGCATAGCATCGACGCAGGCTTGGCGCGTACCCTCTTCTCACTCACCCTCCACGCCATTGTCTACTTCTGGCTGATTCCCACCTATATTGCGTATTACACCCTAATGCCCCAGGCAGCAGGCGGACGTCTCTACAGCGACACTATGGGTCGCGTTGCCTTCATCCTCTTCTTGGTCTTCTCCATGCCGGTTGGCCTGCACCATCTCTTCATGGACCCCGAACATGGTTCAGGATTCAAGTTTGTGCAGTCCATGCTTACATTTATGGTCGTCCTTCCCACGCTGCTTACGGTCTACACGATTACCGCCTCTCTTGAAATCGCAGGGCGTTTACGCGGCGGAAAAGGATTGCTTGGATGGATTAAGAAACTACCCTGGGATGAACCAATGGTTCTCGCGGTGGCGCTCTCGCTTCTGCTACTCGGTCCGGGCGGATTCGGTGGCATCGTCAACATGAGCTTCGCTATGAATGCGATGGTTCACAACACTGCTTGGGTTACCGCTCACTTCCACCTCATCTTCGGCGGCGCGGTAGTCATCGTGTACTTCGCGATCGGCTATGAACTCTGGCCGCGCCTTACAGGTCGGCCGTTGATGTCTAAGAAGCTTGCATGCAGGCAACTATGGTTGTGGTTCTGGGGCATTCTCATCGTAACGGTACCGTGGCACATTGCGGGCCTGATGGGACAGCCAAGACGGTATGCCATTTTTGACTATTCGGATCCATCGGTTGCAAAGACGGCACCGCTCGTGAACGTGTCGGTTGTTGGAGGGGTGATACTCCTCATCTCGGTCATCCTGTTCTTCGTGGTACTGATACGCACTAACTTGGCACAACCTGCAGCGTCCATGCCTCCGGTTCGGTATTCGCTGGCGATCAATCCGCCTCGCGCGGCTGCACCCCTGCTCAACGGGCTTGGGTTCTGGAATGCCATCTTGTTTGCTCTGTTATTGATCTCGTATGGATATCCGCTAGGGCAGTTCTATTTCATGCATGACACGAGTTCGCCCGGTTATTCCCTCACGCGGGAGCTGAACAAATGAACGAGGAGATTAGTCAACCAATTGCAAGCAGAGAGAGCCGCAAACCCGGCTTTGGCAATACCTGGGGTCTGGCAGTAGTATGCGTCCTCTCGGCGTTCGTTGTTATCGCATTCGGAGTCGGATTTCTCATTCTTCCGGCCACACACCAGCAACGTGACCAGATGTCCATGCATGACAACATCCAGCATGCCCTCGGTCACCATGTACATGACGGCATGAGCACGAAGAACCCGGCGGCGACAAGCATCCCAACTTATGTCGTGTGGGACGAAGCCACGATTCACGAAGCACTCAGCGGAGATCCGCAACGTGGCGAATTCATAGCCATGAACTGCACGGCATGTCATGGCGAAACGGGAGTCGCAAAGCAAAAATGGATCCCGACTCTAGCCGGAGTAAATCGCATCGTCCTCTACAAACAGTTAGCTGATTTCCGCTCCGAGACGAGGCTTTCCGCCCCTATGTCTGCTATCGCCCAAGCGCTGACCCCGCAACAGGCCGCAGACGTTGCCTCGTACTTCGCATCGCTTACGGGAGGAGTGGAGACCCAGGCTATACACGCTCCTGCATCGGGAAGGACCCTGCGCGGCACCGATCCAACGTTGCGGCTGATTTACGCAGGTGATCCTAAGCGTGGTCTAGCCGGATGTGCAACATGTCATGGACCTGGAGCCTATCGCATGGGAGTCCCTGGCCTCTCTGGACAGAATGCCGACTACATCGAGCAACAGCTGCATAACTTTGCTCAAGGCTCGCGCAGGAACGATATGAACATGCCGATGCGGACGGTCGCGGGAATGCTCAACGCTGCCGAAATGCATGGTCTCGCTCAGGATTTCTCCGCTGGTCAGTCATTAGTCAAGTAACAGTTCTAACCAAGTTGAAACGAAAGGGATCTAGTCCAATGGCAAAATTCATAGCTGGACTCATACTATGTAGCATCCTTCCACTCTCTGGGGGCAAGCTAGAGGCGCAGGACAGTGGCGCCAAGACTTCAGCATCTTCTCCTCAAGCCTCTGACCCCGCACGTCCTTTTCACGCAAAACGTCCGCTTGGACAAGAACTCGTTGCGCCGGGAACTCTCTACAGCCCGGGAGTCTTAATCGGCAAAACGATATATGTCGCTGGACTACAGGGGACCGATTCGAACACTCATAAGCTCCCTCCGGACTTCGATAGGGAGGTCAGGAACTGCCTCGATAACATCGGCACAGTTCTGAGAGACGGGGGGATGGGATATGAGGATGTAGTTTCGGTGCAGATCTATCTGGTCGACATATCGCAGTTCCAACAGGTTAACGACATCTACAAGGCCTACTTCAAAGGAGTCTTGCCAGCCAGAACCACGGTACAGGTTGCCAAGTTGTCTCTCGGCTCACGCATCGAGATTGCAGCGGTTGCTCAGAAGTAGGTCGAGCCGCCTGACTGTACGGAACCACACTGAAGCAGTTCAAAAGAAGGTAATTTCAATGAGCGATCACACAAAAGAAAGACCCATGTCGGACCACCCTTCTCGGAGGAGTTTCCTCGGTATCAGTTCGGCTGCTATCGCGACTGCAGCGCTATCGGGCTTAACCGCGAACGCGCAACAAAGGGTGAATACTCAAAAGGCTGAGCACGACAATTCCATCAGCGACCCAGGCCAGGAAAACAAGGTGCTGCTCGCGCAGAACCCCAATTCCAATAACCCTCCGTCGACCGACCACGGAGATGTCGGTCCCATTTGGTACTCCTTCGATTTGGTAAAGAAGAGAGTCGAAGAGGGTGGATGGACCCACGAGGTCACTCAGAAAGTGCTACCGTCCTCGAAGGATATCGCCGGCGTCAATATGCGCCTAACGGCGGGTAGCTTCCGTGAATTGCACTGGCATACGGCCGATGAATGGGCCTATGTTCTCTATGGCAAGGCTCGCGTCACCGTAATGAATCCCGACGGCACGATGTTTATCGGCGACGTAAGTGAGGGCGACCTCTGGATCTTCCCTGCTGGCTTTCCGCATTCGATCCAAGGTCTGGGACCTGATGGAACAGAGTTCCTTCTGGTCTTCAATCAGGGAGCCTTCTCTGAAGACGGCACGATGCTGCTCTCTGAATGGTTGGCGCATACCCCCCCTGATGTGTTGTCAAAAAATCTGGGCCTTAGCCAGACCGCGATCCAGAAATTTCCAACCCAGGCGCTCTACATCTTTCCATCCGATGTGCCTAAATCTCTGGAACAGGATAAGGCAGAGATCGGCGGGGAGAATGCGTCCAAGTATAACTACACGTTCCGCATGAAATCGATGGAGCCCACGAAGTCGAATAAAGCAGGAGCAGTTCGCGTAGTCGACTCCCGGAACTTCCCGGTTTCCAAACATATCGCCGCCGCATTGGTGATCATCAAGCCCGGTGGAATGCGGGAAATGCACTGGCACCCAAATGCATCCGAATGGCAGTTTTACATCGCTGGCAAGGGTCGGATGACCGTATTCTTCCCCGTCGACAACGCTCGCACAATGGACTACGACGCCAACGACGTCGGTTACGTGCCCTCGAATGCTCCCCACTATATTGAGAACACTGGGGACACCGATTTGGTCTTTCTCGAGACCTTCGCATCTGAGGAATTTATGGACGTCTCATTGAACCAGTGGCTCAGGCGTCTTCCGACGGAAATGATCAAGGCTCATCTGAATATCGATAAAGCCGAGATTCAGCAGATTCCTGCGGAGAAGCAAGAGGTCCTTTAAGGCAGTAGCTCTATCGAGCGTACTAGAGTTGACCACCGTTATTGCGAAGACCTTTAGCTGCATTCACCATGGTGGATGCACTTAAAGTCACTTCAAAAATTAGGAGAATATGGCAAATCAATTTTCTGGATGGGCGAATATTCTTGAGGGCAAGGTCGCCGTGGTAACGGGAGCCGCCCGCGGCATAGGTCGAGCCGCCGCAGTCGCAATGGC
>Ga0209447_10000443_pt1 | contig 11248 bp, 10 predicted proteins | sample BogFormECP04_OM3_FD_188243 | JGI IMG/M metagenome (GOLD analysis project Ga0209447, IMG submission 188243) | Bog forest soil microbial communities from Calvert Island, British Columbia, Canada - ECP04_OM3 (SPAdes) (version 2) | ecosystem: Environmental > Aquatic > Freshwater > Wetlands > Bog ... | reverse complement strand
GCATTCAATTGCAGTTGCACTTGCGGCGGCTGATTATCCTCGGCGGGAAATACGTTGATGCCTGCGACGCTCGCGGTATGCAAATCGAGGGAACTAAGTCCTGCGGAAGGAGAACTTGCAGAAGCGGGGTCCGCATTCACAACGCCCGTGACCACGGCACCCGGGCTACTCGAAGCAACTGAAGAATTCGTGTCAGTCTTGCCAGCCGAATTGCGCAACATACGCGGCCCCAGCATCCCCACCGAAAATCCGATCAGCACCAGCAGCGCCGCGCTCCACGCCGGCTGCGGCGAAATCCAACTCGAAGGCAGCAGCGCGCCAACTGTCAGGCGCAGCCAACCTCTTTCTTCCTGCTGATCCAAACTATCTTCCAGTCCTGCGCGGCAGCTCGCCAGCAGCGCCGCATCCGGCTCCGTGTGCCGCGAAGCCAGCAGCGCCAGCATTTCCTGCTCCTGCGCCAGCGCCAGATTGCATGCGGAACAATGCTGCAGATGTTCGTTCACATCCGCGACTTCCGATGCATCCAGTTCCCCGGCCGCAAAGAGCATCAGCCGCGGCTCAAATTCCTCGCACGCCGGGCTCTTCGTCTCTTCCATTCCTTCTTCCCGCATTCTTTCCGACCTCGCTGAACTGTTTGCGTCTAACGCATGCCTTCCAGGCTCGCGCGCAATTTTCGCGTCGCCCGGAATAGCGAATTCTTTACTGTCTCTTCAGACGTGCCTAGCATGTCCCCGATAGCACGTAATTTCAACCCTTGATAATGTTTCATCTCGAAGACCATGCGCTCGCGCGGTGAAAGCCGGTTCAACGCGCTGGCGATCTGCTCGCCCAATTCCTGCCCCAGCAAATTTCGCTCCGGATTCGCGCCCGCCCGATGCTCCGGCTGCCGGTCAAAAAAATCCCTGGTGCCGCCCTCGGCATCTTCTGGCACCGGCGCCTGATCTTCGCGGCGGCTGGTGCGGCGGCGCAAGTGATCCAGCGCCACGTTGGTCACAATCCGGTAGAGCCAGGTATAAAAACTGCACTCAAACCGGAAGCGGTGCAGGTTCTTGTAAACCCGCAGAAAACTTTCCTGATAAATGTCGCGCGCGTCTTCCGGACGATGCACCAGATTCATCGCCAACCGCAACACCTCGCGGTCAAAGCGCCGTACCAATGACTCAAACGCCAGACGGTCCCCGGCCTGTGCTTTGCGGACCAGCGCTTGCTCTTCCGCAACCTTCACCGCCGCTGCCTGGCGCGCCTCGATGTCGAGTGCGACGCTCATCCCCATGGTGTTTATCGCCTGCCTGGTTACGCCCTGGTCCGCGCCACTCGGACCCGGAGCGTGCATCCCGCCAGTTCCGGCATCAACCCGCTCGGTCGGTACCGTAAAGATAGACGGCGGCTGTGGCCGTTGGTGAGCATCACCGGACGTCGTTTTCCCACTATCGGACAGCTGCCCCAAGTTGCACCTTCTCGCTGAGATGCACTCCCCCTCTATAACGTTGCAAGGGTGCGGTTTACACACGACGAGCGCGCGCTCGCGCAGCGCCTCCGTCAACTCATAATCTCAACATTTCCACAGACTGCACGGGGCTAGCCACTTCGCTAAATTCACAGCCACAAGCCGATCGGCCAGTCGGTCCCCATCTCGTAATACGCGCCAGGTCCTTCCGCGAGTTCAAAGTTTTTCCCGCTTTGTCCGGTGTACTAATGCCATTGGCTTCCCCCGCACCACGCCACCAACCCGCGACCGATGGTATAAAAGTGTTGCCAGAATCCGATGCCCACCATCTCCCTGACCAACTCGGTCAAATACCTCCACGGCGTAGGCCCGCACCGCGCCGCCACTCTGGAAGCCCGCGGTATCATCACCGTCGGCGATCTCCTCAGCTACCTGCCCTTCCGCTACGAAGACCGCCTGCGCTTCACCCCCATCGCCGAAGTAATTCCCGGTCAGGTGCAAACGATCTTCGCCGAAGTCACCGGCGGTGGCGGCACCACCGTCCGCTTCCAACGCAGCCGCCGCTCCATATTCCACGTCGCCGTGCGCGACGCCTCCGGCACGGTGTACGTCCGCTTCTTCCACGGCGGCTACCTCGAAGGAAAATTGAAAGACGGCCAAAAGTTAGTCCTGCACGGAAAAGTTGACGAAGACCGCTATCGTCCCGGCCGCATGGAAATGGTCAACCCGCAAATGGAATTGGTCGGAGCCACCGAAGGCGGCGCCGCGGATTCCACCGAAGTCGGCCGCATCGTTCCCATCTACGAAGCCATCGGCGCCATCAGCTCCCGCATGTTGCGCCGCATCATCTATAGCGTGTTGGCGAATTTCGACGGCAATATCCCCGAACCTCTCCCGCCGCAAATTCTGGAACGCTATCGCTTTCCCGCGCGCCGTGAAGCGCTGCTCTACGCCCATTTCCCGCCGCAGGACCAAAGTATCGAGCTGCTCAACAACTACCGCAGCCCCGCGCAAATCCGCCTGATCTTCGAGGAGTTTTTCTACTATCAACTCGCCCTGGCCCTGCGCCGCCTCAGCGACCACTCCCGCCGCGGCATCGCCATGCGCGTGCGCGAAGAAAAAGTTCGCGCAGCTGTGAAACGCATCCTTCCCTTCAAGCCCACCACCGCGCAGAAGCGCGTGCTAGCAGAAATCGCCGCCGACCTCGAAAAGCCCTTCCCCATGAATCGCCTGCTCGAAGGCGATGTCGGCAGCGGCAAAACCATCGTCGCCTTCGAAGCCGCCACCATCGTCATCGAGAACGGCTATCAAGTTGCCCTCATGGCGCCCACCGAAATTCTCGCCGCGCAACATTATCTTTCCGCGCGTCGCATCTTCCAGGCCGCGGGCTACGGCGCGGAATTAATTGTCAGTGGCCGCAAACGCTCCACCAAAGACGAAGCCCTGGCCCGCGTGGAAAGCGGCGCCGCGCAAATCGTCGTCGGCACTCACGCGCTCATCGAAAATCCTGTGGCCTTCAAGAAACTCGGCCTCGTCATCGTGGACGAACAGCACCGCTTCGGCGTCCTGCAGCGCAAACGCCTAATCGACAAAGGTGTTTCGCCCCATGTGCTCGTGATGACCGCCACGCCCATCCCGCGCACCCTCGCGCTCACCCTCTACGGCGATCTGGAAATTTCCGTGATTGACGAAATGCCCCCCGGCCGCACGCCCATCGAAACCAGCTGGCGCGAAGAAAGCCAGCTTCTCGGTGTCTGGGAACTTGTCCGCCGCGAAATCGCCGCCGGCCGCCAGGCCTACGTCGTCTATCCGGTGATCGAAGAATCAAAACAAGAACTGAAAGCCGCCACCGCCGAATACGAGCGCCTCGCGAAGCATGTCTTCCCAAACTTGCGCATCGGCCTGCTGCACGGCCGCCTGAAGAACGACGAAAAAGATTCCGTGATGGAGCAGTTCCGCCGCAACGAGATTCAGATCCTCGTCGCCACCACCGTCATCGAAGTCGGCGTGGACGTCCCCAACGCCACCCTGATGGTCATCGAGCACGCCGACCGCTTCGGCCTCGCGCAACTCCACCAGTTGCGCGGCCGCATCGGACGCGGCACCGAAAAATCCCGCTGCATTCTTGTCGCGCGCAAAAATATTACCGGCGAAGCTCGCGCGCGCATCGAAACCATGGTGGCCACTTCCAACGGTTTTGAAATCGCCGAGCAGGACTTGAAGCAGCGCGGCCCCGGTGAATTTTTCGGCACGCGCCAGCACGGCGACGCTGCCTTCTCCGTAGCGCAACCGCTGCGCGACCACGAAATCCTCGAACTAGCACGCCGCGAGGCCTTCGCCCTGGCAGAAAATCCCCAGCGCGCCGCCGAAATCATCAAGCGCCTGGAATCCGTCAGCCCCAGCTGGCGCCAGCGCTATCAACTCGCTTCGGTAGGCTAACGGTGAATTCTAAACGATGCGCGTAATCGCCGGAAAATATCGCAGCCGTCCCCTAAAAGGTCCAGGCGCGCAACGCCTCCGCCCCACCAGCGATCGCCTGCGCGAAACCCTCTTCAACGTCCTCGGCCCGTCCGTTGCGGACTCCCTCTTCATCGACCTCTTCGCCGGAACCGGCGCCGTGGGCATCGAAGCCATCAGCCGCGGCGCGCGCGAGACAATCTTCGTCGAATCCAGCCCCAAAGCCGCGCGCCTGATCCGCGAAAATCTCCACACTCTGGAAATTCGCGCAGGCGCTGAACTAATCGAAGCTTCCGCCCTCCGCGGCCTGGAAAGAATGGCAACCCGGCGCCTGCTCGCCGACTTCATCTTCCTCGATCCGCCATACGAGAAAACTGCCGAGTATCTGCAAGTCCTCGAATTTCTCGACGCCTCGCACCTCGTCGCCCCGCGCGGCATCGTCATTGTCGAACACTACTGGAAAACCGAATTGCCCGAATTCCTCACGCGCCTGGAATGCACTCGCCAGATTGAACAGGGCGACGCCATCCTTTCTTTCTACTCCCTGGCAGCCGCGGCCTAGCCCACCTGCATCCAACCCCCACGGGCCTGTTCCTGTATAATGGCCCGGCTTATGCAACCAGTGATGCAGCGATACCCGGAGACTCCGGCACCGAACGAGCCAAACGTGCCACCCGTGGCGCCCGAACTCACGCTCGCGCCCGACGTCGAGCTGCCCTCGCACTCGCGCCTGCCCCGCCTCGATCTCGGCGTGGACTGGGGCTCGCCCTGGCACGACTTCCGCTCCAGCGCGCACGATTTTTTTCGCGGCCCGCGCGCTCCGGAAAATTCCGAGTTGCCCGCAGATTCCGACCTGCGCGTCGAATGGATCGAAGGAAAAATTCCCGGCCGCGCGTTCACCGCTTCCGTGCTGTGGCACGTGGCCATCGTCGGATTGCTGCTGCTCCCCATCTGGCATTTTCTAGCCAGCGACCCGCCGAATCTCGCGCCCGTACGTATCGAACTTACTTGGACGAGTCCCTCGCAGGATTTGCCGCCCGTCTCTCTGCCAGGGCACGATCCCAAACCTAGTCCAAAGGGCGATCCGGCAAAACCGCTGCCGCAGAAAGGCGCCGACGCATTTCATCCGCGGCAAACAATCCTGTCGCAACCAGCCGTCGTCACGCACCCGCGGCAAACATTGATCCAACCAGACGCGCCGCCAACTCCGCCGAAGATCGAAGTGCCCCTGCCTAATATCGTCGAATGGGCGGCGCCCAAGATGCCCGCCCGGCCGCAACTGCGCGTCGCATCCACAGCCGCAGCGCCGCAAGTGCAACGTCGCGCCGTGCACGATCTGGCGGCGCCCGAACTAGTCAACCAGGAAAAAACTCCCGGTCCGCTGGATATCGCCGCTTCACCCACCATCAATCAGCAGCCGCGCATGCCGGTGGAACCGATGTCGAAAGCCGTAGCCGCCCGGCGCGCCGCGCAAACCGAAACCGGCGCTGCACCCGAAATCGGCGCTGCAGCTTCTAGTGGAGACGATAGCCTGCATCGCGTGATCGCGCTTTCCGCCGCGCCCGCTCCTCCCGCTCCCGAAGTCAGCGTCCCGCAAGGAAATCTCGCCGCGCGCATCGCAATTTCTCCGGAAGGAAGACAACCCGGCGCACCTGGCGGCGCTGAAAATGGCACGGCAGGAAACGGCGGTACAGGCGGCAACAGTTCCAGCAGCGGTGGACGCGGCAGCAACGCAAACGCAGGCTCCGGCTCTGGTTCCACAGCAGTAAGCATCAGCGGCGGGAACTCGCATCCCGGCAATGGCGGCATCGCGCCCTCCGGCCGCGCCACAACCAAATTAAATCTGAAGCCTATGCCCGCGCTCGATGCGCCGCCTGCAGCTCATCACGGCCCCGCGGTGATCGGCGCCATCGATCCCAAGCTTCCGCCGGAAGTGATCCTCTCCGGCAAGGAAATCTACACGCTGCACATTGACATGCCGAATCTCACCAGCGTCACCGGCAATTGGGTGATGAATTTCGCGCAACTCGATGAAGGCAATCCGCCATATCACCGGCCCACAGGCAAGCTGTCTGGTCCCTCGCTCATCAGTAAAGTGGACCCCAAATATCCGCAGACGCAGATCAAAGAGCATGTGGACGGCGAGGTAGTCCTGTACGCCATCATTCGTAAAGACGGCTCTGTGGATAGCATCCAACTGGTCCACGGCATCGATCCGCAGCTCGACAAAAATTCCATGGAAGCCCTGGCCCGCTGGGTCTTTCGTCCCGCCACCCGCGAAGGCCAGCCAGTAGAACTAGAAGCCGTAGTCCACATCCCCTTCCAGTTCCGCCGCCCCGATTAACGCGGGCTCGTACACCTACTGCGCCGCTCCAGCCGGCCGCGCTCGCTCGTTCCCCGCCGCTTTCTCCTCCAGCACTTTTACCAACGCGTACAACGCAAAATTGCTCGGCGTCGCCACTCCCAATTCGGCGCCGCGCCGCACAATATACCCATTCAACGACTCGATCTCCGTGCGCTTCCCGCGCGCCAAATCCTGCTCCGTCGAAGAAAACGCATCCCCAAACTTCCCCAGATTCTCCAGCCACTTTTCCGTAAAACCCGCTTCAGGCATGCGCACGCCCGCCGCTCGCCCCACCGCGATGGATTCCTCCACCACGCGGCTCATCAATGCGCGCGACGTTTCATAACGCGCAATTTCTCCATAACTCGCTTGCGCGATCGCAGACACCGCGTTCGCCCCGCAGTTCGTGATGAACTTCCGCCACATATCCGCCAGAATATCCTGCGAAATTCGGCACGGCACTTTTGCCGACGCAAATAAAGCCGCGATCTGTTCTGTGCGCGGCGCCTGCGATTCCGCGCTAACGCTTCGGCCCGCGAATTCACCCACCACCAGCTCACCGCGTCCGGAATGTTTCACATGTCCCGGCTCCGGCATGGCCACCGCGACGTACACTACCGCCGGCAGGGCATCAATGCCCGACGCCGCGCGAATCCGCTCCACATTGTCCACGCCGTTCTGCACGCTCACCACGATCGCGTCCGCTGCAAGATGCGGCGCAATCGCCCGCGCCGTCGCCTCGTTGTCCTGTCCCTTCACGCAGAAAAGCACCACGCTCGCATCGCGCACCGCGGACGGCTCCGTCGCAGCCTCCACCGCCACCCGCTCTTGAAACGAAACCGTGTCCAGGAAAAGTCCATCGCGCCGCACCGCTTCCACGTAAGCACCGCGCGCAATCATCGTAACCGGCACTCCCGCGCGCGCCAGCATCCCGCCAAAATAAGATCCCACCGCCCCCGCGCCCATCACCGCCACGCGCTTCGCCGCAGGAACCACATTCGTTTGTGCAAGTGTCGACATGCATTCCTCCCTCGCGCTGCGAAAATCATCAGCAGTTCAGTGCCGCTGCAGCGTGGGCGTTACATCGATGGAATCAGATGCGTGGTTGGTTCACTTCGTCGCAAAATCAAAAATGTTCGCGCAAATCCCTGAAACTCGTCAGTATCAACAGCTTTCCCGCGCCGCTTTCCAGCTCCGCGTGCTCCAGATGCCATGTATCCGTATGCGGAATGAAAACCGCGTTCAGCCCCGTCTGCAGCGCCGGATTAATGTCGCTGCGCGGGCTGTTCCCCACCATCCACCCGTGCGTTTTCACAATCTTGAATTGTTCCACCATGCGCTCGTAAACGCTCGCGTCTTTTTCCAGCACGATTTCAATCGCATCGAAATACGGCTGCAATCCAGAGCGCTCCACCTTCGCGGCTTGCTCTGCCGGCTCGCCCTTGGTCAACAATATCAGCCGGTGATGCTTCGCCAGATAAGCCAGCGTCTCCGGCACTCCATCCAGGATGTGCGGCGGCGTGGCTTCCAGCTCCACGGCCAGCCGCGCGATTTCCTGCATCAGCTCGCGCCGCGCCGCGTTCCCTGCCAGCTTCATATAGGTCTCTTCCAGCGACCGGCGAAAACTCCGCACGCCATACCCGTGCTGCCGTATGTTGCGCTTCTCGGTTTCGTTCAGGATGTGCCGGATATATTCGCGCGTGTAACCCAGATGCTCCAGCTGCGTTACAAAATGCTCGATGGTCTTCTCAAAGAAGATGTTGTTTTCCCAAAGCGTGTCGTCCGCATCAATCAGTAATGTGTGTCGTGCCATCCGAAAGTAAGCGCTCCCATGTTTTCATTGGCTACGGCCGCCGCCATAACGACCGCTTCGGATACGATGTGCCTTTGTAGCGGCCGCTTCGTCCCGCGCCTTTCGGGACGAAGCGGGCAGCCTTTGGTTCGGCTTGAATGCCCACGCCGTTCAGCGCAAATTCTTCACGACGCCGAAACTTTCCGCGCGCCCACCGCCAGCCGGTCCAGAATCGCCCCTGCCAGTTTCTGCGCCTCGCCAAACCGCGTCAAATAATCCTGGAATTCGCGGTTCAGATCCAGCGCGTTCGTCGCGTCCAGCTTCGTCCGCAGAATCATGTCGCGCAAATGCACCGGATGCGGCAGCACCGCATCATCGCGCAATTCGTCCAGCGCCACTTTCGGATCGTAGTGATACATGTGCCCTCCCCGTTACGCCGGGCAAAAATTGATTCTACTCTCTTTTTTGGAGATAGCGTCAGGCGGAGGCGGGAAGAAATTCGTAGCGATCGATGCGCGCCGCCACGCCGCGGCGCCCGTCGTGCGGCTCCACGCGCAGCACCCGCGCGTAACAGCGTATGTGCACGTCGCCCGCCAGCGTGATTTGCTGGGGCAACGTCAAAACAAACTCAATCGGAGTCCCTGCTTCCACGCGCGCTTCGATCAGAAAATAAAGTCCGCGAAAGCTTACATCGCGCGTCTCACCCTGCCGTTCCAGGACGTCATCTTCCTCTGAAAATCGCACTTTCAACGGCAGCATCATCGAAAAACGGCGTGCGGCGCGGCGTTCTTTGGCGCTGTCCATCAACCCCTCCCGCGGGCCTCTTCGATTGCGTCACGCTATCACCGCTTCCCGCCTCCGCGCAATGGCTTTTACGCCTCCCGCAACCCGCGCCCGGCGAATGTTCCCGATACTTTCGCGCGGTGCAGTCCGGACGCAAGCTGCCCGCGGAAACGATCGCGGCAACATTTGACGTGCTTTCCGCCTGCGGCTAGGATAGGCGCACATGAATCCGTCCGCTACTTTCCTGGAGTTGCGGAAACATCCCCGGGCCCAGCTAAAACTTCCGGCGCGCGTCCGCTGGCGGGGACCGCTGGGCATGCGTATGGAGTCCACTCATACCCTGGACGTTTCGCGCAATGGCATTCGCGTGCAGCGCAGCGAGTCCTGCGAATCCGGCTCGCGCGTCTGGGTCGTGTTTCCCTTCGACGCCGCTTCCGCCTCCGGCATTCCGCCGGAAACTCCCGCGCGTGTCGTGCGCGTCGAATCGGGCTGCGGAGTCGGATATCAAGTCGCGCTGCAGTTGGAGCTGCCGTCGCGGGTCGCTTCCCAGCCCGCCGATCGCGAACGCCGCGCGTGCTCCAGAATTTCCTTTGCGCTCCCCATCTTCGTGCGCGCCCTCGGTTTTCCCTGGCCCGAGGAATCCATGACCCAGAATATTTCGCGCGTCGGCGCCCGCTTCGAATCCGCGCACATCTACTCCGCCGGCGACGCCGTCCTCGCCAAGATTCCCTGGGGCGACTGGGCGCGCGCCGGCGAAATCCCAGCCCGCATCGTGCGCGTGGAAAACTGCGCCACGCCTTCCAGTTCAACTTCGCTCTCGAATCCTCTCGCCGGCATGAGCGCGATCCTCACCAGCGTAGCCGTCCGCTGGGACGTTCCCAGAAAAGCCTGACGCGCAATCTCCCGTTTTGCTCCGCCCGTGCTGTCCGTTACACTCGTGCGCTGATAACCCAATGGCCGACACATTCCATCGCAATTTCTTCCTCGCGGGTCCAGCCGGGCGCCTTGAGGCTCTGCTTTGGACCGTGCCCATTGCGGATTCGCCGCTTGCGGCCTTGGTGTGCCATCCGCATCCGCTTTTCGGCGGCACCATGCACAATAAGGTTGTGTATCAGGCGGCCAAGGCGCTGCAGCTTCGCGGTATTCCAGTGCTGCGGTTCAATTTCCGTGGCGCGGGACAAAGCGAGGGAATCCACGATCGCGGCGTCGGCGAACAAGACGACGTACGCGCCGCACTCGATTATCTGGCGGTGGAATTTCCGCGCGCACCAATCTTGCTGGCGGGTTTCAGCTTCGGTTCGCTGGTGGGCTTGCGTGTAGGCTGCGAGGACCAGCGCGTTTCAGACTTGATCGGTCTGGGAATTCCCGTAGATCACTCGGACTTGACTTACCTGCGCGATTGCACGAAACCCAAACTGATCGTTCAGGGCGGCAGCGATCAATTCGGCTCGCACGCGAACGTCGCAGCGCTCTTCGCGACGTTGCCGGGGCCAAAAAAACTCGTCTTCATCGAAGGTGCGGACCACTTCTTCACCGGCCAGCTGGAAAAAGTCCGCAACGCCATTGACGCCTGGCTCGACGAACGCCATCCCCGCGCATCCGCCGCTCCGGCTCCCGCGGATTCCTAATTTTTCGATTCGAATAATTTCAGAAATTGTTCGCGCGATGCCGGTTCCACGCCCACCAGCTCCAGATTCGCCTTCACGTGCGGCACCTGGCTCATTCCCACCAGCGCCGTGGTCAATCCCGGCACGGAGCGCGCAAACTGCAGCGCCAGCGTCGCGTTATCCTTTAATCCCAGCGCCGAATTTACGAACGAAGGCAAATTTTTCGTCAGCTGCCCCTGCAGCAGCGCCGCGCTGGTCACCAGCGCGATTCCGGCATCACGCGCCGCCTGCACCATTGGCATCGCTTTCCCGCCCACTATCTGATTCGGCCGGGTCAACGCTTCCGGCATTGCCAGGTTGAACGGCAGCTGCACAAAACGGAAATGATGATCGTCGCCGGCCACGTCCTTCGCGATCTTCACCATTTCCTGCAGCGACAAAAATCCCTCGGCCTTGGGATCTTCGCGAAACGCATTCCAGGTGGCCATGCCGTAGGCGCGGATTTTTTTCGTCGCGATCGCCGACTCCAGAAACAAGAACGCCTCGCGAATCCGCCCCTGGAATTCGTCGGTCGGCAACTCACTCAATTGCGTTTCGGGATTGTGCAGGTAGAAGACGTCAATCGTGTCCAACCCCAGATTTTGCCGGCTGCGCTCCAGCTGATCCGCCAGATAATCCGGAGCCATGCAATGGCAGCCGGCGGCAATATCCTCGACGCGAAAAATTCCGCGCTCCAGAAATTCCTGCGCAAAATAAATGTTCGGATCGGCGGGCATCTCTCCGTCGGGCGTCAGGAATCCCGCCTTGGTGCAAACCAT
>Ga0209447_10000442_pt1 | contig 11267 bp, 10 predicted proteins | sample BogFormECP04_OM3_FD_188243 | JGI IMG/M metagenome (GOLD analysis project Ga0209447, IMG submission 188243) | Bog forest soil microbial communities from Calvert Island, British Columbia, Canada - ECP04_OM3 (SPAdes) (version 2) | ecosystem: Environmental > Aquatic > Freshwater > Wetlands > Bog ... | reverse complement strand
GGCTTAGCCCGCCGCGTGGCGGAAATTCACGACGCTCCGGAAAAGCTCTCGGTAGAGTGGACGAACATTTCTTCGCTGCCTGAAGCCGAATCCATCCTTTTGCGTGAAGCGTTTTTGAAGGAACTGTCGAGCCGCCGCCCCATCGCCGCGCCCGAAGCTCCCGCCGCGCTCTTGCAGGTAGCGGTGCGCGAGACGCCTACGGACTTTCTGCTCGTGGCGCGCCTGCCCGCAGCCGCAGGAGAAGAAGTGCGCATGGCCAGCGTTGCCCGCACGGCCTTTCTGCCGGTAATGACGCGTGGCAACGGTTTGCGGCTGGCCAAGCAGCTCCTGTGGCAGCAGCCGGAAACGATTCTGGATGCTGTAGAGATTGCCGAGATCCCCGGCAACGCGCCCTCAGGCGCGGGAACTGCCGCGGCGAACGGCGTCGCCGATATTTTTGTTCTCAAGCCCGACGCTCTGGCCATCTATCGCGATGGCGAGGGCCGGCTGACCGAATTTCAGGAGTTGCCCTTCAGCGGGTACAAATATGTTTCGCGCGCCCTGCGCGGAGAAGCGCGCCGTAATAAGGACGGAAACATCGCGATTACGCTCCCCGGTTTGAACTGTGCCGCACATGGCCCTGCGACTGCAGGAGAACGCTGGAGCATGCAGTGCACGCCGGCAACTTTGCCTCAGCCGCCCTCGCCGGCGACGTCGCCGGTCGCTTCGTGGACGCCGTCGACAGAAGTTGCGGGCGAGCCAAAGCCGGTCACGCTAACGTCCAGTTGCGACGCTACGTCCTGGCGGCTGATCGCCGAAGCCTCCGATTGGACGCAGCCGGATCGCCTATTGCTCGTGAACGCGGAAATGAAGAGGGAAGAGGCCGTGGCCGCTCTGGATTTTGCGGGCCCAGTACGCCGCATGACCAGCGCGGAAGACGAAAATTCGGCGCTAGCCGTGGTCTTTAATCTGTCCTCGGGGAGCTATGAGATTTATCTCATCACCATGGTTTGCGGCCGGTAGACTATTTCCCGCGGCGCTCGCGGCCGCTCTCGCTTGCGCCGCCGCATTTGCCGCTCCCGCCACCCTGCCGCGCTACGGCGGAACTCTCGTTGTCGAATTGCACGCCCCGTCGCTGATTCTTGATCCCGCAAAATGGAAAAGTGGCGCGCCCGATTCCGCCGCTAGTGCGCAAATCGCCTCCGCGGTGTTCGATCGCCTGCTCACCCTCGACCGCTTTGGCCGCTTCCAGCCTGCGCTGGCCACGGAGTGGTCGCACGACGCCGCATCGCGTCGTTGGCAGTTCACCCTGCGCTCCGGCGTGCAGTTTTCCGATGGTTCGCCGCTCACCGCGGCGGACGCGGCCGCTGCGCTCCAGGAACTGTTCGTGGCACTGTCGCCCGCCAAGCCCGCCGTGACCGTCAGCGGAGCGCGTCTCGTCGTGCAATTTTCGTCCGCCGCGCCTGACTTACTCGAGCAACTAGCTTCGCCGCGCTATTTTATTTTCCGCCGCGCCGCCGACGGCACCCTCTTGGGCACCGGTCCATTTTTCGTGAAAGAATTTATTCCGGCTCCCGGTGGCACCGCGATTTCGCATTATAAGCTCGCGGCCAACGAACATTGCTGGGCCGGCCGCCCGTTCGTCGACGCCCTCGAAGTCTATGTAGGCGTGCCTCCGTTGCGGCAGTTGATTGACCTCCAGCTTGGCAAAGCAGACGTGGTCGAAATCAGTCCGGATCTGGTTCGCCGCGCATCCCAGGAAAACTTGCGCGTGTGGGCTTCCTCGCCCGTGTTGCTCTACGCCCTGCAGTTGAACGCGGAAGCGAGCGGTCCCGACAAAGCTGGCCTGGAAAAAGTTAGCGCAGACCAAGCTGGCACCGAAAAGGGTGGCACCGAAAAAGGTGGCGCAGGCAAACTCAACACGGCGCACGCTACGGACACCCCGAAACCCACCCTCGGCGACGCCCTTTCGCTTTCTCTCGACCGCGCCACCATGGCCAACGTGTTGCTCCAGAGGCAAGCCGAGCCCGCCGCATCATTCCTGCCGCAATGGTTGTCGGGCTATGCTTTCGTATTCAGCATGGAAACCAACCTGGAACGCGCCAAAGAAATCAGCGCCACTCTGTTTGTCTCCTCCAGTGCATCGGGTGCATCCGGTGCGGCATGGTCTTCGCCGCTGCGTTTGCACGTGGACGCCGCAGGCGACGTCGCCAAGTTGCTTGCTGAACGCGTAGCCATCAACGCGCGCCAAGCGGGCATTCCCGTCCAAGTCCAGCCGCGCAGCTTCGCGCGTGACGCTTCCTCAAGCGGTTCGACCGGCGCCGCAAAAAACTCGGACACCGCCGGCTTCCGCCTCATCTCCTGGCGCTATTCCTCGCTTTCACAGCGCGCCGAGCTGGACTCCATGATTGCCACGCTGCAACTCGCGCCCGCGCCAGACGAAAAAGACAAACCCGCCGACGATCCCGAGCAGTTATATCTACGCGAGCGCCAGGTAATTGCCGCGCGCGAACTGATTCCCTTGGTGATGCTGCCGGAATATATTGGTCTGGGCACGGGAGTGCGCGATTGGATGGCCGAACGTTGGGGTGAGTGGCATCTCGCGGATGTCTGGCTGGACGGCAAGCGCCCGTTAAGCCCGCCGGCGCCCGTATCCACACCCTCCGCCGCAGGTGGTGTGCATCCGTAAGAGCGCTGAGTCGCACCTGTCAAGTTGAGCGTGTCATGATGAGAGTGCAAACATGAGCTTTCGCACAAAATTATTTTTGGTCTTTCTGATCGCCGTCCTGGCGTCCGTATCGCTGGTGGCCTATGGCGTAACGCACTACACGCAGGCCGCCTTCGAAGAAATGGACGCGCAGCGCACCGACGCGCTCGTCGCGCAATTCCAAAAAGAATTTGCCCAGCGCGGCGAAGAAGTCGTGCATCAAGTGGAAAACATCGCCAACGCGGAAATCACTCTGCGCATGGCTCTCGATCTGGCGCGCCCCAGCGCCGATCCTTCTCTGTACGTGCACGATGCCACCGGCGCGGCGCAGGACCACGGCCTGGATTTTGTGGAATTTGTAAACGCCGATGGCACGCTCATCTCTTCCGCGCAGTATCCCGCGCGTGTCGGCTACAAAAGCGATTGGGTCACCAGCGAAAAAGATTGGAAAGACTCCAAAGCCTTTTTGAAAAAAGAAGAGTTGCCGGACGGCATCGCCTTGTCGCTCACCGTCGTCCGCACCCTCCCGGTGGGCGACAAAAATTTCTACATTATCGGCGGCCGCCGCCTGGACCAGAATTTTCTGGCCTCCCTGGTGCTTCCCACCGGCATGCGCACCTTGCTCTATCGCAACGTCGAGCCAGGATTCGTAGCCGCCGCGCTCACCGATTCTGGCGGTGAAGTCGCCCAAGCCGATCGCTTTGCTTCGCTGATCGGCCGCATTCAGCAATCCGCCGACCCCATCATCCAAACCATAAACTGGACCACCAATCCCGCCGACGCGGAAACCTTTCACGCCATCCGCTTGACCGGCCGTGGCGGCGAGCTTCTTGGCGTACTGCTCGTAGGCAGCTCACGCCGCGAACTCGTCATGCTCACCACGCACATTTTCGAAATCGCGGGAGCCGTCGTGGCCGCGGCGTTGCTCGCGGGACTGCTGATCAGTTTGTGGGTCGCCGCGCGCATCACCCGCCCCGTCGAAGAATTGGCCGATGGCGCGCGCGAAGTAGCCGCCGGCCGCTGGGACACGCACATCCAGGTCCGCGGCCGCGACGAAATCGGGCAACTCGCCGGCGCCTTCAACGAAATGACCAAAACGCTCGCCGACCAGAAAGAGCGCCTGGTGCAGACCGAACGCGTCGCCGCGTGGCGCGAACTCGCGCGCCGTTTGGCACACGAGCTTCGCAATCCGCTGTTCCCCATGCAGATCACTGTCGAGAATCTGCAGCGCGCCCGCCAGCTCGAAAACAAGCAGTTCATGGAAGTTTTTAATGAGTCCACCGCCACCTTGCGCGCGGAACTCGCCAATCTCAACGCCATCGTCGGCCGCTTCAGCGATTTTGCCAAAATGCCCGCGCCGCAGTTTTCCCGCGTCAATGTAAATGAGTCCTTGCGCGACGCCGTGCGCCTCTTTGAAGCGCAATTCAACGCCGTAGGCAAGCCCATCATCACCCCGGAATTTTTCTTAACCGAGCCGCTGCCCGAAATCGACGCCGACGCCGAAATGCTCCATCGCGCCTTCCAAAATTTAGTGCTCAACGCGCTGGATGCCATGCCCGCCGGCGGCACCCTCGCCATGCGCACCATGGAACACGAGGGAAGTGTGCGCATCGAAGTCTCCGACACCGGCAAGGGCCTCACGCCCGAAGAGTGCTCGCGCCTCTTCACCCCGTACTACACCACCAAGTCGCAAGGCACCGGCCTAGGTCTGGCCATCGTGCAATCGGTAGTCAACGATCATCACGGCACAATTTCCGTAGTCAGCGAAGAAGGCCGCGGCGCCACCTTTCGCATCGAACTCCCGCAGCGCCAGGAGCAAGCCCGCACCACAACCGCCGCGGAATCACCGGTACCACACACCGCCACCTCCGCCGGAGCCATCAAGCCCCCAATCGAGGTAGCATGAGCTTTTGTAGCGGCCGCCTTCTGAGGCGGGCGCTTTGTGCAACAGGCCGCGCAACATATCGTTCGCCAACGGTTTGTTTTTGTAGCGGCCGGGCTTTAGTCCCGGCGCTTTTGCGGTCACAGCGGCCGCAGAATGTATCGTTCGCTGAGGGTTTTTGCAGCAGGAAATGGCTAAAAAATTGCTCAATTCCCTATGAACTAAAAATTGCAACCAACGCCGAAACGCCAAGGAAACCCCGTGCCCCGCAAAGCCCATCTCCTCCTAGTCGACGACGACCCCAACACCCTGGCCTCGCTCTCCCGCGCCTTCCGCATGGCCGGCCACGAAGCCACCGTCTGCGACAACGCCACCCGCGCCCTCGAACTCCTGCGCACCGAGCCCTTCGACCTGATTTTCTCCGACGTAGTCATGCCCGGCAAAAGCGGCATCGAATTTCTAGAAGATCTAAAGAAAGCCGCAATCACCACCCCCATCATCCTGATTTCCGGCCAAGCCAACGTCGAAATGGCCGTGCGCGCCACAAAATTGGGCGCCCTGGATTTTCTCGAAAAGCCGTTGTCCACAGACAAACTCCTCGTAACCGTAGACAACGCCCTCCGCCTCACCCGTCTCGAAGACGAAAATCGCGAACTCCGCAGCAAGCTCGGCAAGCACGAACTGGTCGGCAGCGGCCCCGCCATGGCGAAATTGCAAGCGCAAATCGCCCGCGTGGCCGCCAGCGAAACGCGCGTCTGCATCCTGGGTGAAACGGGAACCGGAAAAGAATTAGTCGCTCGCGCCATCCACGAAAAATCGCCGCGTAAAGAAAATCCCTTTGTTACTCTGAACTGCGCCGCCGTCCCCGCGGAACTCATCGAATCCGAACTCTTCGGCCACGAAAAAGGCGCCTTCACCGGCGCCGCCGCCAAACACCTCGGAAAATTCGAACAAGCCGAGGGCGGCACGCTTTTTCTCGACGAAATCGGCGACATGCCCGTGGCCATGCAGGCGAAATTGCTCCGCGTCCTCGAGGAAGGCGAGGTCGAGCGCGTTGGCGGAGACAAGACCATACGCGTAAACGTTCGCGTGGTCGTAGCCACGCACCGCAATCTCGAAGATCTCGTCAAGCAAAATGCTTTCCGCCGCGATCTCTTCCATCGCATCTACGTCTTTCCGCTGTTGCTCCCTCCATTGCGTGAACGCGCCGAGGATTTTCCCTCGCTGGTCGAGCATTTTGCGCGGCAGGTAGCTTCGCAAAACGGCTGGAAAGAAAAGCTCTTCGATGCCGCCGCCATTGCCGAGTTGCGCCGCTATTCCTGGCCCGGAAATGTCCGCGAACTGCGCAATGTGGTCGAGCGGTTGGTGCTCCTAGCCGCCGAAGAAACCGTCACCGCCGAGGATGTCCGTCTTGTTTTACCGGGCATAGAGGATCGCGCTATCTCGGCGTCCGTGAACTCGGCCAATGGCGCAAGCGGCAGCACTGGCACGCTCGCCGAACGCACCGAATCCTTCGAACGCGAAGTGCTAATTGCTGAAATTCGCCGCCACAACTTTCATATGACCAACGTGGCCCGCGCGCTCGGCCTCGAACGCAGCCACCTGTACAAGAAATGCCAGCAGCTGGGCATCGATCTGCAACTCCTCAAAAAGCCAGACTGAAAATCACCCCGAGCAATACCAGCAATAAACCATCGTAAAGCGCTGAAAACAGGCTTACTATTCTCCTTGACACAAATTGCAATCTGTAATAGTCTTATTGCAATACGTAATTTGCGAGGTGGCGGATGTTCTCACAAGCAAAGTTTCCCCGATGACTCTAGGCGACAAACTGCGCTCCTTGCGCGCCGTCGAAGGCTCGCTCCGCGGCCTCGGCCGCGCCATGACGCAGCTCGAAATGGTGAAAGCCATGAAACGCGAAGTCGGTAAAAGTCTCAGCCAGGCGTACCTCTCGCAGATTGAGAGCGGTGCCCGCCCGCACCTGACGCACACCACGCAGCAGTTGCTGGCGAAATTCTTCCGTGTCTATCCCGGTTTTCTGGTGAACGATCCTCCGGGCTACACGCGGGGGTTGCAGTCGGAATTGCGTGTGGTGGATGCCAAAGTCGATTCCTGGCTCTACGCGGGCGTCGGCCAATTCACCTCCGACCCCGAACTGCAGCGCGCGCTAATGGCCATCGCCGAGCACCCGGATTCGCGTCAAGGCTTGCTGCTGCTAGCAGAAATCCTGCGCGCCCCGGGATTAGCGGATCGCCTAGGCGAAGTCTTGCGCCCGGAAGCGCACACCAGCACCGCCGCGCCAAGCCCGTCGCAAAGCGATCCGCCAGAAGCGCATCGCGCACCAGTCCGCGGCTACCTCGAGAACTAAGCACGCCGCAACGACTTTGTAGGGGCGCAGCATGCTGCGCCCCAGCTAGCCCGGGCTTCGACTGATCGGCCCAGCAGTAGTTTGTTCGGAGTTTTTTATGACCTGGTCTGACCTCTATCTCCTCTGCTTCCTGGTGGGCTTCTCGCTAAGCGTTCTCTCGTTCCTAGCGGGTGCCGTGCACATCCACCTCCCCTTCAAAATGCACCTGCCATTTCACGGCGGGCATGCGGGAGGCGGTCACGTCGGCGGCCATATCGCCAGCGGACATGCCGCAGGCCACGCCGTCGGACATGCACCCAGCCCCGCAGGCAAAGGCGCAACGCACAGCGGCGGCCAAATCTCCTGGTTCAACGCCACCACCGCCATGGCTTTTCTAGCTTGGTTCGGTGGCGTCGGCTACATCCTGACCACCCATTCGCACCTGATGGCGCTAACTGCGCTGGGATGCGCAACCGCGGCGGGCCTTTTTGCCGGATTCATCGTCTTCCGCTTCATGGTCCGGCTCATGCGTGATAGCCAGGGCGAAATGAACGACTGGGACTATCGCCTCGAAGGCGTGGTCGGCACCATCAGCATGCCCATTCGTGCCAAGGGCACAGGCGAAGTGATCTTCGAGCAAGACGGCGCTCGCCGCAGCGTCACGGCCCGCTGTGACAACGGAGCGGCCATCGCCAACGGCGCGGAAGTAGTAATCGAGCGCTACGAACACGGCATCGCCTACGTGCGCCCGTGGGAGGAGTTCACCAAGTGAGTAGCACAGACTTCAGTCTGTGCACTTTGGCCCAGACTCCATCAGGCCAGAACCGCACAGACTGAAGTCTGAGGCACGCCATCGTTCGGTACTAGGCGCGTGCCACAAAAAGTTTCGCGGACTGACGAACGAAAAACAGTCCGGACGGCGAAAAAAGGGAGGTTTTATGTTCGGGCTAGATATTTGGGTTATAGCAGGACTTGCGGTACTGGGAATCATCGTGCTTATGGCCACGGTGGCCAAGATGTTTCGCAAAGCCGGGCCGCACGAAGCACTGATCATTTACGGTATGCGCGGTACGCGCATCGTCAAAGGCGGCGGCACCATCATTTTCCCGATGGTCGAGATGTGCAAGGAACTTTCGCTGGAGCTCATGTCCTTCGACGTCGCTCCCCAGCAAAGCCTGTACACCAACCAAGGCGTCGCCGTAACCGTCGAAGCCGTGGCCCAACTAAAAGTGAAATCCGATCCCATCTCCATCAAAACCGCGGCCGAGCAATTCCTAACCAAGCGCCCGGAACAGCGCGAAGGTTTAATCCGCCTGGTGATGGAAGGCCATCTGCGCGGCATCATCGGCCAGCTCACCGTCGAACAGCTCGTCAAAGAGCCGGAAATGGTCGGCGAGCGCATGCGTTCCACCTGCGCTTCGGACATGAACAAAATGGGCCTCGACGTCGTGAGCTTCACCATTAAAGAAGTCCGCGACAAAAACGAATACATCACCAACATGGGCCGCCCCGATATCGCCCGCATCAAGCTGGTAGCGGAAGTTGCCGCCGCCGAAGCCGAACGCGACATCGCCATCAAGCGCGCCGAATCGCAACGCGCCGCAGCCGTAGCCAAAGCCCAAGCCGATCAGGAACGCGTCTTCGCCGAAACCGCCAGCTTGGCCAAGCAAGCCGAAGCCGAACGCGATCTGGATCTCAAAAAAGCCAGCTATCTCGAAATGACCAAGAAAGCCCAAGCCACGGCCGACAAAGCCTACGAAATCGAAACCAACGTCATGCAACAGCAGGTCGTAGCCGAAGCCGTGAAAGTGCAGCAAGTCGAACGCGAGGCGCAGGTCAAAGTGCAAGACGCCGAAATCCAGCGCCGCGAACGCGAACTCATCGCCACCGTGCTCAAGCAAGCCGAAATCGAGCGCAAGCGCATCGAGACCATCGCCAACGCCGAGCGTCAACGCCTCATCAGCGAAGCCGAAGGCCGCGCCTCCGCCATTCGCGCGCAAGGTGAAGCCGAAGCCGAAATCATCTTCAAGAAGGGCGAAGCGGAAGCCAAGGCCATGAACATCAAGGCCGAAGCTTTCCAGGAATACAACCAGGCCGCCATCGTGGACAAACTCTTCACCAGTATGCCGGACATCGTGCGCGCCCTGGCCGAGCCGCTCAGCAAGATCGACAAGGTCACCATCGTCTCCACCGGCAACGGTCATTCCGCCGGCGCCCACAAACTAACCGGAGACATCACCGAAATCGCCGCGCAAGTCCCGGCCCTCTTCGAAGCGCTCTCCGGCATGAAAATGTCTGAGCTGCTCGGCAAAGTCCGCGCCATCGGCGACAAAGCGCCCAAGCCCTTGCCGCCAACCAGTGCCGGATCCAATTCCTAAACACTTCCGTCCCGGCGGATCAACGCGATCTGCCGGGACGCTTCATTACCTCGGGGGGAACGGTGATGAGCGTCAAAGAAAAATTATTAGTGTTGGGCGTAGTGCTCGTAGTCGCCGTCGGCTTCTTAGGCCATCACTACTGGCCCTGCGCAATCCAAATTTTGCAGCACCTAGTCGCAGTAAGTTTTATCGGAACAGCCGCGCAGTTGTAGCGGCCGCCTTCTGTTTACCCTGGCGCAGAGGGGAGGTGGGCGCTTTCTTACACCGCCACCCAGGACAGACTTTGTAGCGGCCGGGCTTTAGTCCCGGCGCCGTTGGGTTTGGAAGTTGCCGTTGTTGGAAATTGTTGAAGGACGTTGAAAGGAGCATCACATGGGCCTACTAGAACGAGTCAGCACCCTAATCCGTGCAAATCTAAACGACATGATCGACCGCGCGGAAGATCCAGAAAAAATGATCAAGCAAGTCATCGTCGACATGGAAAACCAATACCTGCAGGTAAAAACCCAGGTAGCCGTCTCCATCGCCGACCAGCACATGCTCGAGAAAAAATTCCAGGAACATCAGCACACCGCAAAAGACTGGATGCGAAAGGCGGAACTAGCCGTGGACAAAAACGAAGACGATCTCGCCCGCGCCGCCATCGAGCGCATGCAAACCTCCCAGCGCATGAGCCAAAGCTTCCAGGAACAAGTAAACGATCAATCCGCCCAGGTAGAAACTCTGAAAGCCGCGCTCGTAAAACTCGAACAAAAGCTGGACGAAGCCAAATCCAAGCGCGAACTCCTGCTCGCCCGCCATCGCCGCAGCGTAGCCATGAACAAAGCCGCCCGCGCGCAATCCGAACTCGGCACGCAATCCAAGAGCGCCACCTTCGATCGCCTCAAGGACCGCGTAAATCACAACGAAGCCGTAGCCAGCGCCGAAGTCGAAATGATCACCGACGACATGGGCGAGCGCCTAGTCCGCCTCGAGCGCGACACCGAAGTCGAGCGCCTCCTCCTCGAAATGAAAAATCGCCGCCAGCTCACCGCCGGCTCCTGATTTCTGCTTTTCGAATTGCGCTCTTGCAGTGAGCTACATCAAACGTCATATGCACTGGCCGACAGATTTAGCCGCAAAACTGCTATGCTTTAGGCTGCTGCGGAAGACGCCATGAGCATAACCATCAATCTGAAGCCAGAACTCGAAGCCGGTCTGTTGCAGCGAGCCGCAGCTCTCGGCATGACCATCGAAGAGTACGTCACGTCCATCGTCGGCCCTGCCGTCATCCCCGAAGATAAGTCCGGCCTCACCGGCGAACAAAAAGCCGAAGCCTTCAGGAAATGGGCGGACGGTCACAGCCACGACACTCCCCTACTTTCTGATTACGCCGTCAGCCGCGAATCGATGTACGACGACGAACAGTAAATGCGGGTGCTGGTCGACACCAACGTCCTGTTGCGGAGCGCCCAATCCAGCCATCCCTTTTTCTTTCAGGGCTCGGAGTCGATAGCCAGACTCCTTGAACAACATCACCAGCTTTTCTTTTGCCCGCAGAACATCGTGGAGTTCTGGAGTGTGGCGACGCGCCCGGTGGCTCTAAATGGGTTGGGACTGACGCAAGAAAAGGTCCTTAAAGAGGTCGCCAGTATTGAACGCTCCTTGACGCTACTGCCAGATTCCTCGGAAATTTATGAGGCTTGGAAGCTCATCGCGGCGAGTAATCAGGTTCTCGGCGCCAATGTCCACGACGCTCGCTTGGTGGCCGTGATGACTGTGTACGGCGTCGAAAACATTCTCACGTTCGACGCTCGCGATTTCAATCGCTACGCAAATATCCGAGTGCTGCTTCCTTCCTCGGTTGTCGCTTAACGCCGCTGGCGCGAACTTCAGAACTGCGCTCGTGCCCTACGTCTGACGCATCACAAATCTACAGTCGCCGTGCGAGAATGCGAGAGTGGACTCTCTGCTTATCGCTGCGCCGTCCGCCCT
>Ga0209447_10000441_pt1 | contig 11267 bp, 19 predicted proteins | sample BogFormECP04_OM3_FD_188243 | JGI IMG/M metagenome (GOLD analysis project Ga0209447, IMG submission 188243) | Bog forest soil microbial communities from Calvert Island, British Columbia, Canada - ECP04_OM3 (SPAdes) (version 2) | ecosystem: Environmental > Aquatic > Freshwater > Wetlands > Bog ... | reverse complement strand
GCACCGGACTGATCAATGCGCTGGCTCCGACAAGTACGTCTCCGGCGTTCGCCATCTCCGCTTCGCCCGCATCCGTCTCGGTGTTGCAGGGCAGCAGCGGCACTTCCACGATCACGACCACAGTCTCCGGCGGTTTCAGCTCCGCAATCGGCTTGACGGCGAGCGGCCAGCCGACCGGCGTGACGGTAACCTTGAACCCCACATCCATCGCGGCCCCGGGTTCTGGCACGTCCACGATGACAATGGTAGTGGCTTCCACCACCGTGGTCGGCACCTATACCATCACGGTAACGGCCACCGGCGGCGGTATCACGCACACCACGACCGTTGCACTCACGGTGACTGCGCCAACAGCTGGCGCCTTCACCATCTCGGTCTCGCCCACGTCTGGATACCTCCGGCAAGGCCAGAGCGGTTACGCCGTAGTCACCACTGCAGTCTCCGGCGGCTTCAGCTCGGCGATCGCTCTCTCCGCCACCGGCGAACCCACTGGCGTAACCATCAGCTTCACGCCAGCGTCCATCGCCGCGCCAGGTGCCGGCACATCCGACATGCTCCTAACGGTATCCCGCACCGCTCCAGTCGGCACCTATCCCATCACCATCAAGGGCATCGGCGGCGGCATAACCCACACCACAGTCCTGACCTTCGAGGTGGTGCGCCGCTAACAAAAACAAAAGCCGACGTCAGGGGCGCCAGCGCATAAAGCGCTGGCGCGCCGAACGTCGGCGCTAAAAAATGCGAGGGCCCGGTCCCGCCAAGCAGGACCGGGCCCTAACAGTGCAATTCCACTAAATTCGTGCTCTGAATTATCGGTCTTAATCGCAGCTGGGTTTTATCTGCGTTCCTCTGCGTTCATCAGTGCTGCCTTCGCGCTCCGCAGATGAAGCCAGGCAACTAACGGAACCAGCCCGAATCTGCTCCAGCCTTGCGCCCTTCCTCCGCGAGTTCCTCCAGCTGGCTCTGCAACCCATCCTTCTGATGCTCCACCTGCTTGATCTGCGCGTTGCGATCCTCCACGAAAATCACGCCCGCCTGCGCGCCGCTCATCGGGTCCACGCTCACGGCGCCGTGCTTCGCGATCTCGTCCTGAATTTCGCTGATGCGCTGGTCGCATGCGGCCATCTGGCTACGTATCGCATTCGCTCTGCCGCGCCAATACGCTTCCTGATTATTGCCCGCGGCGCTCGGTGAGGCACCAGCGTTCGAATTCCCGCCATACGACGCTCCGCCGCCTGCGCCGTTCCCGGCTCCCACCACCGAAACTCCGTGCCCCGACAAAGTCGTCACCGAATCATCTGTGAATACCTTCGGCTTAGCCGCGCCGGCTTTCTGTGCCCGGGCCCGTCGCGCCGCTTCGCCCAACGATTCCGCCGCTGGCGCCGACTGATCCTGCATCTGCAGCTCAGCTTGCGTGCCACCATCCGCCGGTTTTTGCGCCGAATTCTCCGCAGACGTCTGCGCAGCCGCCGCCGGCTGCGTCGCCGCCCCCGCCGCGGGTTTTGTTGCAGCAGAGCTCTGAGTTTGCGCCGGAGCCGCGCCCGAACCCGAAGTCGCAGCGCCAGCCTGACTTTGCCCATGCGCGACCGGCGCAAAAGTCACCGCGCACACAGCCAACACCAGCGGCAAAAGGGAATTTCGCACCGCGTCCATCTTGAGTAGTTCGCTCATCGCCTACCTCCGGCTGAAAAACATCATCATCCCAAGGTATGCCGCACCCCACAACCGGTCAACAGTACGAATCCCGCCGATATCCCAGCGGTAACCTGTACGAACGTCCAGTCCCGCCGCTGTGCGACTGTGCCAAATCGAACAGTTATCCCCGCCGCACTCCATTACTGTCTCCGCAGCCAAGAACAGCCGGCCTCTCAGCAACGCCATCCGCGCTGTTCATGGTCAAAGGCGACTGGATGCGACGTCCCATCGGCGTCACCCTCATAGCGATTCTGATGTTTCTCGGCGCGGCTTTCCTGGTCTTGGGTTCAGCGGCGTGTTTTGTCGTAGGCGTAATGAATTTCACCGGCCCTGGCGCACACGACCCGGTCACTGCGGCAATCGTGGGCATGGCGCTGGCAGCCGGATTTTCGCTGCTGCTGCTCGCCGGCATTTACACCACGCTAGGAATCGGCGTGCTGCAATTGCGCGAGACCGCCCGCCAACTCTGCATGGCGTCCATTTCGCTCGGCGTGGCCCTCACGCTAGCGGCGCTCTTCATTTTCGTGCTGCACCCACGAGCGCCGATGATCGCGGCGCAATTGCTGGTAATCGCCGCGTACATCGGCACGCTGGCGTACCTGGTGAGCCCCGGAGTGCGCCGCGCCTTCACCCCAGCGCTCGTCACGCCGTAGTCGGCAGCACCACCGAAAATCTCTCCACCCATTTTGGCCTGAAGGTCTTGCGGCGGAAGAGTCGAACTCCGCTGCGCCGGAACGCCATCCGCGCTAGAATAATCCCCGGCGTTGCAGCATCTCAAAACCGCGAGGAAGCATGCCGCCAATGCTCGACGCAGTCCTGAAACGCTTCGAATCCCCGGACGAAATCCGCACCTTCGATAAAGGCAAATTCGAACTCGTCCGCCTCGGCGGCATGACCATCGGGCGCGCCACCTACGAACCGGGCTGGCGCTGGTCCCTGCACGTCGGCCCCACCATCGGCGCCTCGCGTTGCAATGTCGAACACGTCGGCCTGGTCCTCTCCGGCTGCGCTACCGCCGCGATGGACGACGGCACCATCCACGAACTGCGCCCCGGCACTCTGTTCTACATTCCTCCCGGCCCACCGGGCCACGATAGCTGGGTCGTCGGCGACGAGCCCTACGTCTCGCTGCATTTTTCCGGCGCCGACGACTACGCCCACAAATAAATCGCGCACGCGCCGATTCGCCGCGCGCTTCGCGGTGCGCCGCTATTTCTTCGCATAAACCTTGCCAAAATGCGCCGCTAACATCACCGCCATCAGCAACCCTCCTGCTGCCAGCGTCAAAACGCTCGACGTCTCACGAATAAAAAACGCTCCCACGCGAAACACCAGCAAATACCCAATCGCCAAATTGAATGCTCCCCACAGCACGTTCACCAGCGGCGAGGATTCTCCCTCCCCCGGCGGCGAAGCAAATGGCGAAGGAAACTTCCGCCCGCATATCCCGCTAACGAAGTGCGGCACCGCGTTCACCAGAAATGCTCCCCCAAAAAAGAACGCGACATACTCATGCCATCCCATGATTCCTCCCTCCGCTGCAGAACTCCGCAAGTCACCTGGCCGCGGCGCCTTCCGCAGAATATCAACCCGTTTCCCAAAATGTGCAAAATTGAACAGCTGTGTGCCTCCGCTGCTTCTAGTATGTTGCCACCCCGTGCGAAAGGTCGGGCTTGGGCCATGGGCAAAGCACTGTGTGTATTGATGCCGTCCCGGGAGGGCTTTTGCGTTCCCGGCGACTCAATCCACATCTCAAGGAGCATCAAAACTCATGCGCTCGGACCAACTCCTCAGCCACTGGAATCGTTATACGGGAATTGTGAGAAATAAATGGTTCGAATTCAGCACGGGAATTATGGAAGCCATTTCGCAAGAAGAAATGAGGATTTGCAGAGAAGAGCTGGACCAGCGAATCATCAGCAATAACCACCGCGAGGATTCGCGCTGAGCATGAAGCCAGGGGGTGAACATCATGTCCGACCAATCACGCAGCAAGCGGTCGCCCGCTGACTTCCGCTTCGATCGGCAATGCACGGACAACCGCCGTGCCCAGGTGGTCGGCGAGCGCCAGATCCTCGAATTGATTTCTCTCGGCGCCCCGCTGGCTGGGATTCTGAACAAACTGTGCATGATGCTCGATGTCCGTATCGGCGATGTGGTCTCTATCGTTTCGCTCGCGGACGCGGACGAGAGTCATTTTTGTTCGATGACTCGCAGCGCCCTGCAAGTAGGTCTGGATACTTTTTCCTGCAGCGCCATCCTCGCCTCAGACAGGACTTTCCTGGGTACGCTGGAAATTTTCGGATGCGACCCGCGGCGTCCCACGCTTCAGGAATGTCAGCTGATTGATCGCGTCGCCTATCTGGCGTCCCTGGCACTGCAACGTCCTGAAGCTGATGCCGATGCCGATTTCGAGACGCCCGCTGTAAAGACGCGCGGCAGGCTGGGCGGCCTGCTGGAAAAAACGCCATTCATCAATTGAACGAACGCACGCGAAATTTGTGAAATTCAGGCAACCGCGACACAGGCACCGGGCAGGCGACCCGCACATGTACAACCAATTTTTTGCGTTGCGCGAAAACCCCTTTAACGTCAACCCCGATCCGCGTTACCTGTTTCTCACCCGTCAGACGCGCGAATCGCTCGACGGGCTGACCCATGGGATCAAGACCCGCAAAGGCCTGCTCTTGCTCACCGGCGAAGTCGGAACCGGCAAGACCACCCTGCTGAACCATCTGCTCGATTGGCTGCATCAACAGCACACTCCCACTGCGTTTATCTTCAATTCGCATCTGGAAGTCAGCCATCTATTCGATTTTGTGCTGGCGGATTTTGCAGTGAAGTTCGATTCCCGATTAAAAGACAACGCGTTGCTGCGCCTGCAGCAGTGGCTTCTGGAACGCTATCGCGCGGGCCAAACTCCGGTGGTGATCGTGGACGAAGCGCAAGGCCTCCCCAATCACGTCCTGGAAGAAATTCGCATGTTGCTGAACCTCGAGACCTGCAACGAAAAGCTCTTGCAAGTCGTCCTCGCCGGCCAGCCAGAACTGGAAGACCGGCTGCAACAGCCTGCGCTGCGCCAGGTGAAGCAACGCATCGCGCTGCGCTGCAAGACCGCCGCTCTTTCTCTGGAGGAAGCTCACCAATATATTCAAGCGCGCCTGCACATCGCCGGAGCCGGCGGCGCGCGAATCTTTGCCTCCGAGGCCATGGATGCCGCGCACTTTTATTCGCGCGGGATCCCCCGCGTCATGAATCTGCTCTGCGAGCACGCCCTGCTCAACGCCAGTGTCGAGCAGATTCAGCCCGTCCCGAAACACTTCGTCGCCGAAGTAGCCCGCGAATTTCAATTTGACGACATTAAACCGGTCACTTCATCTTTCCGTTCCGCCGGTGCCGCACAGCCCGAACCTATTTCTGTGCAATCCAGATTCATGAACGCGTTGGTCTCTCTCCACGCCACAGCCGAACCCCTTTTGCAGGAATACCCGGGCCCTTCGGCGATCCGCGAACCCGTCTGGTCCGCTCCCGAAGACAATGTGTTCAGTCCCGTCAAAGAGCCCGCTGCGCCGGTTTTGCATTGCGCTGACTTTCCGGACGACGACGGGGACGTGGCAACCTCCATACGATCGATCGCTCCGCTCACTGCGCCCGTGGCGCCCTGGCAGACAGAGTTACAGTCAAGGTTGCTCTCGGACTGGACCGCATTTTATGTCGAGGTGCGCAGCTCGCTTGCCACCGAGCCGGCAGTCGAACTCGCGCTGCGGCCGCAGGCGGAGCGAGCACCAGAACCAGGCATGCAGCCGGCCGGGTCCACGCACTCGCCCCGCCTGTATTTGGTCGAAGCGAAGCCAGCTTCCGGCCACTTGGCGGCTACCACACGTAGCCAATTGCCCACTGCTCAAGCGTTTTCACCGGCTTCGTTCAAAGTTGGCGCCACGAAATCAGCTTTTCTGAGGTCCGGCATAATAAAGGTTGCTGGCCTGCGTCGTATTCTCGTCCGCTGGACCATGAAATGGAGCGACAGCCTGATGTCCACCGCCGCCACCACGGCCTGGGCTCCGCCGCCGGCAATCTTGTTGCGACTCCCCGCACGCTGGCTTCATAAGTTTGAGGTTTGGTACGGGGGGGCGCTCGCGCGCGGCGAAAAAGTAGTCGCCGCCATCGCGTCGATCGATTGGCCGCAACTGAAAATCACCACGGCTCGTTGGCTACGCCAACCCTGCGATCCTACGCGGTGGCGCCCGCTGGATTTCCGCCTCTTAGACGAAATGTTCCGCTTCAATCACAAAAAAATGTAGTTGCTGGCGCGCGGTCTAGCGCATTGGAGGGATTAACACGTGTGGGAAGACCGTCAATCGTTCGGGAAGGGAATTCTGGACTAACTCGACGCTTCAGTCTCGGATTGCGTTGCATCCGTCGGCGAAACGAATGCGTAGAACCGCCGGTCGCAATCCTCGCAGCGGAACGGCCGCATCGGTATCAAACTCAGCACCGATAATTCGTACGCCCCTGTGCGTTCCGATCGTCGCACGGAGGGGCTTTGGCAATGTGGACACGAGACGACCACGGTAGTTCTCCTCCGCAGCCGTTGCCGCATATCACCTTCGCAACGTTTCGGATCCAGCGCGCACTGCCGCAGCTCCGGCTCGGTAGCCAATTCGCGTCATTGCTTCAAATATCGTGATGGCAAGGAAGGAAGAAAGTACCCAGCCCCCAGCCCTGGTTGCTGGATGCTCTCTCCCTACCCTCGCCATTCGCGCGCTATTTTATGTTTCGCACCAACTTGAAACTGTTCTCTTTTGCACACTGCTGCAAATATTGTTCGAATATTTCCGCAGTGCGAGCCGATCTGCAATCCTGTTCTGCCGTTCACCGCGTGCGGCCGAATCCGTTCCGCCGTGTCGCGCTTCGCCGCGAATTCAAAGCGAATTTAGCGTTGTGTACAAAATGGAACAGAATTCGTTTCTCCCACCGCTTAATATTTCGCATGAATGGAATCCCCGCCATTCATCCTTGGGAGAAATCATATGAAGTTCAGGCCAGCTTTTCTGCTTTGCGCAGCGTTCGTGATTGCCGCGCTTCCCGTTTGCGCCGACAGTGTCTTTTACACAGGCGTCACGAGCGATTCCCCGAGCGTCGAAATTTCCACATCAGAAATGCGCGCGCACTACACGAAGCTGAGGATCCCTTCAGCGGTATCCATCACGCCGTCTCTCGCGGCCTTAGCTCCAGTCTGGGGCCACCAGATCGCGTACCTCGCGCTTCCCGGCGACTCGCCGGACGCCGCGCACCAGGCAAAATCCGCGCGCGCATCCGCTCTGCAAGAAAACGCGCCGAAGTTTGATGGGCAACTATCGGACCCCACCCCGGCGATAGCGTCCATCGGTGGCTTTGAGCCGAGCAGCTCTTTCGCTGCCTGGGGCTCAGAGCCTTCCTTTGTCGTAGGCACTCTCTCCCCGCCATCGTCGGACATCGGCGTTCATTCAACCGGCCTTGTTGGAATCGGTCCGGGGGATCCCATTTCATTCCTGTTCGACAACGATGGCACGCGCCGCAGAATTGGACACGATCGCGGCAGGGGCGACGACGGTAAGACTCCAGGTGCTGGCGGCTCAACAGCAATTCTCGTCCCCGAACCCGGCGCGCTTTCGCTCGCACTTTTTGGATTGGCAGCGGTGGCAATCTTCGCCCGCCGACGCCGGGCGTCTGCGGCAAGCGCATAGACGCGCGCGCATTCGCACTTCGATCGCGCCGCGGTCCAACGGCTCCGCGTAAATCGCGGAAAAAGTCGAACACCAGACAGATTAAATTGCAAAAGTGTTCATAACGGAACAGACCGCCGCTCCTTAACCAACTATTCTCTGTCACGTGCAGTCTGCTTCCGCACCGCCGCCAACATCAGCGCCGTTCGCAACCGCAACATCGCCGATGCTCCGGCGCCCGGAAGCCAGGAGATGAAAACATGCTTGGGATAATCGCCGCAGTCCTCATCGTTCTCTGGCTGCTCGGCTTTTTCGCATTTCACATAACCAGCGGCCTGATCCACATTGTCCTGGCGGTCGGCCTGATCCTGCTTTTGCTGCATTTCCTGCGCGGCAGCCCAGCCCGCGCCTAACTAACTCAGCCGGCGTCGGCAGGCGCCACGGCGCACGCAAGACAACACAACGCAGCGCGTCAGCATCGCGCGCGCTGCAAGAGTGCACAACTCTCCGCGCTCTCTTCGAGTCAGCAGAACTCAGTCGCCCAAGGAGTGTTCCATGGCGCTCGTCCTCCGTCTCAGCTTCGCCGCACAAATCATCGCGGCCTTCGTGATTTTCGTTCTGGGCTATATCGGCCTGTTCGCCACGCTGCTGCTCGTCACGCTGCTCGTCAGAGTCCTCTACGAACTCGCAAAATGGATTTATACGCGCGGCAGCGCCGCATCCAGCCTGCCTCTCGGCAGCGGCTTCCCCTTATCCGCCGGCCACAGCGACAGACGCATCCCACTTTCCACCACGCACCTCACCAACCCAAACCCACGCCCCGAAATCGCTTTTCACCCGGCGCTCAATCGCCGTCGCATTCCCGAAATCGTTCGTTAAATCTCTCAGGAGGCACTCCATGATGAAAGACAGCACCAAAGACTCAGCCGCCGGAACGTTTCACGAAGCAAAAGGCGCCATCAAGAGCCAGGCAGGAAGGCTGACCAACGATCCCGACCTGGAAGCGGACGGCATCGTCGAAAAAATTACCGGCAAGATCCAAAAGAAAATTGCGCAAGTAGAAAAAATCATCGAAAAACCCTGACGCCGCCAAGCCGTCGCAGCGCCGAGTGACGCCCTCGCTCAAGTTCGCATACTTGTTTCACTAGAAAGCCGGAGGCACGTTATGAACTTCGCAGCACTAAGCACCACACAGATCATTATCATCGTCGCTATCGCCGCGCTGGTGGCGATCGCAATTGTCGGCGTAGTTCAGTCCATCCGCAAACGCCGTACCGAAAAACTGCGCGCTCAATTCGGCGCCGCCGAATACACCCGCGCCGTATCCGAGGGCGGCAGCCCACAGAAAGCGGAAGCGGCTCTGAATGCGCGCGCTGCACGAGTGGAGAAACTGCACATCCACCCGCTCGGCACCGGCGATCGCGCGCGCTTTATCGACTCCTGGGCCAAACTTCAGGCGCGCTTCGTTGACGGTCCGGGCAGCGCCGTAACCGACGCCGACCAGTTGCTGGGCGACGTGATGTTCACCCGTGGCTATCCGGTCAGCGACTTCGAGCAACGCTCCGCGGATATTTCCGTGGACCATCCTCTGGTTCTTGAAAATTACCGGGCTGCGCACCAGTGCGCGCTGCGTCAATCGAATGGCGAAGCAAACACCGAGGATTTACGCCAGGCCATGATTCACTACCGCACTCTTTTTGAGGCGCTGGTCAACGAGCCGGAAATCGCGCGCGCGCAGAGCGCCTGACGCCGCCAGCCCTCCGTCCGGTTCGATCTCCGGCCGCGCGCGATGCTGCGGGATGCTCGGCGCACGCAGCGCTTGAGCCGCCATTTTCGCAATGTGTTCGTTTCAGCACAGAATCAGTTCGTCCCGCCAGCTACCATGGCTGTTCGGATGTTTCGGTCTCAATCCGCAAAGAGGAGAACTAAATGGCCCCTGAAAAATCCCAGAAATGCGCTCATCCCATTTGCTCGTGCAGCACCACTTCCGGCAAATACTGCAGCACCCAATGTGAAGCCATGGAAAAAACGCCGGACATCGATTGCCACTGCAATCATGCTGTGTGCACTGGCAAGACGTCGTAGGAAACGCGCGATCGCCGCGCGCCATTACCAGGCCAAGGTTCGGCCCTGCATCAACTAAAGGAGAAACATGAAGAAGCTCAGAATCTCTGCCACCTGGCTCACACTGTTCTCGGCCGCCGCGATGGCCGCCTGTTCCGGCACCGCCGCCAAGTCCCCAGACGTCTCCGCCAGCATTCGCACTTCGCTGGATCAAGCCGGCCTGAAAGACGTTTCCGTCAGCGAAGACCGCGACCAAGGCGTCGTCACGCTCGGCGGCCACGTTACCAGCGACACCGACAAGGCCCAAGCCGAGACAGTCGCGAAGTCCCTCGCCGGCGCGCAGGTCGTCGCCGATCAGATTGCCGTAGTTCCCGTGGGCGCCGAAAAAGAAGCCAAAGCCGTAAACTCCGACCTCGACGAAGGCATCGAAAAGAACCTCGACGCCGCCCTGATCCAAAACCGGCTGCACGAGGCCGTGAAATACTCGGCGAAGAACGCCGTCGTCACGCTGACCGGCGAAGTGAATTCCGAAAACAAACGGGCCCGCGCCGCGGCAATCGCCGCCGCCGTGCCCAACGTCGCCCAAGTAGTAAATGACCTGCAAATAAAAAATCAAAAAGCCAGCTCATCTCAGTAACTGGCGGCTGCAAGGAGTGACCATGTCATTCGGCCTGTACGCCACGGGATTCGCAATCGTCATCGCCGGCCTGATCTACGGCGCCTACCTGATGCACGTGCCCGCGCACTGGATCGCCGTGGGCGCCATCGTCATGTTGGGCGTAGGCATTCTCAGCGCCGTAAAAGCCACGCGCCAGAAAGATCCCGCGGGATAGCACCAGCCCTCGGCCGTAACCGTCCGCGCAGCTGTTGGAATGCGTCCCAGTTGCAAGTAACGCGTACAAGCTACAAGTGGCACGTCACAAATCACGAGTCACTAATCACTGATCACTGATCACTAATCACCAATCACTAATCACCAATCACCAATCACCAATCACCAATCACCAATCACCAATCACACCTCAAAGGAGCCTCTCCATGTTGCTACTAATCATCATTCTGGTTCTACTGTTCGGCGGTGGCGGCGGCTACTACGGCTATTCCCGCTGGGGCGCCGGCGGCGGACTCGGCATCGTCGGCACAGTCATCCTCATAGTCCTGGTCGTTTATCTGCTCGGCGGCTTACGCTGACGATCCCACAAGCATCGTCATCCTGCCTGCCCTGAGTGATTTTGCGAAGGAACGCGCCGCCTTTCCCGGAAGCCCGCTGAAGCCTGCCTGCCGCAGACAGCGATCTCTCCTGCCTTCTCCGCTGTACCTCCGCAGTTCCTCCGTGCCCTCTGTGTTAAATCGTTTCACTTCCGCCGCGCGCAGACGTTCGAAGTCACGGCGTCGTTCCACGACGCTGACGGCGAGCAGGTGGTCATCGATCCTCACGCGAAAGCCGGCGCCAGCGAGCCCCTGGTCGTGTCCGGGAAATTCAAAGTGAATCCCAGCACGCTGCAGAATTCGGTGAGCGAACGGACCAGAGCTGAAGTTGGGCGGCTCGCCATCGCTCTCGCGGTCGCGGTCTTTGCGCTGGTGGCTGGCGTGAAAGACCAACTCGCGAAATTGGACTTGCTGCCGGGGCTGATTGCGATTTTTGTCGCGGGTTATGGCGTGGATGTTCTGAAAAACCTGAACAATTCGGGGAAGAGTTCATCGTGAGGGATCTGGATTGAAGTCGCCGCGCTGCGCGCACCTTGCGGCGATCAGTCCGGCGGATTGTATTTTGCCAGCCAATCGATCACTTCTTGAAACACA
>Ga0209447_10000440_pt1 | contig 11274 bp, 9 predicted proteins | sample BogFormECP04_OM3_FD_188243 | JGI IMG/M metagenome (GOLD analysis project Ga0209447, IMG submission 188243) | Bog forest soil microbial communities from Calvert Island, British Columbia, Canada - ECP04_OM3 (SPAdes) (version 2) | ecosystem: Environmental > Aquatic > Freshwater > Wetlands > Bog ... | reverse complement strand
ATTCCGCGCCGTCCGTAAGCTGCACCTTTCCAGCCGCGAAGCGGTCGATGCGAATTTTGGGACCCTGCAGATCGCCGAGCACGCCTACATAACGGCCGGCCTGCCGCGCAGCCTCGCGCACCAGTTGGATGCGGCGCGCGTGATCGGCGACTTCGCCATGCGAGAAATTCAGGCGCACGACGTCGGTGCCGGCGCGCACCATGTCGGCCAATACCGCGGGATCATCGGTGGCGGGACCCAGGGTCGCGACAATTTTTGTGCGTCGAAGCGCAGCTCTCATGCAGCGCGCTGCTCGAGAATTTCGACCGCGGGGAGTTTCTTGCCTTCGACGAACTCGAGGAACGCTCCGCCGCCGGTGGAAATATAGGAAATGCTGTCCTCGATGTCGTACTTCTCGATGGCGGCCAGTGTATCGCCGCCGCCGGCCAGCGAAAAGGCTTTGCTGCGGGCAATCGCCATTGCCAGCGTACGCGTGCCCTCGCCGAATTGTTCGAACTCGAACACCCCTACCGGGCCGTTCCAGAGGATGGTGCCGGCCGAGGCCACCAGCTTCGCCATGGCCTCGGCTGAATCCGGTCCGATATCCAGAATCATATCCTCAGCGGACACATTGCCGACATTCTTCACATCGGCTTCCGCAGTGGCGGAAATCTCGGTGGCGACCACCACGTCGGTGGGCATGGGAATGACGATGCCGCGCTGTTTGGACTGCTCCAGCAATCGCTTGCAGATATCCAGCATATTCGGCTCGTACAGGGACTTGCCCACATTGAAGCCCAATGCGGCGAGAAAAGTATTGGTGATGCCGCCGCCGACGATCAGCTGATCGACCTTGCTCAGCAAGGACTCCAAAACCGTGAGTTTGGTCGATACCTTGGAACCTGCGACGATCGCGAGCAACGGACGCGCCGGCTTCAGCAGCGCGGTCTCGAGCGCCGACAGTTCGCTGACGAGCAGCGGTCCGGCACAGACCAGCGGCGCGTACTTTGCGACCCCGTGGGTGCTCGCCTCCGCGCGGTGCGCCGTGCCGAATGCGTCCATGACGTAGACGTCGCACAGCGCCGCCATGCGGCGCGCCAGATCATCCGCGTCCTTCTTCTCACCCTTGTTGAAGCGCACGTTTTCCAGCAACACCACTTCGCCGGGCCCGACCTCGACGCCGCCCAGCCAATCCTTTTTCAGCGCCACGGGAATCCCCAGCAACTGGGCCAAACGCTTCGCCACCGGCGCCAGCGAAAACTCCTCCGCGTACTTGCCCTCTTCCGGCCGGCCGAGATGCGACATGACGATTACGCGCGCGCGCGCCCGCAACGCGGCTTGAATCGTGGGCAGAGCCGCGCGAATTCGTGCATCGCTGCTCACCGCTCCGTTTTGGATCGGCACGTTCAAATCCTCGCGAATCAGCACCCGCTTGTCGCGCAAATCAAGGCAGCTCATTTTGGTGATCTTCACGAGCTCACGCGGCTTTCGACCAAGCCAACAACGTATCGAGCATGCGGTTGGAAAATCCCCACTCGTTGTCGTACCACGAGCATACCTTGACAAGAGTTCCCTCGATCACCTTGGTCAGGGTCGCATCGTAGGTGGACGAAGCGGGATCGTGATTGAAATCCACCGACACCAGGGGTTGATCGTTGTAAGCCAGGATTCCCTTGAGCGCGCCGCCCGCGGCCGTCTTGATGGCGCCGTTGATTTCATCCACCGTGGTGTTGCGTGCCGCCGTGAAGGTAAAATCGACAAACGACACATTGATGGTCGGCACTCGGATCGAGAAGCCGTCGATCTTGCCCTTGAGCTCGGGCATGACCAAACCCACCGCCGCCGCGGCGCCGGTCTTGGTCGGGATCATCGACATGGTCGCGGAGCGCGCGCGGCGCAGATCCGAGTGATATACGTCCGTCAACACCTGGTCGTTGGTGTAGGAATGAACTGTGTTCATCACACCCGCCAGGATGCCGATTTTTTCGTGCAAGACCTTGACGAGGGGTACCAAGCAATTGGTGGTGCAGGATGCATTCGAAACCACCGAATGGCTGGATTTGAGAACACCGTGATTCACGCCGTACACGATCGTCGCGTCCACATCGTCGCCCCCCGGCGCGGAAATCAAGACTTTTTTCGCACCCGCCGCAATATGCGCCGACGCCTTGGCTTTGCTCGTGAACAAGCCGGTGCACTCGAGCACAAAATCCACGCCGAGTTCGGCCCACGGCAATTTCGTAGGATCGCGCTGCGCCACCACGCGGATGCGATCGCCGTTGACCACCATGGAATCGCCGTCGACATGCACATCGCCGTGAAATCGCCCATGCACGGTGTCGTAGCGAGTCAGATGCGCATTGGTATTGGCATCGCCCAAATCGTTGATGGCGACGATCTTGATGGCGCCGCCGTGCTTGCCCTCGTACAGCGCACGCAGGATATTGCGGCCGATTCGCCCGTAACCGTTGATGCCCACTTTTATTGCCATCGTCTTCAAACCTCTCTTGATTCAATGCTCAACCGGCCAGCACCTTGTCGATTGCCTCGATCACCTTTGCCGCCGTAAATCCGAACTGCGCAAACAGCACCTTCGCCGGGGCCGACGCACCGAAGTGATCGATCCCGACGATTTGACCGTTTACTCCCACGTACTGCCACCAGGCGGCGCGCACGCCGGCTTCAACCGCGACGCGGCGCGCGACACCCGACGGCAGCACGCTTTCCTTGTAGGCGTCATCCTGCTGTTCGAACGCGTTGGTGCTCGGCATCGACACCAGCCGCACCCTGCGCCCCGTGCCATTCACTGCGCGCACCGCCTCGGCCGCAATTCCGATCTCGGATCCCGTGGCGATGACGATGGCCTCGGGCGCACCCTGTGGGTCGATCAACACGTAGCCGCCGCGCGCGATATTGGCCACTTGAGCGGGCTCGCGCGCTTGATGCGCGCAGGCCTGGCGCGTCAACACCAGCAGTGTCGGGCCGTTGCGATTCTCCACGGCCGCCCGCCATGCCGCGGCCGTCTCGACCGCATCGCAGGGGCGCCATACGTCGATATGCGGGATGATGCGCAGACTTGCAATTTGCTCGATGGGTTGATGCGTCGGACCATCTTCGCCGAGCCCGATCGAATCGTGCGTGTAGACGAAAATCACGCGTATGCGCATCAGACATGCCATGCGCACGGCGTTGCGTGCATAGTCCGAGAACGTCAGGAAAGTGCCGCCGTACGGAATGAAGCCGCCGTGCACGGTGATGCCGTTCATGATGGCCGACATGCCGAACTCGCGCACGCCCCAATGCACGTAGTTGCCGGCGGGCGCGCTTGGCGTCAAGGTAACCGAGTCCTTGCGCCAGGTGCCATTCGAGGGCGTCAGATCCGCCGAACCGCCGAGCAATTCGGGCAGTGACGGTCCAATCGCATTCAGCGCTGCTTGCGATGACTGACGCGTGGCCAGCGCCTTGCCTTCCGCTTGCGCGCCGCCGACGAATGCTCGCATCAGTTCGTCGAAGCCGGCCGGCAGTTCCCCGGCCATGCGCCGCTCCAGTTCCGCGGCCAGCGCCGGAAACTCCTGTTTGTAAGCCGCGAACTGCGCGCGCCACTGTTGTTCCGCTTTCGCTCCCTTCTCTCGCCTGTCCCACTCGGCGCGGATATCGGCCGGTATTTCAAATGGCGGCGACGTCCAACCCAGCGTCTTGCGCGCGGCAGCAATATCCGCCTCGCCCATGGCCTCGCCGTGCATGGTCTGGGTGCCTTGCTTGGGCGCGCCGAAGCCGATGATGGTCTTGGCGCAGATGAACGACGGCTTATCGGCGACTGCACGCGCAGCGGCCAGCGCCGCGGCGATCGCCTCGCTGTTGTGGCCATCGACGTGCGGCACCACGTGCCAGCCGTACGCCTCGAAGCGGCGCGCCGTGTCGTCGTCGAACCAGCCTGTCACTTTGCCGTCGATCGAAATACCGTTGTCGTCGTAGATCGCAATCAGCTTACCCAGCTGCTGCATGCCCGCAAGCGAAGCAGCCTCGTGGGAAATGCCCTCCATCATGCAGCCGTCGCCGACGAAGACGTAGGTGTGGTGATCGATGACGGTGTGGCCTGGCCGATTGAATGTAGCGGCCAATGAGCGCTCCGCCAATGCGATGCCGACGGCGTTGGCGAAACCTTGACCGAGCGGCCCCGTGGTGGTCTCGATGCCGAGATGTACCTCACGCTCCGGATGACCGGCAGTCTTGGAACCCCACTGGCGGAAGTTTTTGATCTCGTCCATCGACAAGGGATATCCGGTGAGGTTCAGCACCGAGTACAGCAGCATCGAGGCGTGCCCGTTGGAGAGCACGAACCGGTCGCGATCCAGCCATGTCGGATTCCCCGGATTGAACTTAAGTACGTCCCGAAACAGGACTTCGGCGATGTCCGCCATGCCCATGGGCGCGCCCGGATGCCCGGAATTGGCCTTTTGGACCGCATCCATGGATAGGGCACGAATGGCGTTGGCTAGCTCGCGGCGGGTGGGCATGAAGGGATCTCATTTAACAAGACAAGCCGCGCATTGTCTTACATGCGCCCCCTGCCAGCAATGCCGCGTGATATCGGTCTCAATACGCGATCTGGTTGTCGATTTGCGACGGAACGCTGTCACATAACCGCAGTCGATTTATGTATAACCAATTCGCCTATCCGCATGACCCAGTTCACCGACACCGCTGGCGCGCCTTGCTAGCATTTTTCGATGCAAATTCTACACATCACCGATCCCCATTTGTACGGCAGCGCCACAGGGCGATTGCGTGGCGTTGAAACCGATCCGAGTTTGCATGCGGTGCTCGATGATGCATTTGCGCGCGTGCCGGATTACCGGGCGGTGCTGGTCACCGGCGATTTGGTGCAGGACGACAAGTCCGGCTATCTGCGTTTTCGCAGCCTGTTCGGCGCGCTCACAAAACCCGTGCTGTGCGTACCCGGCAATCACGATGAGCCGGAAGCGATGCGCAAGGAACTCGCCGGCGCGCCGTTTGAGATTTGCGGCGCTCATGAAATCGGCGACTGGCACTTCATCATGCTGGATAGCTACGATCCGGGCCATGTCGGTGGCCGTCTCACCAAGAGTGAACTTGGGCGTCTCGATGCCGCCCTGGCGCGGTCGCCGAAGCACGCCATGGTGTGCCTGCACCATCACCCGATTGCCATGGGCAGCCGCTGGCTGGACAGCGTCGGCCTTGCCGACCCCGGCGAATTCTGGCGCATCATCGACGCACATGCGCATGTGCGCGCTGTGGTGTGGGGACATGTTCACCAGGACTACGACGGCGAGCGCGGCGATGTGCGCTTGTTTGCGACACCCTCCACGGGAGCTCAATTCCTGCCGCAGAGCGATCGCTACGCAGTGGACTCGCGTCCTCCGGCATATCGAACGTTCGAACTGCACGCCGATGGCCGTATCGAGACTTCAGTCCACTGGGTAGAATACGTGGCCGCGCGACACGCCGCGGCCGGCTAGGCTACACTCTGATGCGACGTTTCCGGTTCAGCGCGCCGCTGCTGGCGCTGGCGCTCACCTGCTTGGGTTTGGCGGCAACGGTCCGCGCGGACGTTGCGCTGCATTCGCTGTGGGAACTGCACGGCAAGCACAATACCGTCTACATCCTTGGCTCCATTCACGTTCTGCGCCCGAGCGATTACCCGCTGTCGCCGGCGGTGCTCGACGCGTACAGCAGCGCCAAAGCGCTTTTCATGGAAGTGAATCTGCAGGAAATCGATTCGCAGCAGATGCAGTCGGAACTGCTTGCCAGTGCGCTGTTGCCGGCGGGCAAATCGCTGCCCTCGATTTTGGGCAAACAACGCTACGATCGTGCGGGCGCATTGGCCCGCGATGTCGGGGTTGAACTCTCGACCTTCGATCAATTCGCCCCATGGTTTGCCGCCGAAGCCATATCGGTGCTGCAATTGGCGCAGCTCGGTTTTCAGCCGGAATCCGGTGTCGAGATGTACTTCCTGGAGCGGGCGCGCGTCGATGGGAAAACTGTGGCGGGATTGGAAACCGTGCACGACCAGATCGCTTTGTTTGATGCCATGAGCATGGACGCCCAAGCCGAGTACCTGGTGACGAGCCTGGAGCAGGCCCGCGATCTACCCAAGGAAGTGGACGCCATGGTGCACGCGTGGCGCGGCGGCGACACGGCCTGGTTCGAGAGTCAATTGAAGACCGAACTTGGGCGCGATCCCATGCTGTATCAATCGGTCCTGGTGGCGCGCAATCGCAAGTGGGTGCCCAAAATAGAGGCGCTGCTCAACGACGATCAGAATTATCTGGTGATCGTCGGCACCGCACATCTCGTGGGTCAGGGCAGCGTGCTGGACTTGCTCAAAAAAGACGGGATCGTCGCCATCCAGCGCTAGTCCAGCGCCGACGACCTTGAGGCGACGACCCCTGCAACCTTGGACTATTGAGCTGCCGCGGGCGCGCCCGCTCCACGAGGAGCCCAAGCGCCGTGTCCGCGGCTTTGCATTTGCGCCTGCAGTGCGGCGAGCTGCGTTTGCTGCGCCGGGGTTAGTATCTTGAACACCTGCGCGCGCACATCTTCGTGCATCGTGATCATCTGCGAGTGCAGCGACGCGTTGGCCTGGCTCACGTCGGCAACCACATTGGGGTAGTTCGGGTCATTCGGCTGCGTTTGTCGCAGTTTCAGAGAGTTGGCATGCATTTGCTGATGAATGCTCTTCATCTGCGGACCGGCGCCGGTCATGATCGTCTTGATCTGCGCCTTCTGCTCCGCAGTCAGGTTCAGTTGGGCATACAAATGCCCGGGTCCGTGGTGCCAGCCGTGCGGCCCCATGGCAGGAGGCGCAGCGGTCGCCGCCTCATCGGCCGCACTTGCGATCGAAACGCTCGTGGCTGCGGCCAAAATTGTTCCGGCCGCCAGGAGTGTTCCGGCCAACAAAATGCGAATCGATTTCATGTTCATTGCTCCGATGCTGTGGAAGAAGATATACGGCGCTATCCTAGGCCAGCGGCGTGCAAACTTGTGTCGCAGACAATGCAGATTACTGTTAAGAATTGTGAATTTCAGGGCTCCGAGCTGCGCAGCGGCCGGACTGTGCGAGAGAATGAGGTATCGAACATGATTGGCGCCAACCCACCATCGACGGATCCCACGGCTGCGCGCGAGGCGCGTGTGCTGCTGGTCGATGACGATCGCGAATTATGCCAGATGCTGTCCGAATATTTGAATGCGGAACACTTCGACGTAAAAAGCGTGCACGACGGCGGCGACGCTCTCGCGGAATTGCAAGCCAACCACTTTGAAATCGTGGTTCTGGACGTCATGTTGCCAAGCGTCGGCGGCTTCGATGTTTTGCGCACACTCGGCGCTTCCTACGAAACGCCGATCTTGATGCTCACCGCCCGCGGCGATGATGTCGACCGGATCGTGGGCCTCGAGCTGGGCGCCGATGATTATCTCAGCAAACCTTTCAACCCGCGGGAATTGGTGGCGCGAATTCGCGCGATTCTGCGTCGCGCCAACAGCCGCGCCGGCGGCGGCCGCATGCCCGACGAACTGACCGTGGGGCCGATCGTCTTGCATACCGGCACCCGTCAAGTGCGTGTCGCGGAGCGGCCGGTTGCTCTCACCGGCGCCGAATTTCGCGTGCTCGAATTGCTGATGCGCTCGGCAGGCCAGGTGATCTCGCGTGACTCGATGACCGAGCAGGCGCTCGGCCGCAAGCTCGCCGCTTACGATCGCAGCATCGACACCCACATCAGCAATCTGCGCCGCAAAATGGACCTTCCAGCCGGCAAGAATCCGGAAATCAAGAATGTGCGCGGATCGGGATATACGCTGACATGGGCGCAAAGCTAGCTCGCGCTCGCGCATGCACAGCCTGTACTTAAGAATCTTCGTGCTCTTCTGGCTCGCGATGGCGCTTATCGTCGGCGGCAGCATCGCCACAACTTTCACAATTGCGCTGCACGAATATGAACCGCAGGAGCTGCCGCGCCGACCCGCGGTGGCCATACAGGCCTCGGAGGTCCTGGCACGCGGCGGCGTCAGCGCCTTGAAAGTCTGGCTGGATGCCAACAAGTACTCGATGGGAGACCGCGACCTGTTCATCGTCGGTCCCGACGGCCTTGACATCCTCGGCAGGCATCTACCCGAAGGCGCATTGCGCCGGCTGGAATTCGTCAATCGCGAGGCGGTGGCCGGACTCGAGCCGCGCGGCTTTGCGCATCCGCCGCCCGGCAATTTTCGTCCATCACGCGCCGCGCCGCAGATCGTTGCCGCGGATGGCTCCATCTATACCGTTCTTTTGGTGCCGCGGCGCCCGAGTATCTTCGGCGCGCTCAGTTTGCCGGCAATCTCCCTGACCATTCTCTGCATTGCGCTGGTAGTGAGTGCGCTCACCAGTTGGTGGCTGGCGGAGCATCTCACGGCGCCTATTCGCCGTATTCAAGCGGGCGCGCGTGCACTCGCCTCGGAGAATCTCGATGTGCGCGTCAGCGCTGGACTCGAAGACCGCAAGGACGAACTCGCGGTGCTCGCGCGAGACTTCGATGCCATGGCAGATCAGCTGCGGGCGAATCGCAGCGCAACCACCCAGCTGCTGCGCGACATCTCGCACGAACTACGCTCGCCGCTCGCCCGCATGCGTGTCGCACTGGGGCTGGCGCGCCAGCCGCCGGCGGACTATCCGCGCCAGTTGGATCGGCTGGAGCGGGAGATAGAACGCCTCGATTCGCTGATCAGCCAGGTTTTGAAGCTCGCGCGTCTGCAGGGCACGGATGCATTGAGCGGGCGCGAAACCTTCGACTTCGACGAGATGATCGAAGAAGTGGTGCGCGACGCCAACTTCGAGGGGGCCGTGAAGAACTGCCGGGTGGTGCTGCAAGGAGCCGCGAATTCAGCGCTGCTCGGCAACCGCGAACTGCTGCGCAGCGCTGTCGAGAACGTGTTGCGCAATGCGGTGCGCTACAGCCCGAACGACGCACAGGTCCTGGTGTCGATCAAACGCGTGAATTCCGGGTTGGAAGTTTTGATTCGCGACCGCGGCCCCGGAGTTCCGCCATGCGACCTGTCGCGCATATTCGAGCCGTTCTACCGCGTTGCGGAGTCGCGCGACCGCGATAGCGGCGGCGAAGGCATCGGCCTCGCCATCACGTCCCAGGTGATGAAGGCTCACGGCGGGTCGGCGCAAGCGGCCAATGCCCCGGGCGGCGGCCTGGAAGTCCGACTCAGCTTGCCGGAAAGCGCCGCGGCTTAGATACTCTGTGTCGAGCATCGCTCGTCGGAGAATCGTTTGAGCCTGTTTCAAGAAGCCTGCAAGTACATCCCGGGCGGCGTCAACTCGCCGGTGCGTGCCTTTCGCGCCGTCGGCGGCGAGCCCATCTTCTTCAAAAAGGCTAAGGGCGCTTACACCTACGCGGCCGATGGGCGCCGCTTCATAGATTACGTGGGCTCCTGGGGCCCGATGATCGTGGGCCACGCGGACCCACGGGTGATCAAGGCGGTGCAGGACGTCGCCGCGGACGGGTTGAGCTTCGGTGCGCCTACCGAGTTGGAAACGCAACTCGCCAAGCGCGTCATCGAACTCATGCCTGCCATCGAACTGCTGCGCTTCGTCAGCTCAGGCACGGAAGCGACCATGAGCGCGATCCGTCTGGCACGCGGCTTCACCGGGCGCGACACCATCGTGAAGTTCGAGGGTTGCTACCACGGACATTCCGACTCGCTGTTGATCAAGGCCGGCTCCGGTGCTCTGACTTTGGGTGTCCCCACCTCTCCCGGCGTGCCGAAATCGCTTGCCGCCCACACCGTGACCCTCAATTACAACGATATCGAGCAGGTGCAGCGGGTTTTGCGCCAAATCGGCGAGCAAGTCGCCTGCGTCATCGTCGAGCCCGTCGCAGGCAATATGAACTTGGTCCTACCGGCGCCGGAGTTTCTGCAAACCCTGCGACGCGAATGCGATCGCGCCGGCGCTCTGCTGATCTTCGACGAGGTGATGACCGGCTTTCGCGTTGCCCTGGGAGGCGCGCAGGCGCTCTACGCTGTACGCCCTGATCTCACCACGCTCGGCAAGATCATCGGCGGCGGCATGCCGGTCGGCGCATTCGGCGGCAGGCGCGACATCATGGAACGGCTGGCGCCTCTTGGCCCTGTTTACCAGGCCGGCACGTTGTCCGGAAATCCCGTGGCGATGATCGCCGGCCTCACCACTCTCGAACTGGTCAGCGCGCCGGGGTTTCATCAGCGCTTGGGCGCCATGACCCGAGTATTGATGGAAAAGCTGGCGGCGGCCGCTGCCGGTGCCGGCATTGCACTCGCCTCCAATCAGGTCTGCGGCATGTTTGGAATTTTCTTTACGGCCGAGCGCAATGTCGATCGCTACGCCAAAGTCATGGCCTGCGATGTCGAGCGCTTCAAGCGCTTCTTTCACGGCATGCTGGCGGAAGGGATTTATTTCGCGCCTTCCGCCTTTGAGGCGGGATTTCTCTCGGCGGCGCATTCGGCGGCCGATATCGAGGCGACTGCGGCGGCGGCGGCGCGCGTCTTCTCCAGCTTGCAAAAGCCCGCCGCCGCGAGCGGCGGGTAGCGAGATGCGCGCCTTCGCTTGGTTCCTGGCCGCCTTCTTGCTCGCGGCTGTGATCGGCGCGCTGGTTTCCTATCCCGCATTTGAACTCACTTCGAGCTTCGCGAATTTTGCGTTTCATCGCGTCGCGAGCCGCATCGTCATGTTGCTGCTGGTCGTGGAGCTCGTGTGGCTTTGCCGGCATCTCGGAATCGTTCACAAACGCGATCTGGGCTACGGCCTGCCCTGGCGCAAATTCTTGAAAGTGAGCGTGCTGTGGGGAGCCATCGGCGCCGCCACGGCCGCCGTCGGCGCCGCATTCTTGCTGGCTACGCACCTGCGTGTGATGCAATCGGGCTTGACGCTCACGGCTTTAAGTTTGCTGCGCATATTTGCGATCGGGCTGGCATCGGGAATCGCCGTCGCGCTCTTGGAGGAAACCGTGATGCGAGGCGCGATGCATACGGCGATCGAGCGCGAGTCGGGAGCGTGGACCGCCGCCCTGCTCACCGCTCCCCTGTTCGCCGTGCTGCATTTCTTTGCCAAGGCCAGCATTCCAGCGGCGCAGCTTCATCTCCAGGGCTTCCGTGTCGGTGGGCAGGCGGAAGTGAAGATCGAGAAAACGATGATTCACCGACTTCAACGACAGCGCAAAGGCGAGTTGGGGATTGACTTGGCCTTTAACCTGCGCGAATCCCGTCATGGAGCGAAGTGCCATAGGTTCGTCT
>Ga0209447_10000439_pt1 | contig 11282 bp, 4 predicted proteins | sample BogFormECP04_OM3_FD_188243 | JGI IMG/M metagenome (GOLD analysis project Ga0209447, IMG submission 188243) | Bog forest soil microbial communities from Calvert Island, British Columbia, Canada - ECP04_OM3 (SPAdes) (version 2) | ecosystem: Environmental > Aquatic > Freshwater > Wetlands > Bog ... | reverse complement strand
TGCTCCGCGGACATCGCCGTCCAGCCCAAGCCCAACCAGCCTCCCACGATTTCCTGCTCCACCGACCGCAGCCCGATTATGCCTGGCGAGCGCACTGGCATTACCGCCTCGGCCAGCGATCCCGATGGCGATCCGCTGAGCTACAGCTACACCACCACCGGCGGCCAGATCGTCGGCAGCGGACCGCACGTGGAATTTGATTCCACCGGCTTGCAGCCAGGAAGCTACACCGTGAAGTGCTCGGTCAGCGATGGCAGGGGTGGCAACGCCGATGCTTCGACCAACGTGGACGTGCAACAGCCGCCTCCGCCTCCGCAAGCCACGAAGGTCGGCGATTGCGGTTACACCAAGCCCGGCGCGTCGCGCTTTGACAACCTCTGCAAGCGCGTCGGCGATGACGTGGCCTTGCGCCTCAAGAACGATCCCAACGCCAAAGTCGTAATCGTAGGCTTTGCGGATCCCAAGGAACCCAAACAGGCCAAGCTCGCCGCCGAACGCGCCGAACTCGCCAAGAAGTATCTCGGCGAAAAGGGCATCGACGCCTCGCGTGTTTCCACTCGCACCGGTGAAGCCGCAGCGGGCCCGGAGAAAGACAACCGCCGCGTGGACTTCATCTTTGTCCCCGAAGGCGCCACCTACTAAAGCGCCCTCAGCATTGAACAAGCAGGCTCCGCGGGGTTTTCCTCGCGGAGCCTGCTTCATTTATATCGCCGTCTTCGCTCTTATGTGCTCCAGACTTTTGGCCCCCGCTGCCCCGTTCTGTCTTCAAGGCCCTCGATTTCACCTGCCCTCGGAGCCCATCGATTGTTAGCGCCCGCCATCACTTCTAAGCTCACTCCGACGCGAATGCGGCGCGCACGCCCCGCGTTCATTGCAGCAGTCACTGCGCTCGGAATCGTTTTCGCCTTCGCCCCGGAATCTTCCGCCCAGCGGCAAGCCTGGCAATCCATCGGCCCCGCAGGCGGCGACGTGATCTCCCTGACGGCTTCCACAAGAAACGTCGTGTACCTCGGCACGGCCGACGGGCACATCTTTGTGTCCGACGATGTGGGACAACACTGGTCGCTGCGCGGCCGCGTAAGCTCCCGCCAGGACGCCGTAGTGCAAAAACTTCTGGTAAACACGCAACATGAAAACGAATTGTTGGCGGCCGTCTGGTTTCAGGACGCGCGCGCGGGCGGCGGCCTCTATCGCAGCAGCGACGCCGGGGCCACCTGGGCTCTCGCGGGCCTCTCCGGCGAAGTGCTCCGTGCCGTCGAGCAGTCGTCCAGCGACCCGCAAGTTTTTGTTGCCGGCACGCGCGGCGGGGTCTTCCGTTCTACGGACGCCGCACAGTCCTGGCAGAGAATTTCTCCAGCCGGCGATCCCGAGTTACGCAATGTCGACTCTGTGGCTATCGATCCACGCGATCCGCGGATTATTTATGCGGGCACTTACCACCTTCCGTGGAAGACTTTCGACGCAGGAAAAAACTGGATCGCCGTTGCTTCCGGCATGATCGACGATTCCGACGTGATGAGCCTGCGCGTCGACTCCACCAGCCCCCAGCGCATTTTTGCCAGCGCCTGCTCCGGCATCTACCGCAGCGAAAATGGCGCCACGGCGTGGACCAAGCTGCAAGGCATCCCGTATTCTTCGCGTCGCACGCAAGCCATCGTGCAGGATCCCGAGGACCCGCGAACCTTGTACGCCGCCACCACCGAGGGCTTGTGGCTCACGCACGACGGCGGCGAATCCTGGGCGCGCGCCACCCCGCGCGACTGGGTTGTGAACGATGTCGTGGTGATTCCCGCGGCGCCCGGCAGCGGGGAAAAATCGTCAAGCCAGATCCTGCTGGGCACCGAAGCGCAAGGTGTTCTGGTCAGCCTCGACGGCGGCATCACCTTTACGCCCTACAACAATGGCTTCGCGCACCGCATCACCGCGGCCTTGCTGAGCGATCCGCGTGATCCGCGGCACCTGCTGGCCTGGATGCCGGGTTCGCCCGATCCACTGATCGAGAGCCACGATGGCAGTATGTACTGGGAACCGCTCCCGTCCCAGGCGAGGCCCGCGGAAATCTCCCGTGTTTTTGCCAGCGATAGTGGATGGTGGGTGGCTGGCCCAAATGGGGCTTTGTTCAATTACGACGCCGTCTCGCATCTGTGGATACCCTTCCGTTTTGCTCTCACCGCCATTCGTGCACCGCGCCGCGCGGCCGCTGCCCCGTCGCGTAGTGGAGCTACGTCGCGCCGTACAGCTACTCCGCACCCTGCAACCGGTCGGCAAACTCCAGTGGCGTTGCCTTCCGCCGCTTCTGACATCTCCAGCGTGCGCACTATCGGCGCTAGAGTGTTTGTGGCCACTTCGCAAGCTTTGTGGTCTGGCACGCTCGGCGAGAGAGTCCTGCACCCGGTCGCCGACGCCGCGCGCACGCAACAGGACCCCGCACCGCAAGGATCGCGCTCGTGGCTTGCCGCGGGCGCAAAACTCTGGCAATCGGAAGACGACGGGAAATCTTGGCACGAAGAAAGCATCAGCATTACTCCAGAAGTGCACGAGTTGGGGCTGGTTCAAGACTTGCACCCTGCGGTGCGTTGGATGCAGGAACTGCCGCTGCCTGAGCCTCCCGCTGCGTACTCCGCCGCGACTCTGGCGAGCACGCTCGCTTCCCACCAGGTCCTCGCCGGAACCAGCGACGGACTGTATCGCCAAACCGGCCACGCCACCTGGCAACTGGTGCAAAATGGCTTGCCCGCCGGCGAACCCGTTTCGTATTTCTTCGGCGACAAACTTTGGCTCATCGCCACGCGTGCGGGCGGCCTCTACGTCTCTCGCGACGCCGCGCAAACCTGGGAGCGCTTGGACAACGACTCCGTGGTCGGCCAGTTCACCGGCGCCGTCGTAACGCCAGACGGTCACATTGTCGCCGCCTCTCTGACCGAGGGCTTACTACGCTACTGATCCGCCCCTTTCCTGCACCCTGCTGCCCCTCAACATCCTTCTTGACGCATGCTTACTAGTCTGCTATGTTCCGCAAAGATTAGGAGGCGGCGCACGTCCCGTGCCTATGGCTAGACCCATATCGCACTCGCGCAGGCCGTCCCCGCCAGCGCCCTGGCCTTTGGCAGGCTTGCCTCCCAAGCTTTGCGGTTCCCACAAAGCTGACGTGAAGCCAACGCCGCATGAGGTGGGAGAGCGCGGCTGGGATTAGAGCATCCCGGAACGGGCCTCGTCTTACAAAATTGGCAACTGTCACAAAACATGACACATCCTTTCAATTTGGCCGGTTTCGGCGCCCGTGGCCGTCCCGAAATGGTTTAAGGGTGGCGGAGGTAAACTTGTAAAATAGATAAAGTCTCAGTAAATACGCGTTTCCGTTTTGGAACTCGAGATGCAGGACTCCAGCTTACCGACCTGTACTCAGCAACCGAAGGAGTTTCCGAGATGACCGACGAAGCCGCAGGCTCTTTTCCAGGTTCGCGAAGTACCACCGCCGTCCTCGAGTCCCCGCAGGCACACGCCTCTACGCGCGAGATTCCTCGGCGAGAGATCTCCGCCATGAACCTTCTTATTGTTGACGACGAGCAATTCATTCGCGAAATGTGCAGCGACGTCGGACAAGGCCTGGGCATGAAAACCACGGCGGTCGCCACCGCCGAAGAAGCTTCGGAATTGCTCGAGTACTCCCCCATCGACATCCTGCTTACCGATCTGCAATTGCCCGGCGCCAGCGGCCTCGCGTTGCTCAAGAAAGTTCGCGACCTTTACCCGGAAATGGCCCTCATGGTCTTGACGCAGTTCGGCACCATCGACTCCGCCGTGGAGGTCACCCGTTTGGGCGCGGCCGACTACGTCACCAAACCGTTCCGTCTCGAGGAGCTGAAATCCCGCCTGCTGCGCGCCGCGCACAGTGTCGACCTGCAGCGCGAGAATCGTCTGCTGCGCGAACAGTTGCGCACCCGCCCCGGTTTTGGCGGCCTCATCGGCCTCTCTCCCAAAATGGAGAGCGTCTACAAGGTTATCGGCAAGGTGAGCCAGCACGACTATCCGGTGCTCGTTCTCGGCGAAAGCGGCACCGGCAAAGAGCTCGTAGCCCGCAGCGTGCACTTCTCGAGCCCTCGCAAAGAGCGCCCGTTTGTCCCCGTCGATTGTTCTTCGCTAACGCCCACGCTCATCGAATCAGAGCTTTTCGGTTACGTGAAGGGCGCCTTCACCGGCGCGCTACAGTCCAAGCAGGGTTTGCTGGAGTCCGCGCACGGCGGCACGCTGTTCCTCGACGAAATTGGCGATATGCCCATCGACATGCAGGCCAAACTCCTGCGCGCCCTGCAGGAACACGAAATCAAACCCGTCGGCTCTACCGAACGCAAGCGCATCAACGTGCGCATCATCGCCGCCACCAATCGCGACCTCGAAGCGGCCATCCGCACCGGCGCTTTCCGCCAGGATCTGTACTTCCGGCTCAACGTTGTCCAAATCAAGCTCCCGCCGCTGCGCGACCGCAAGAACGATGTCCCCTTGCTCGTCACTTCCTTTCTCGAAAAGCTTTCTCCGCCCGAAGCTCCGCCCCGCACCATCTCCGAGGACGCCATGCTCCGCCTGATGGCTTACGATTGGCCCGGCAACGTGCGCGAACTCGAAAACGCCGTGGCCCGCGCCGTGGCCCTCGGCTCCGGTCCCATCGTGCACGTTGGCGACCTCCCCTCCAACCTGCAATATCCCACCAGTGAACGAACCCCGGAACGCGATGAACTGTTGCCCCTCGAAGAGCTGGAGCGCCGCGCCATTATCCGCATGTTGCGCGAAACCAAGGGCGACAAGCTCGCCGCCGCCCGCCTCCTCGGCATCGGAAAAACCACGCTCTATCGCAAACTCAAGCAGTACCACATGGAGCATCCGCCCGAAGAGCAGCACAGCGCCCACGCCAGCGCTGGCTAACCCTGAACCGCGCGCGAAATGCCGACCCTTCCTTCGCGGTGCTCCGTGCCGGGCGCGATCCGCCTAACCGTCTCTGCTACCCTCCTACCGATACTGTGCTGCGGTATCCCCGGCCGAAGGCTGCGCCTTCCGCTGCCCTCCTTTCCTCTGGCCTTACGCGTTCTATCTTTCCTGTCGAGAAGCTGACAGAGATGGGAAGGTTCTGTAGTGGCGAATCTTTAGATTCGCAGTCGTAGCCACCTCCGCTGGCGTCCGCTGCCAGGTTCTTTCCACGGCCTAATCCGCGCCGCTCTGTTCCATCCGGCAAAAGAATTCTCTAACAACATTTCTCCGCTCACACTCCGGTTCACTCTGGGAAGCCGCGCAGAAGCCGTCTCGACATGGGATGGGTCATTCGCTTCGCGCGCTTCGCCTGTTCCCTTAACTGCCTGATTCTGCTGGCGAAAACTCTTTCTTGTTCGGTTGGATACAACGGTGCAAGAGAGTCTTGGTCATCGGGCTTGGCGCGCGCAGGGAAGCGAGATCGCCCTTCGTGCCGCCGTTGGCCGATCGCCACGAGAGTGAAGCAGACGTGAAACCCTGGAGAAAGAAATTGGAAGTGCCAGCCGCGAGCCGCGGCGTGTCACGCGCGGCTCTCGATGGCGCCACGCGGCTCGAAATCGCCGGCGAAGCGTTGCGCGAGCTGCGCTCCGAGGGATCGGCTGACCGCATCGCCATTTGGCTCGCGCATGACGGCCCGGAATCTGGCGGCGTGCACCGGATTTCGGCGATCCCCGTTGCTCCGCCCAGGTTGGCGAATGTGGGCATGGTGTCGTCGAGCATGGTTTCGTCGGGCATGGTGTCGGGCGCTGCTCCTTGCGAGCCGTACCCGCCCGATACGCCCGCCGAGCTGTCCTGGCGCGGCGTGGTGTGGGATCGCGAAAGCGAAAGCACCCCCGTCGAGTGGGAACACCTTTCGAGCGCCGCGTCCTTTCCGCAAGACTTGCTGCTCGCCGGCCGCGAGGTGGAACAGGAACTCACCGATCATTCCCCATATATACTTAGTAGTATTCTAATGGAACTGCGCAAAGTCCTGTGGGTGCCCATCACCAGCCGCTGCGGTTTGCAAGGCGTAATCCTCTGCGGTGCGTGGGAGAAAAATCGCACTCTGCCGCGCGCGCTTCCCCTGCGCTTGGCGGCGGAGCTGGCCCTGCAGTTGTCTTGGCAAGACGAGCGCCGCGTGGCCCGCGAGCGCCATGCGGACCTGGCCCTGGCAAGCGCGGTTTATGTTGATCTCGACGCCGCGGCGGCCACGTCTGGCGCCGAGTTGGCGCTGGCCCGTATTGCCGACAGCATTGTGGATTCGCGTGCGCAAGATTCCGGCGTCGGAGCAGCCTTCGCCGGCATTGCGCTCCTGCCGGAAGGTTGGTCGCCCGGTGATGCTGCCGCACGCGTGGCGTTTCGTTGGAAGAGTGGCGACGCGGACTGGCTGCGCGTGGCCGAAAGCGGCGTCCTCTCCGAAACTTGGCGGCAAGCCTTGGCAACGCGGCGCACCGTCGGAACCGCGCCGCACGCCGCGCACAGCTTCGCCCTGTTGGCTCGCATCGTAGCCTTGCCCATCCTGGCGGAAGGCCAACTCGCCGGGGTACTGCTGGTCGGCTTGCTTCGCCAAGGCGCGTCGCTTGCCGCCCTCGAGCGCCTCGAGTATCGCGCCACCCTTGCTGGCCAGGCGGTGGCGCGCTGCAACCGTGATTACCGGAGGTCGCGCGCCGCGCAGCGGCAACACCTTCAACTGGCGGCCATGCGCGAGCCCCTCGTAGCGCTGGACGCCAACGGCCGCATCACCGACTTCAGCATGGGCGCCGCGGAACTGCTCCGTGGCGAAGCAGAAACCGCTGCGCACGGCCATCTCGCCACACGCTCCTCCACGGCACAAAACGCAAATCCTCCGGCCCCGCTTCGCCGCGCCGCCCCGCTCGCCGCGCGCGAAGTTTCTGCCGGCGCGCCGTTCCGCGAGTTTTTCAAAGAGCAGCATCATGCTCACCTGGCGGATTGGCTGGCCCGCGACGAAGCGCCGCTCTCCGTCAACCGCAACAGCCCTGCCGACACGTTACTCGCGGAACTGCGGCATGGTGCCCCCGTAAGTCTCCGCCGCGCGCTTCCCGGAGCGCACGGCGAGATCGTCGTGGCCATCGAAAGCGTGCGCCGCACCGAAAGCCTCGCCGAGCGCGCCGATGGTGACTTGGCCCTCGAAGGCGTCATCGAGTGGCTGGAAGAAGGCGTCGTTCTGTTCGATGCCCACGACCGCGTGCGTGCGCGCAACACGCGTTTCGAGCAATTCGCCGGTTTGGGCCCCACGGAGTCCGCCAAGGGCGTCACCCTCGAGCACCTCATCTCCCGCATGGCCCCGCAGGCCGTCGATTCCGCCAAATTTGCCGAGCGCTGGCGCAGTCTTGCGCGTGGCCTCGAGGGCGGCGTCCGCGATGAACTGCGCATGACCCAGCCCACCGCGCGCATTTTAGAGCGCGCCGCGCGCCCCGTTCTGGACTCCGCGGGTCACCTTCTCGGCCGCGTCGAAGTCTATCGCGACCTCACCGCCCAGCGCGTCTTCCAATCGCAACTCCTGCAAACGGAAAAACTTGCGGCGCTCGGCCAAATGGTCAGCGGCGTGGCTCACGAACTCAGCAATCCCTTAACCAGCATTCTCGGCTACGCCCAGCGCCTGCTCCTGCGCGAAGACGGCGGCGGCCGCCTGCCGGAAGTCCGCCAGATCTTTCAGGAAGCCGAGCGCGCCAGCGGCATCCTGCGCCAGCTGCTCTTCAGCGCGCGCGAAACTCCTCCGGAACGCCGTCGCGTCTCCCTGAATCAAGTGGTCATGCGCTCCATGGAATTGCAGCGCTTCAGCATGGCCGCGGAGAAAATCCACATGGAGCTCGATCTCGATGCCGCCCTGCCCGCCGTCGTTGGCGACCCCGCGCAGCTCCAGCAAGTGCTCATGAATCTCGTCGGCAACGCGCGTCAGGCCATCGAACAAAAAGGTCAGGGTGGAAGAATCCGCGTGCGTACCAGGCAGGCCGCCGAACGCCGCGCTTTGCTGGAGATCGAAGACGATGGTCCCGGCGTGCCGCAAAGCATTCTCGCGCGCATCTTCGATCCCTTCTTCACCACCAAAGCCGAAGGCGTGGGCACCGGCCTCGGCCTCTCCATCGTTCTCAGCATCGTCCGCGAACACGGCGGCCGCGTGAACGTGCTCAATGCTCGCGAAGGCGGAGCCATTTTTTCCGTCGAACTGCCTTTGGCCGAAGGCCTGGCCACCGGCCCGGCCTGGACCGCCGGCGGGTTGGCTTTACCATCCGCCGTCGGCGCCGCCAGCGACGAGTCCTTGCAGGCGATGGCCGAAAATTACTCGCTCGCCCGTCGTCGCGCTCCCGCGCAGGGCCGTGTGCTGGTCGTCGAAGATGAACCCACCGTAGCCCGCCTGATCGCGGACGTCCTGCAGGACGAAGGGCTCACCGTGGAGGTCCTTCTCGACGGCCGCGAAGGTCTAAAACGCGCCGCCGAACGCCAATTCGACCTTGTCATCTGCGACATGCGCATGCCCGGACTCGACGGCCAGCAGTTCTATCAAACTCTCGTGCGTACCGGCAACGATCTGCGGCACAATTTTCTCTTCGTCACGGGCGACGTCATCGCCCCGGCCACCCAAGCCTTTCTCGAGCGCAATCATTTGCCGCATCTCGCCAAACCCTTTCGCGTGGAAGAGCTCACCGAGCGCGTGCGCGGAGTTCTCGATCAGCGGCAGCCCGCCGCGGCGTTGCAACACGTCGCTGGCGGCCCGTCGCCGCGCACGAGCGCGGCCAGCAAGTCGTGAGCGAGGCGCTGATCCAAAGTTAGTAAGAAGGGCCTGCGGCGTCGCGCCGTGGGATCTCAGATGGGTGGAATAGCGAATGCAACAGCGCATGCAGCGAGCAACGGAAGTGCTGGCCGATCCCGGAAACCCACGCGCCCTAGACCGTACCTTGGAGCGCACGCCAGAGCCGATCGAAACGCGCCCTGCAAGGGCGAAGGATTTTATGGACAACCCCGGCGGGCCACTGGCAGGAGCGGGAGACGACTTCGGCGAAGTTCTGCGCCACGAACTGAATAATCCGCTCACCGGCATTCTCGGCAACGCCGAACTGCTGCTCGCCGAAATCCGCCGCGGCAACGACAGCCGCTTGCCCCCCGGCGGCCTGCAACGCCTCGAAACCATCGCCGCACTCGCCGTCCGCCTGCGCGAAACCATCCGCCGCCTCAGCCAGGAATGGGAAATCCGCGACGCCGAACTCCGCAAGCGCAACGACGCCTAATCTCCCAACATCGTCGCGCAACGTCTGTCCGTTTGCTCTTGTAACGTCAATGCCGGAGGACTAACGTTTCGAGTGGCGCAAACTTGAGACACTAATGCGCGTGATCGGGTCTGACGACACAACCACCAAGAGATTACTCTCGGAAATAGGCGCTCGCGGCTCCGAGCCAGGCGCTCGAAAGATGTTTTGTATTAAAATGTGACTCTGCTCTGGCGGGATTCTATTTTCAAGCATCAAAAAATACGATGATCAGTTGTTCCGGTTGCGGGAGATTGGTGATTTGATGCTGCGTTCCTTGCTCTTCGACATCCGATACGCCTTGCGGGCACTTGCGCGAACACCTGCGGCGAGTGCAGTCGCTATCGCGTCTCTTGCTTTGACAATCGGAATGAGTACTGCCATTTACAGCCTAATTGATGCGGTATTCATGCGCTCTCTGCCTATCTACCAACCGCAACGCCTTGTATCAGTATCGCCACTCGATCCTCTCCATCCCCCGAAGAGTTCAGCTTACCCTGATCGGGTTTCGCCTGAGATTTTTGAGCAGCTAGAAAAGCAGCAGCAGGTGTTTTCCGGCTTATTCGGATGGCAAGAGACCCTGTCAGAAATCACAACGAGCGCGGGATTGGTCAAAGGCGAAGTGCTCTGGGTGACCAGCGATTTCTATTCGACACTGGGTGTCTCGACGATCCTGGGAAGACCCATCGGCCCCGGCGACGAGCAAACGCCCGTTGCAGTAATAAGTTATGCGTGTTGGAAGAATAACTATCAAGGTAGTACTGCTATTTTGGGCCAGCCCGTTAAAGTTGGGAGTCATCCGTACACCATCGTGGGTGTGACCCCGCAAGACTTTTTTGGGCTGAGAGTTGGTATTTCGGCTGACGTGACAATTCCGTTCGCTACCGTGCCGTCGAGCCGGAGTTCGGAAAGCCTTTGGTTGATTGCACGGCTAAAGAATGACGAAACTTTAGGAAATGCGGCCGTTCAGTTGGATACCATCTGGCGAAATATACTGTTGGCTACCGCCCCAGCAAATATGGACAGCCAAACAAGCCAGAAGTTCTGGCGACGCCGTCTGCAGGTGCTGCCGGCGACCACAGGCTTTGCGCTCATCCGAGATCGCTACGCAACGCCTCTAAGAATACTGATGGGTTTGGTCGTTGTCATGCTTTTGGTGGCATGTTCGAATCTTGCCAGCTTGATGCTGGCCAGGATCGCAGCCCGGCAGCATGAGTTCGGGGTTCGACTCGCGCTTGGTGCGAGCCGCAGCCGGATACTGCGCCAGATTCTAGTCGAAGGCCTGTTACTTTCGATCACTGGCTCAGTTTTGGGACTGCCGCTCGCTTTCGCCGGTAGTTCGATGCTCGCAGGTTTCGTGTGGACTGGAGCGGTCCCGCTTACACTTAATCTGCGCCCCGACATCCGTGTTCTTGCTTTCGCAACCATTGCAGCCTTAACTACCGGTGTTTTTGTAGCCGCGATTGCTGCATGGCGCGCTGCACGCCGTAGTCCCGCCGATGCGTTGCAGCAGGGCTCGTCGATTATCGGTCAAGACTTGCGCTGGATACGGACGAATCGCGCGCTCATTTTGACCCAGGTGGCCCTATCACTGACCCTTACAATTGGGGCAGGACTTCTGATTCGAAGCCTCGCCGAGCTTAGGTCTGTTAATCCCGGGTTTCGCGAATCTGGAGTCCTTGTGCTCTGGTTATCTCCTGTCCCAGGCGGATATAAAGACCTCGATATGGCTACGTACTATCGAGATTTGATCTCAAGTGTTTCAGCATTTCCTGGCGTAAAGTCCGCGACTTTGTCTCAAACGTCACCAACCTTCAATAACCTCCCAAAGCAGCCCGTATGGTCTATTTCGCAGAAGCCTGAGACCGGCCAGCAATTTCTGGCTGACGAACATACGGTCGCTCCGCGTTTTTTCGAGACGATGAGCATGTCATTGTTAGAGGGCCGTGACTTCACGAGTGCCGATGATGCGCGGGGAGCGCCGGTCGCAATCCTAAGCAGTAGCTTGGCACGAGA
>Ga0209447_10000437_pt1 | contig 11296 bp, 9 predicted proteins | sample BogFormECP04_OM3_FD_188243 | JGI IMG/M metagenome (GOLD analysis project Ga0209447, IMG submission 188243) | Bog forest soil microbial communities from Calvert Island, British Columbia, Canada - ECP04_OM3 (SPAdes) (version 2) | ecosystem: Environmental > Aquatic > Freshwater > Wetlands > Bog ... | reverse complement strand
ACCTCCACTCCCTTGCGAGAACTAGCTCCTGAAGCTAGCGCGTCTGCCAATTCCGCCACTCGGGCCTTGCTGGTGTGTGGCAAAACAAAACTACGAGGCTCATCCATATTGCCGCGTGCCCCGCGGTTTGTCAACGCAGCACACCACCAGCAGGAACTCTTGACCCGCCCCCACGATCGCACTACATTGAATCGCTGGGCTCGCGGCGAACAGGAGACGAAAACATGGCAACCACCCGCGCGATGCTGGAGCGCCGCCGCTCGTCGCGCGTTTTCATTCGCATCCCGGTGCAACTCTTCAGCAACGGTATGGATGGCGAACCGCTCGTCACTCTCGCCGAAGCCATAGCCGTCAGCCGCTGTGGCGCGCTGGTCCGCGCCTCGCTCGAACCCGGCCTGGGCGCCCGCATCGAACTCCTCAACGGAATTTCCCAGGAAACCCAGGAATTTCGCGTCATTCGCGTCACCAATACCAAAGATCCCGGCGTCTTCGAACTAGGCCTCGAAATGCTCTACCCCGCCCGCAAGTTCTGGGGCATCCAGTTCCCCGACGACCGCGTTCCCGCTTGAATCTTTCGCCGTTCGGGGTGCATAATCGCCCCAATCCAGCTAAGAACTCGGGCCTGCATGGCCGTCTGCACTCGGGCAGTTTTCACGGCCAGCGGGCGGGAGGCACCCATGGAAGCGATTCACGGCGCACTTTTGGGCGTTTTGGTTCTTTGGGGAGCGGTGACTGCCGTTCTCGTCGGCCTGCTCGCCTATCGCGGCACCCTCGAGATTCACGAAGACGATCAGATCTTCCTCGGTCGGGCCGGCGATTCCATGGCCAACGAACAGCGCGAAATTGTCGCGCGCATTGACAAGCTGTCCAAGCCCATCAAGATTTTCATGATCCTTTCCATCGTCCTGCTGCTAACCGCTTTCGGCGTCTTCCTCTTCGAGGGCTTCAAGAATTTCTGAATCGCGCCGCAGCGCGATTCACCCTGAGATCCCGCGGTGCGGGATCGAAGGGTCGCACCCGCTCGTCCTGAGTCTCCGCCGGAAGTAGCGCCGGCGTCCCGCCGGCTTCCTTGACTTTTACGTGTCACCCGGCCTGCCGCGGTGAGGCCCGCCTGTCGGAGGCAGGGAACTGCCTTCCGCGGAAACGCCCGGTCTCGTAGAGGATAGGAGCCTTTGAATTTGTAGCGGCCGGTTCAGGTTCATCGAACCGGGCAGCCGTTGAAGTTGGTTTCGATCTTGCCGTTGAATTTGTAGCGGCGGTCTTCAGACCGCCAGCCTTTATGCCTGCTTGAAATCTTCGGAGGTCGTGGCTTTAGCCACACCATAAACGTAGCAAAAGGCGCGCGGCTTTACGGTTTGCGGAAAAAGTTGGTTTTCAGGGGGTCGGAGCTTTAGTTGATCCTGAGAGCCTGCCTGCGGCAGGGTCGAAGGGCTCCGACAATAGCTGCTTGGCTCGCAACGGGCTTCAGCCCCTGAGGAAACGCTTTTAAGCATTCTTCCGCAAACTGTTTAGCCGCTGAAGCACCAGCCATGCAGTCGGTACAAGCGCCTCAATTCTGTGGCTTGGGTTGTGTTGCCGGCGCTGCAGACGGTTGCGGCGTCAGCGGCGTCGCCTCCACTGGCGCCAGCGAACTGCAATCCACCGCTGTATGGTTGTGCACTACCACCCAATCGTTGCCGACTTTCGTGAACACCAGCGTCGTCTGCCCGCGCGCGTCGTAACCCTTTCCCGTCGCCAGCATCGCCGAAAAATCCCACTGGTACGTCGCCCACGCCACGTCCGCATGTATGTAGATGTAAGTGTTCCGCCGCACGATCTGCATCTGCTGGAACGCCGCCTTCTGCCGTTCGTAACCTTCCGCCCAGCTTTTCCATCCCACGATCGGCGGCCCGTAATCGCTGCTCACAAACGTCGCGCTATCGGAATAATATTTGTGCATCAGCTCCAGATTTCCCAACTGCTGCGCCGCCAGCATTTCGCCGATGTTGTGCTCGATCTGATCGTTGGGCGTCATCGCTATGGACGGCAGCGGTTGATCCGACGCGGGTTGATTCTTCTTGTTTTTCTGCGCCCACGCTCCGGAACAGAGCAGCAGAACCACAGCCACGCCTGCCAGCGCGCGAAATACTCCCGCGCGCAATCCCTGCAACCTCACCTCGAGCTGCCTCATTCGCTTTTTCCTCCTCGCCTGCCCCGCCGGAGCATAGCACGGCCCAGAAAGCACAATGACGCCCATTGGCACACGTGTTGCCCATGAAAAAACCATCTCGGGATGTCACATCGCAGATATTCGTGGGTACGCTTCACGGTAGGGCGCTGCTTGTGAATCGCCCGGCAGGGCGATTCATCCTGAGACCCCGCAGTGCGGGGTCGAAGGGCTGCGCCCCAGCTTGCCAAGATGTCAGCACTCTCGCAGGGTGTAAGGCCAGTTCGGAACTGCGCTTATTTCCTCAAATCCCGCGCCACACGAAATCCATAATCCGCATATTGAAATTCCGGCGGAATACTCGCCCGCGCCGCGCAACGCGAAACCTTAATCTGATGCCGCCACGATCCTCCGCGCGAACTGCGCCGCGTCCCCTGCGCGGCTCCCTGCGGATTCCGCTCCGGCGACGCGCCGTAATACTCCGCAGCAAACCAATCCGCGCACCACTCGTGCACGTTCGCTCCAATATCGCAAATCCCGTACGCGTTTCGTTCCGCTTGCCCCACTGGCTCCGGCCCGTTCTTCCAGCGCGCGGAATAATTCGCCAAATGCTCCGGCGGCTCATCGCCCCACGGAAATTGTTTTTGCTCCACGCCGCCGCGCGCCGCGCGTTCCCATTCTGCTTCCGTCGGCAAACGATATCTTCGCCCGCAAGCAGCGCTCAACCACTCGCAGTAAGCCACGGCATCAAACCACGAAGGCGCCACCACCGGCTGCTCCGCTTGCGAAAATTTCGGATCGTCCCAATGCGGTGGCGCGCGGTGTTCCGTTGCCGCCAGAAATCGCGCGTACTCCGCGTTCGTTACCTGGCATTCCGCCAACTCGAACGCATCCACCCAAACCCGATGCACCGGCCGTTCGTTCTCCTGCCCGGTGCCGCTCCCCATCAAGAACCACCCCTCGGGAATCGCCATCATCCGCGGTTCGATCAAGCTACCGTGCGCGCTCAAATCAACCGCGTCGCTCACTCGTCCACCTGCAGCCGCGTTCACAGCGTCAATCCTGGCCCGCCGCATGTCGTGTCTGGCTCAACAAATTCACAAACAACCGGTAAGCCCCCGGCACTCCCGCCGGCAATTCCCGAAAAAACGAAAGCCCCGTGTAAATGTACAAACCCTTCCCGTCGCGGACGTAAACCAGCGATCCTTTCGTCTCCGCCTCGCCCGGATCCGTCAACCCCAGCACCGGCGTATATTTCGCATCGAAGTTCCCCCAAAAATACAGCCCGCGCTCCTGCACCCAGCCCTGAAAATCCTCAGCCGTGATCTTGTTCGGCGAATTCAGCAGCGGATCGTCCGGCGCCAGAAATCGCACCGGCGAATTTGCATCCGTCACCCGCGAAGTCTGCTCCGGCATCGTGGCCTTAAAAGGCGCCGGCAATTCTTGGTTCCACGCAAAATCACGCTGATACTGCACCAGCAGTGTGCCGCCTCGTTTCACGTAATCCAGCAGCCGCGTGTTCGTCCGCGGCAGGTCCGGACGCAACTCGTAGGCGCGTATTCCCACCGTAATCGCGTCGTACTTGCTTAAGTCTCCAAACGCCAGCGCCACCTCATCCAGCAAATCCACGCGAATCCCGATCTGCCGCAGAATTTCCGGCAACGTATCGTTTTCCGCTGCGATGTAACCGATGCGCAATCCCGCCGGCACCACCAGATTCAGCACATGCACCGTCGCATCCGCCGATTCGCTCCAGTTCCGCGTCGGCAATGTGGGAATCGGCTCCACGGACGTGCGAAAAACTTCCTCGCCAATTCGCGCGTAAGGGTGCAGCGTGTAAGCTCCCGCCACGGTTTCCGCCGGCGCCGTCACCACAAACTGAATCAGTTGATCGCCTGCCTTCGCAAATTCCAGCGGCCCTTCGGCGTTCGGCATCTGCACCGTCCAACCCCGCGGCGCTTCCAATCCCACCGTCACTTTCGTCGCCGCGGTGCCGTGGTAACGCACCCGCGCGAAAAGTTTCACCGGCGTCGCCGCCCGCTCCTCCGGCGCCATTACCTGTTTTGGCTCGACGGTCAACGTCACCGCCGGCACCAGCTCCAGCGGATACGTTTGAATCCCCGTCGTCGTGGCTTGCAACGAAGTCACCGGCCGTTCGACCGCGAACTCATATCCCGCCACTTCCACCTGCAGCGCCAATCGCACCAGCGGCGGTGGAAACGGCAATATTGCATCTGCCACAGTCAGCGATCGCTTCGCGCCCGCCGGAATTGCCACAGTGAATTTCGCGGTGCCTGCGTCGCTCGCTCCCTTCACTCCCTCCGGCGTCACGCTCCATCCGCTCGGCACCACTATGCTGCTGGCGTTCAACGTCCATTTCACCGGCACCGCCGGACTTCCTGCAATCGACACGTCCACTGAAAAGTTTTCTCCGGCCACCAGTTCGTGCCGGCTCGCCTGCGTGTCCAGCGGAATCGCCAAGTCATCGGCCAGCGCCAGATTAATCCGCTTCAAGATGCCGTCAATCTCCCACACGGCGCCGTCGTCCGCCTGCTTCGCGAGCTGCCCGCGCAGTGCCACAATCTCTTTCGCCGCGGCAGCCAGAGACTTTGCCGCGGCCGCGCGATCTGATTCCAGCGCGGATTTCGCGGCCGACGCCAATTCCTGATCGGCGGTGTTCAGCGCCGGAGTCATCGCCGCTTGCGAGCCTGGAAACCGCGCGGCCAGCGACGCGAGCGGCTCGGCCAGCAGTTGCGCATCGAATTTTCCCGTGTCGCCCTTCTCGTTCTCCGCCACCAGAACTACCGGCCGCCGGAAAAATGCATTCCCGAAAAACGCCGGCGTTCCCTGCGACCGGTGCTGCGCGTGGCCCTCCATCCCCATCTCCACGTACGTTTTTCCCCACAACGACGAAACTTCATCCGCCGGCAATGCCACCATGTCCGCTGCGGTGCCGTTGCGCGCCACGCGCGCTTCCAGCGTCACCTTCCATGGCGTCAGCCCTTCGGCAATCTGTTCCGGAAACATTTTCGGGTCAGCCGCCGCCGTCACCGCTTGCGGCGTCAAAATTCCGCTCGCCTGGTGATGCCCGTGCCCGGAATGCATGCCGCCCCAGCCGTTGATCACCACGTCCGGCCGGTACGTCCGTATCACCCGCACCATGTCTTCCAGCGCCACATTTCCCCACACCTTCATCGCCTGGTCCGGACTCTTCAAATATCCGGTGTCCAGCGCCCGCGTGAAATATTGCTGCACGCCGTAATGTTCCCCCGCCGCCAGCAATTCTCCCGTCCGCACCACGCCCAGTTCTCCATCCTGTTCCGGCCCGATCGCGTTCTGCCCGCCCTGCCCGCGCGTAATCGTCAGCAGCGCCACGTCCGCGTTCAATCCGTGCGAAAGATACGCCAGCAGGCTGGACCATTCATCATCAGGATGCGCCGTAATAAAAAGAATGCGCGTGCTCACCCGCGCCTTATGAATCGCCTCCACCGTTTCCGGCAGCGACTGCGCGCCAACCGGCCGCGCCGCCGCGCACGCCAGCGCACTCATCGCGAAAATCATCGCAAGCACACCATAGAATCTCCGGCTCTTAATCCGATTCAAGTCCCAGCCTCCTCAAAGGGCCACTGGCGCAGCATGCGCGCCCGCCCCATATACACCAGAATACCCGCCGCCATCGCCGCAAGCGAGGCCAGCATCGGCCGGCGTCCCGTGGAAACAAAAATGGCTATCCATCCCGCAATCGCCAGCACCACCGGCACGGGATAGAACCACATGCGGAAAGGCCAGCGCTCGGCTTTCCATCTCCGGCGCAACAGCACTAATCCGACTGCCTGGCCGACGAATTGGATGAGGCAGCGCATCGCCAGGATTGCACGAATCACCGAGAAAAGATCGAAGAACAGGCACACCACCATCGAGGTTGCGCCCAACGCCAAAAGCGCCACGTGTGGAAAACGCTTCGTGGGATGCACGCGCGCAAACACCGAGAAGAAATTCCCGTCCAGCGCCGCCGCGTACGGCACGCGCGAATAACCGAGCGTCGCCGAAAACACCGACCCGAACGCCAGCACCAGTATCAGCGCCGTCGCCAGCGTCGCCCAGTGCATTCCAAACGTACGCTCCACGAACAGGCTCACCACGAAACTCGAACGCTCCGCTTCCTGCCACGGCACCACGCTCAATATGCTCGTCTGCATCAAAAAATACAGAATCGCAATCCCGAAAATCGAAATGAATATTGCTCGCGGAATATTCTTCCCCGGGTCCTTCATCTCTCCGCCCAAATTGCACACATTGTAGTAACCCAGATAGCTGTACACCGCCGACACCGATGCGTGCCCCAATCCGGCGAAAAAAATCCACGAAAAACTCCACGCTCCCGCCGGAAAACTAAAAAGATTGCTCGCGTTGAAATGCGTCGCCCCCCCATAAATCAGCCACAAAATCGTCCCCAGCACGATCACCCACAGCACCGTCGAAATTTTTCCGATCGCCGTGATGCGCCGGTACAACAGCAGCACCGCGATTGCGATCATCAGCACTGCGATCACTTTGTCGTAATTCAGCACGATCCATCGGGTGTAACCCGCATCCCTGGCCAGCCACGCCGTCAGTCCAGGGATTTTCGTTATCAAATAATTCGAGTAGTCCGCGAATCCCAGCGCGCCCGAGGAAATGCTCAGCGGCGCCTGAAAAAGCGTCTGCCAAATAAATAAAAAAGACATCAATCTACCCAGCCGGTTCGCCCCATACGCTTCCCGCAGAAAAACGTAACTTCCACCCGCCTGCGGCATCGCAGCGCCCAATTCCGCCCACACGCATCCGTCCAACGCCGCCAGCACCGCCCCCACCACCCACGCCAGAATGCACTGCGGCCCGCCCATCGCCCGCACGATAAACGGAATCACGATGAACGGGCCAATCCCCACCATGAACGTCATGTTCAGCGACGTCGCTTCGATCAACCCCAATCCACGCTCGAGTTTTTCCGGTTCACTCATGCCGCAGCGTTACAAAATCCTTCACCCACCAATTTTTCCGCAAAAACAGGAAGGTCAGCATAACAAGAAAGCCGCACCCACCACCCCGAAAACTGCACCGCTCTGCGCTATCACCGTGGCACAGCCACTCTTGGCTGTGCTCTGAATCGCGCGCAAGCGCGATTCATCCTGAGAACCGGCAGTGCCGGTTCGAAGGGTCGCCGCCAACTTCAGCCGGACGCCCTTGCCTTACTCAGCGCACTCTGCGTCTCAGCGGTAGCAGCCGATGCCCTTCTCTGATTTTTCTCCGCCTTTTCTCTCGCTCTCGCCTTCATCAGTGTTCATCTGCGTTCATCAGTGGTGATTTTGACTTTGACTCTCCTCACCGAAGCCTTCACCACTCTGCGCTATCATGAACCGGAGCACCGCGCCCCTCAGGTTCATGCTAGACGCCCACACAACGCTAGGACTCGCCCTCACCGCCATTACCGTCGCCTCACTCTTCCTAGGATATTTCCGCGCCCGCCGCGTCCGCGCCTTCCCAGCATACGGCTGGCTCGGATGGCTCGCCCTGCTCTCCGCCGAAGCGCTACTCTTCGCGCGCGTCGAACCAGTCGTCACCTATTTCACGCCGATCGCGTGGAGTTCCTACATCCTCATCGCCGATGCCGCAGTTCTGGCCCTCACCAATCGCTCCCGCCTCAACGACGCGCCCATCGTCATCGCCCGCCTCGCATTTCTCTCGATTCCGCTCTGGCTGATCTTCGAAGCCTACAATCTGCGCCTGCAAAATTGGACCTACGTTGGCGTGCCGCGCGCGTGGCCCGCCGCCCCTTTCGGCTATGCCTGGTCGTTTGCCACCATCACGCCCGCCGTGTTTGAAACTTCTGACCTTGTCCAAGCCATGCTCCCAACCCCGTCTCCCCGCCCGCTGCCGGAATCCGCACCGCATGCGGTGAAAATTTCTTCTGCCGCCGAATTCATCCTGATGATTTCCGGCGCGGCCTGCTTGCTCATTCCACTCCTCGTCCCCCGGCACATCGCCGCCTACCTTTTCGCGCTCATCTGGATTGGATTTCTTTTGCTCCTCGATCCCCTAAATCACCGCCTGGGCCTTCCATCCTTTATCGGCGATCTGGCCGAAGGCATGCCCCGCCGCCTTTACGGATTTCTCCTCGCAGGCTGGGTTTGCGGCTCCCTCTGGGAATTCTGGAATTTTTGGGCAGCAGCTAAATGGCTCTACACTTTTCCGATGTTCCAGCACTGGAAAATTTTCGAGATGCCCGCGCCCGGCTTTCTCGGCTTCCTTCCCTTTGCGCTGGAGTGTTTCGTAATGTACGTTACTGCCGCCTGGCTCCTCGGCTGGATAAAAAGAGTAAAGTGAATACCGTGCGCCATCGCGTCCGTCTTGCCGCCCCCCTCTCGCTTCCTCTGCGCATCTGTAGGGGCGGGTCTGAGACCCGCCCGCCTGTTAACGCTACAATGCCCCAGCTCGCCGTTCTGCTCGTCGCACTCTGCTTCGCCCTATCTGCCCCGCCAGCGCGTGCCAGCGACATCAAGCTCCCGCCAGAAGCAATCCAAGCGATGGACAAAATGTATAGTGGCGATCCCGACGGCGCCATCGCCACACTGCGCAATCTCGAGCAGTCCCAGCCAGAAAATCCTCTCCCCCTCCTGCTCGAAGGCGAGGCGCGCTGGTGGAAAATTTACTGTGCCAACCTGGAAATCAAATACGGAATGATTGACGCCTGGAAGCGCGGAAAAAAGCCCGAAGATGAAGCCTTCCTGCTCCTCGCGGACAGGGTAATTGACTTGGCCCACGCGCAAATCGCCAAATCCGATTCCGCGGAAATGCGCTTCTACGCCGGAATGGGTTTTGCGCTGAAAGTTCGCGTGGAAGTCTTGCGCGGCGAAAATCGCGCGGTCGCGCGCGCCGGAGTTGCCGCCCGTTCCGAATTTCTGCGCGCCCTCGAACTCGATCCGCAAATGCCGGACGCCACCGCCGGACTGGGCCTTTACAACTACTACGTGGATTCGCTTTCCACCACCGTGAAAATCCTGCGCTTCTTCATGGGCATTCCCGGCGGCAACCGCACGGAAGGTATTCGCCAGATGCAGATCGGCATCGACCACGGCGTAGTGACGCCCGTCGAAATGCGCTTCCATCTCGCCAGAAATTTGCGCACCTTCGACTATCAATACGAGCGCGCCATCGTGGTGGGCCAACCGCTCGTCGAGCGGTATCCCGGAAACCCGGTTTTCCAGTTGCTGCTCGGGAATCTGAACACCGAGATGGGCCGCCCCGCAAGAGCCGCGGAACACTTTCAAGCCGCGCTCAAAACCGCGAATCAACCCGCTACTGCCGATTGCTGCTCCGCGTGCCCGTCGTGTCCCACGTGCTCCGCCCGCGTCCGCGAAGTCGCGAACACATTCCTCGGCTCACTGCGCCAGTGACGGCTGGCTGGCATCCGGTCCGTGCGAGGACTCTTGGAGTTTCGGCGGGGTGAGAACTTCAGAACTTCAATAAGTTGCAGTGCTAGGAATGTGCAGCTTCTTCCTGTTCGAAAGCGTGGTACGAAGACCGCACCAGCGGTCCTGCTTCCACGTGTTTGAATCCCATGGTTTCGCCCAGCCGCTTGAACTCCGCGAATTCGTCCGGATGCACGTAGCGTTCGATCGGCAAATGTTCGTGCGTCGGCTGCATGTATTGGCCCAGCGTCAAAATGTGCGTTCCTTGCGCCGCGATGTCTTCCATCGCCGCCAGCACTTCTTCGCGTGTTTCTCCCAATCCCAGCATCATTCCGGTTTTGGTGGGAAGTCCCGGAATCATTTCTCCCGCGCGCCGCAATAATTCCAGTGACCGCTCGTACACCGCGCCCTTGCGCACCTGGCGATAAAGCCGCGGCACCGTTTCCATGTTGTGATTCAGCACGTCGGGCTTTGCGGCCATCACCGTTTCCAGCGCGCTCCATTCTCCGCGAAAATCCGGGATCAGCACTTCCACTTTGCATCCCGGCACGCGCGCACGAATTTCCGTGATGGTGCGCGCAAAAATCGCCGCGCCGCCATCCGGCTGATCATCGCGATTCACCGAAGTCACCACCGCGTACCGCAATCCCATCCTCGCCACCGCTTCCGCCACTCGCTCCGGTTCGTCTTCCGCCGGCGGTCCCAGAGGTTTGCCGCTCGGCACCGCGCAGAATCCGCACGCCCGCGTGCAAATGTCGCCCAAAATCATGAATGTCGCTGTGCCGTGTTCCCAACATTCGCCCATGTTGGGGCAGCGCGCGCTCTCGCACACCGTGTGCAGATCCAGCGTGCGCATCGTGCGCTTCAGTTCCTGATATTTTGGCCCGCCGAAAAATCGCACGCGCAGCCAGGGCGGTCGCCGATGCTCCGCAGTCGGCGGCGTGGAGTTCGAAAGGATCGTAAAGGGTGTAGCCATCGCGTTTGGGTGAAAAGCCATTGTACGCGGAACTCCCCGGGCGAAACAACCGGGCGGCAGGCGGCAAATTTGTCCTAATGCTGTAAGCGGGTCCGCCGATATGCTAGACAGGAAAGATAGGTCTCAAATTGGACGCGCGAACGTACACGCGTATCAGTTGCACTCGCTTAAACGCCTGATTGTGCATGACTTACGTGATAGGAACGAGGTTTAGATGGGCTCGAGCAACCTACAAATCGCGGCGCTCCACAACGGCTCGGCCGCCAATGCGGCGGAGAACGCCCATGTGCCCCAGTCCCAGCCTGCCAGCCCGGTGCTTCCGGCGCGCGGAATCTCCACTGCTCCACCGCCTAAACGCGAACAAGATACGGTGTCCCTGTCCGGAACATTCCTGTCGCAACAACGCCAACAAAGCGCACCTTCGGCCGGAAATGCGCAACCCGCTACATTCACTTTGCTCGCCCAGACAACTACATTTCCGGCGAGTCAGAACAATGCTGAGACGCCGCCGGCGATTCAGAGCAATGCTACGCCGGTAGCTGCGGCACCTCCTGCGCAAACTGCGGCGAGCGCTCAATCTCCCGTCGCAAAAGCACCCGCCAGCACGACTGCGACGGCGGTAACTGCTTCTAGCGCAGCTCCGGCGCAGCAGACTCTTCAGCAGCTAGATCGCGTGCTGCAGCAACTCGGCATTGACCCGCAATCTCTGAGCTTGATTAGCCG
>Ga0209447_10000435_pt1 | contig 11346 bp, 5 predicted proteins | sample BogFormECP04_OM3_FD_188243 | JGI IMG/M metagenome (GOLD analysis project Ga0209447, IMG submission 188243) | Bog forest soil microbial communities from Calvert Island, British Columbia, Canada - ECP04_OM3 (SPAdes) (version 2) | ecosystem: Environmental > Aquatic > Freshwater > Wetlands > Bog ... | reverse complement strand
CGGCGGTGCGATCGGCCAACCCGGCAGCAGCTCGGATACTTCGCACGTATCGGCGGGTGCGACCCCCGATAAACCGAGCGGTAGCGAGAAGGCCGCGGCGGCGACGGGCCCTTCGATTTACAACATTTACTGGTGGTCGTCGCGAACGATCCGCGAAGCTTCAATGCGCCGGCAAGTTCTGAAGGGAGCGATTACGCAGGACGTTGCCGACACGACCGTCGCCAAAGTGCGCGCGGATTACGAGATACTCGTGGCGGGTCAGAACATGGATATTTTTCAACAGCGCGGTGAGCAGGCTTTCAAGGACGCGGCATTTATCGAGATGAAGAAAGAGAAAAAAAAGCTAAGCCCGACCAACGTTGAATTTCAAAAAACGTCGGACGGAAAGGTGGTGGCCGCGATCTTCACGTTCCCCAAGAAGGACGGGAGCGGTGAAAGCACCATCACTCCGGATGAAAAGGAAATCGATTTCAATCTTCGCATCGGCGATGCCTGGGTGCGCACGAATTTCAGCCTCAAGCAAATGGTGGACAGCCAGGGCGAAGATCTGTAATCGAATTTCAAAAACTTGAAGAGGTGAAACGGCTCTGCGAATGTGCCGAGCCGTTTTTTTTGGTTAATTTGCTGAAAATCGGAATTCTAGGTTTGGCCGCGGAGAGACCATTAGGTTCTTGCGAGTCGCATCAGCGCCTGTAAGGATTCACGATAATCCGGACGGGCTACGCCGCGTTCGGTGATTATGGCGGTGATGTAGCGGTGGGGCGTCACGTCGAAGGCGGGGTGGGCGGCGCGGACGTCTGGGGCGGTGCGGATGCCGGCTGCGTGCGTGACTTCTGCGGGGGAGCGCTCTTCGATGGGAATTTGATCGCCGCTGGCCAGCGAGAGATCAATGGTGGAGATGGGAGCGGCGACGTAGAACGGGACGTTATTTTCTTTGGCTAGGACTGCGATTCCGTAGGTGCCGATTTTGTTGGCGGTGTCGCCGTTGGCGGCGATGCGATCGGCGCCTACTACTACGGCGGCGACTCCGCCGGTCCTGAGGAAGTGGCCCACCATGTTGTCGGTGATCAGCGTGAGCGGGATGCCGTCTGCATTGAGTTCCCACGCGGTGAGGCGCGAACCTTGAAGAAAGGGGCGCGTTTCGGGCACGAGAACTTCGATCTGGTTGCCTTCTTCAATCGCTACGCGGATTACGCCCAGCGCGGTGCCGATTCCGGCTGTTGCTAGCGCGCCGGCATTGCATTGGGTCATGACGCGGCCGGATTTGGGCATCAGCGCGGCGCCAAATTTTCCGATGCTGCGGTCGCCTGCGCGGCGCTCTTCGTGAACGAGCAGCGCTTCCTGCACCATCGCCGCGCGAATTCCTTCCAGGCCTGCCGTGCCATTTCGCGAGGCAGCGAGCGCTAGCTCTTCGAAGCGGCGTTTTAATCGTGCGATTGCCCAGAAAAGATCCACGGCGGTGGGGCGGGTGTGCGCGAGAGTTTCGCAGATGACGGGAAATTCGGCACGCAACTCTTCGAGCGTTTTCGCTCCGGAGCGCTGCACGCCCAGTGCGATGCCCATGGCCGCGGCTACTCCGATGGCCGGAGCGCCGCGAATGATCATCGTCTTGATGGCTTTGGCGACGTCGCGATAATCCGTGTAGGTGTGATGGACCACTTCCGCGGGCAGCTTCAGTTGGTCGAGCATGACGACGCCGGCAGGTGTCCACTGAATGGGTTCGACTGTGTGCAACTCTTCTGTCTCCATTACTGGCGCGTGCTGAGGGATGCGCACAAATTCCTATTGTAGCTGATTTTGCGGGGTTCATTGCAGCGTGATTCGAGGAGGGCGACACGGCTTTGCTGTGGCGTTCCGTTTACTTCCTGTTGCGTGGGTGTCAAGGCTTGGTTGCTGAAAAATGCAGTGGCTAGTGATGAGTGGCTAGTGGCTAGAATCGCCGGCACGCGGCGTCTGAAAGCGGAAGGTTGTTATCTTCCAAGATCATTCGAGAGCGTTGTCGCTTGTCCTCGTTCACTATACTTCATTCATCGCTCGGCGAAAAACTGCTGGCACTCGCTTCACGGATAGCGAGGCGCGGTTGCAGCATGACTGCAGCGGGCGGGTCTTAGACCCGCCCCTACGGAAGCCTAGCGGGACACTCGCAGCGCGGGCACGGGATGCCGTGCCGTTACTACTGCCCGCTCGGCCGCTTATCTATTGATCCGCTTCGGCGGAGTCGCGCGATTATCAGCGCATGATGGCCTGGCTACCAGATCTTGCAGAGCTGCTCTCGGACCATCGCGTCTCCCTTTTTGCAGCCGAAGGCCTTGGCAAACGCTTCCATGTTCGAGAGCGGACCATTGCCGCGAAAGCGCGCGAGCGGGTGCGGATCGGTATTGGTTTGCAGACGTGCTGCCTCCGCCCTTTGATTCGTTCCCCACACCTGGGCCCAGCCTAGAAAGAAGCGCTGTTCAGGCGTAAAGCCGTCAATGTCCTTCGGGCGTTTGCCTTCGATGGATTTCTCGTATGCAGCATACGCAATGGATATGCCTCCGAGGTCGCCAATGCTTTCGCCAAGCACGAGCTTGCCGTTCTCGTGCAGGCCGGGTTCCACCTCGTAGCCGTTGAATTGGTTCACCACGCAGTCGGCATGTTCGGTGAAGTTCTTGCGATCGTCCGGGGTCCACCATTCGTGCAGGTTGCCTTTGCCGTCAAATTTCGAGCCCTGATCGTCAAAGCCGTGGCTGATTTCATGCCCGATGACCGCACCGATGCCGCCGTAATTCACGGCGTCGTCGGCATTGGGATCGTAGAAAGGAGGTTGCAGAATGCCGGCGGGGAAAACGATCTCGTTCATGGTGGAGTTGTAGTAGGCGTTCACGGTGGGAGGCGTCATGCCCCACTCGGTTCGGTCCACCGGCTTGCCGATTTTGGCGAGCTGGCGGGCATACTCGAATTGGATGCCGCGACGCGCATTGGCGGCATAAGAACCACGGTCAACGATGAGTTTCGAATAATCGCGCCACTTATCGGTATAGCCGATTTTCACGTTGAAGGCTTCGAGCTTGGCAAGGGCTTCTTTCTTGGTTTCCGGCCCCATCCAAGAGAGCGTTGGGATGTCGTCGCGCAGCGCGGCGATCAGGTTGTTGACCAGTTCTTGGGCGTGAGCTTTGGCGGCAGGCGGAAAGTACTTCTCAACGTACACTTGTCCCAGAGCTTCGCCCAGGTTCAGATCGGTGGACTGCACGCAACGCTTCCAGCGCGGCAGTATCTCCTTGGTTCCGGACAACTTTCTGTCGTAGAAATCGAAATTCTCCTCGACGAATCGCTGGGGAAGGGCCGGAGCGCTGTCGTGGATCACATGCCAGCGCAGATAAACTTTCCATTCAGGCAATGAAACGCTGGAGAGTTCCTGGTTCATCTCCTTGAAGAATTCGGGTTGACGCACGTTGACTTGTTCGACGGGAGGAGCGCCGACGGCGTGCAGGTAGTTTTCCCAGGACCAGTCTGGGGTGAGGGTTTTCATTTCCGTGAGTGGCATCAGGTTGTAATTCTTTTCGGGGTCCCGCAGCTCGACGCGTGTACGAGACGCTTTCGCCAGCGCTGTTTCGATGGTCACCACGGTCTTGGCTTCGGCGGCCGCTTGCTCCGGCGCATCACCGCCAAGTTCGAGCATTTTCGCGACGTGCCGCTCGTAGTCCGCGCGCAGTTGCTTGGATTTATCATCGTCGCGGAAATAGTAATCGCGGTCGGGCATGCCGAGGCCGCCCTGGCTGGCCGCCGCAATCACACGCGTGCTGTCCTTGATATCCTGTGCGGAGCTGAAGCGGAAGAGCACGCTGGCGCCTTCTCTCTGGAGCTGCACGATGGCCGCGTCCAGCGATTTTCGGTCATTGATTGCGTCGATCGCTGCGAGTTCACCGGCGATGGGTTTCAGGCCGGCGGCCTCGATCGCGCTGGTGTCCATGCAGCTGGCGTAGAAGTCTCCGATCTTCTGTTCGTTAGAACCGGGTGCGGCGTTGGACTTGGCTGCGGCTTCGAGGATGGCGCGCATGGCGCTGAGATTACTGTCCCGCAGTTGCGTAAAGGTGCCCCAGGTGGCATATTCCGCCGGGATGGGATTGTCTTTCATCCATCCACCCATCGCGAATTGATAGAAATTGTCGCAAGGCTTGCAAGTGGTGTCGAGATTGCGCGCCGAGAACCCCCAGGAAGAATCCAGGGCGCTTCTGGCTTTCAGATGGCCGGAAAAGATCAACAGGGCAGCCATGCATGACAGTACCGCGATGCCAAGTCCCAACGAAAAACGCTTCGCTCGCATAGTAAATTTCCTCTTTGTCCTGGAAGCCGCCTGCCACTTTGGGGCGACCGGTCCGAGTCTTTAAATTAGGAACACCAAAGACTCTACCGTGTAGCCGCTGCGCATGACAAGAGTGTTGAACTGCGCCTGAGTTCTTGCATCGGATTCCTGGAACATCGGTATCTTCACCACAGCGAGAGCACGCACAGGTTTCCAAAATTGGCCGCGGTGTAATCCTCGATGTCGCTGCGTCAGCGCATCGGACAGATTTCGATTGCGACGCTATGAAGGAGTTGCCTGCCACGACAGAACTGTCCCAAAGGTCAATTGTGCTGCGCGGGCGATGCGCTACGCTATTTGTGGTCAGAAGAGGCGTCCTGCTAGCGTCGTTATGCGATTGAAACTCATCAGCGGAGCTATCGTCGGAGCACTGCTCGCACTGGGCTGCGTTTTCTCGCTTCCGGCAATTCACGGGGCGGCCGAAAATGCAGCGGACGATGCGGCGCTTTCGGATGCCGTGTGTTCGATCGTCTATCCGGTGGACCAATCTCCTTCGGAGCGGGGATATCACTACCTTTTCTACGGAAACGGTTTCTTCATCAACGAACAAGGGTATCTCGTCACGGCAGCGCACGTCCTGAGTCAGTTGCGCGGTGGCCAAGCATATATTCTGCTGCACAATGCGTCAGGAGGGTCGCGGCTTGTGCGAGCCGAGCTGGTGATCGTGGATCGTTCTCACGATGTGGCCATCCTGCGAGCCACGCCGAATCCGTTCGCAGGTCCACACACAGTGAGATATCTGCCTCTGACATCCGACTGGGTCGTGGAAAGTGAGAGTGTGGTTGTTCCATCCACGCGTCCACCCAAGCCGCTGGACGCCTACACTCTGGACGGATCGGTGGATGACCGCTCATCGGGAGAGGTGTTCGATTTCAGATTTTCGCAACTGGAGAAGGGGCGAAGCGACACGGAATTGTTTCTCTTCAACCATAAAGTCCGGCTGGGCCAAAGCGGCGCGCCGGTGGTCTCTGCCGGATCGCGCGAAGTGGTTGGCCTGATCGAGGGACAGTGGCTGCGACCGACCTCCGCCTCGACTCTAGTGGGTGCGGACGAGGGCGCGCCGGGCGTGGGAGCGGCTGTACCGATGCATTACGCGATCGCGCTGCTGAAGCAAAAAGAAATAACCTGGCACACGACTTCCGGAGATTCGAATTCTTCTAACGGCGACCCGGCGCAGCCAGTGGAAGGTTTTTCGCCGCCCACGCCGCTTTCGGTGGTGGCTTGCTCGTTCCCGTCGCAAGCAATTTTTGGGGGTGAGGTAGTTCTGGATTCGCTGATTGATAGTCACGGAAGGCTAATGCAAATACGCGTAGTGCGCGGGACGTCGCCTTTTCTCGAGAAAGCCCTCGACGCGGTGCAAACTTGGAGCTTTTATCCGGCTCGCCTTGGCGATCAGGCCGTCGCGGCCCGAGTGGGCATAACTTTTCAATTTGTGCAATTGGAGGGACGCGAGCGGGCGCCAGCGGTTCACCAGTTTGATGAACCCTCGGTAGTTTGGCCCGAGCGAGCGGCGTTGCCGGTCGTTACCGTTGACCCATTGTTTCCATCTACGATGGGCCGGGACGGCGGAGTGATTCTGTACGACGTGGTTGGGGCCGGCGGTCAGCTCCGTTCCGCGAAAGTATTGAGTCAATCGGAATCGCTTACGACCGAAAGCCTGGTTGCGCTTCGTCAGTGGCGCTTCGTGCCGGGAAAGCGCGCAGGGATTGATTCCGATTCAGCAGGCATCGTGGTGATGGCTTTTCGACAGGGCGGAAGAAAGAATGATGCAGAGCAGACGAAGTAGCCGCTGGTGAGCCTGACGGGTTGTGATATCCCGCGCTGCCGCTGATTGCGATGCGCCACGCCGCGCAGCCAAGATCAGGATCACCAGGACCATTCGCGTGTGAATCCTGTCGTGGGACGAGCTGGCCCGCGGTGCAATTGTGCTCTTTCGTGGCGCGGTGAAATTCTTCGGGTTGCGCGCTGCTTAAGCGGGCGCAATATTGCCGAATCGAGCTGAAGCGACCATCGGGCGAACACCCTACACTGTGAGGAACGTTGGCATATCGGGCGTATCCCGGCCACTGGCGCCACCATTCTCGGCGTGTTATTTTTTCGATGGCAGCGGGCACTGACGGCCAGGGGAGACGCTGAGGGATGATCCGATCGAATTTCTGCAGGCGCTTGGCGCAAGTTGCGGTTTTTCTGGTGTTTGGTGCGGGTGGCGTATCGAGTTCCGCAGCCTGGCAAACGGCGTCTCCGGCCGTCCCTACGGCCACTTCACCGGCTTGGCGGCGTCCGCCCGCCACCGCAACAGCGCCACCGCCCGCTCCAGTGACGCGCGCGGACATTTTGCGTGGAGCCTATGGGCCTTATCGCGTCAACAACGATTTGCTTTCCTATCATCTGGACATCCGCGTTGATCCGGAAAAGCAAACCGTTAGCGGCAAGAATTCCATTCGCTTCAAGATGCTGCAGGACGGCACGCGCATCCAACTGGACCTACATTCGGCGCTCAACGTGGACAAAATTCTTCTCGGCGCGACTCCTCTCGCGTACGTTCGCGATTCCGGCGCGGTGTTCGTGGATTTTCCGGAGACGTTGCACGCGGGGCAGGAATACACGATTGATTTTTATTACTCCGGGCATCCGCTGACGACAGCGCGCTTCGGAGGTTTTACTTTCGGCAAAGACCCGGCGGGGCGGCCTTGGATTTACACGGCGTGCGAGGACATTGGCGCGAGCGTCTGGTGGCCGAACAAGGATCAGTGGCGCGATGAAGTCGAGAACATGCAGATTAGCGTCGCGATTCCCAACGGACTAGTGGATGTTTCCAACGGAAAATTTGTGGGCAAGACCGATCTGGGCGATGGCTACACCCGCTGGGATTGGCTGGTGCAATATCCCGTCAATAGTTACGACGTTGCGCTGAACATCGGCAACTACGCGCATTTTTCCGATCAGCTGGGCGACCTGGCGCTGGATTTTTACGTGCTGCCGGAAGATCTGGAGAAAGCCAAAAAACAATTCGTGCAGGCCAAGGGCATGATCGAGGCCTACCAACATTATTTCGGCGAGTATCCTTTCAAGAAGGATGGCTACAAGCTTGTGGAAGTGCCCTACGCTGGCATGGAGCACCAGAGCGCGGTGGCCTACGGCAATCATTTCACGAATGGCTATCTGGGGCGCGACTGGACGGGCGTGGGCGTCAGCCCGAAATTCGATTTCATCATCATTCATGAGAGCGGGCACGAGTGGTTTGGCAACAGCGTTTCGGCGGCGGACCGTTCGGATATGTGGATTCACGAAGGCTGGACCACGTATCTGGAAGTTCTGTACGTTGAATATACTTTCGGGCACGAAGACGCGCTGAAGTACGTCAATGGTTACAAGGCAAAGGTGCAGAATCGCGAGCCGATCATTGCGGAGCGCGGCATCGCTGCTACTCCGCCGCAGGATATGTATTTTAAAGGCGTGCTTTTCCTGAACACTTTGCGCAGCGTGGTGAACGATGATGCGCGCTGGTGGACGTTGCTCCACGATTTCTACCAGCATTTCAAATATCAGAACATTATGACGGAGGATGTCGTCGCGTATTTTAACCAGCAGACTGGAATGTATCTGACGCCGCTCTTCGATCAGTATCTGCGCCACACCGCGATTCCCACGCTGGAGCTGAAATTCAACGAAGCGGATGGGACCGTGGATTATCGCTGGCAGGCGGACGAGCCGGATTTCGCCATGCCCATTCGCGTGGGGAAGAAAAATGATTGGCAGGTTGTGCAGGCCACCACGTACTGGCAGACGATGAAGACGCCGCTGAAGAAAAACGAATTCGATGTGGCCACGGATCTGTATTTCGTCAACGTTTCCAAAGAGTAGCTTCGCAGCTTGCGGAAGAATGCGTGCGGCCGAAGGATTTGATTTCGTAGCGGCGCACTTTAGTGCGCCATCGGTGTTGCGCGGACCAGCGATGGCGGTCTGAAGACCGCCGCTACAAAAGCTTTCCGTGCGCGGCCTCGTCGCGGGACCCAGCAAAATCAAGCCTAGTGGCCGAGAAGCTTTTCGACCTTAGCTATATCCGCGTCCGCTTGTTCCATATACTTCTGGGCGTTTTGTATGTCGCCCTGCTGCAGCGCTCGTTGCGCGAGCACCAATTCATTGCGCGCCATCTGCTGTGGCACAGCAACATCCGCGCCAGGTTGCTGCGGCAACGCCGCGATGCGGGCGTTCACTTTATTGTCGCGCGCCTCCAGGTCGTCGAACTCCTCGTGCTCCAATGCCGCGAACTGCGCGGCAGTCGCCACAGTCTTCCTCGCCGATTGTTCGGCCGCGCGGTGGTCTGGCTGCGTGGCTGACGGTTGCTGCGGCGCGCTCGGCTGCGGCACAGCGGGCTGCTGCACAACTTGTTGCGGCGTCTGCTGCTGCGGCGATGGATTCTGCACGGCTGGTGGCGCGGTAGCGCGCGGCTTCGCGCTCGCAATGACAACGGGTTTACTCGGCGTCGGAGCCGCCACGGGAACAGTCTGCATTGCAGGCATCACTGGAGCAGGCGTCGCATCCACTGTCGGCGCTGGCGCTGCGGGCGATGGGTTGTCAGCCGGCGTGCTGGCGGAACTTTCCGATGAGCGCGCATCCATCCAACGCTTCGCGCCAAACCCAGCAGCAGTCAACACCAGAAGCACTGTAACTACACTTAGAGTGACGTACAGGGGGCGGCTATTACCGGCGTTCGTTTGCGCCGTTGCGACCGCTGAAGCTGGTGCTTGTGGTTGGGCGTAATGCGGCGCCGAGCCAGCCAGCGGAATCGTCGGCGCAAGCGGCGGGGCGGGCGTGGTGGGCGCGAGCGGCTGCCGAAGCGGCTGCGCGGTTACGGGACGCGCCGTGACCGGACGCGCGGTGATGGGCTGAGCAGTTAGTGGCCGCGCGGTGACCGCACGCGGAGCGCTGGGCGTGGCAGGGCGCGAAGTCTGCGGCGCTTCCACGTCGAGAGTTGATTCGGGAGGAATGATCGGGGCAAACGGAGTTGGTTCGCCCAGCACGGGCGCGACGCTGCGCAACGCGCCGCGCATGGCGTCGGCGGTCTGGAAACGCTGCGCGGGATTCTTGGCCATGGCCATGAGGATCAACTGGTTCAGTCCGGGCGGAATATCCGGCTTCAGATCAATCGGTGCGGTCGGCGGCACTTGCAGATGCGCTTGCATCACTTCGAAGTTGTTGTCGCTGACGTAGGGGCGCTGGCCGGTGATGGTCTCGTAGAGCGAAACGCCGACGGAGTAGAGATCGGAGCGGCCATCGAGAGGTTCGCAGCGCACTTGTTCGGGCGACATGTACGCCACGGAGCCGAGCGTGGTGCCGGTCATGGTGAGGCCCATATCGTTGCCGGAGCGCGCGATGCCGAAGTCCATCAGCTTCACGACGCCGAAGGGAGCGAGCATGATGTTGGCGGGCTTGATGTCGCGATGCACGATTCTTTGCGAATGGGCGCAGGCCAGAGCGGCGAGCACTTGATCGAAATAGACGAGCGCGTCGGCGTAGCGGACGTCGCCCTGCTGCAGGCGACAGGCGAGCGTGGTGCCTTCGACGTACTCCATGATCATGACGAGTTGATTGCCGATGGTCAGCGCGGTGCGCAGCTCGGCGATATTGGGATGGTGCAGGCTGGCGAGAACTTTTATTTCGCGCAAGAAACGATCGGCGAGTTCCTGCTGCTCGGAAAGATCGGGCAGCAGAACTTTCATGGCTTCGACGCGGTCGGAAAGCGTGTTGCGGACTTTGTAGACCTTGCCCATGCCTCCGGCGCCCAGCGTGCCGAGGATCAGGTAGTCGCCTTTACGTGCGCCAGTGACGTCGTCGGTCATTTGGCCTCTGCGGTTTTGAGAACGATCGGTCCAGGGAGCCCGAAAGCTGCGGACATAATACGACATTTGCGCCAGAGTGAAACAGGCTGCTGCAGGGGAAGTTTGCATCGCGCGACTACGTGAGCATCGTGGGCGAAAAGAAGTGAGCGACGGGCGACAGGAGGATTTTCCGGGCTTGACAGGGACGCGCGGCGGGCCTATGTTCTTGGACCATAGCTTCTAATCCGACTGGAAGCCACCCTCCTGGAGCGGCTGCCACGAAGATGCGTCATCGCGGTCGGCAGTGCGGCGGTCCCCGTGAATCGGCTGGCGGAGCGAAAATCTTTTCCGCCGTGACGGATTTTCAAGCGCTTTTGCGCAATGTGAATTGGAGGGCCGCTTCGGGGCGATCCGGCGCGGAGGTCATGCGCAACCAGCCCATTATTCTCGTTGCAGAATGCAATCCTTCCGGACAGCGCTGGCGCAACCCTTGAAACAGTGATTGAGAGCGGACGATAGCGTCTATACAAGCCGAGGTCAGCGTGGCAATGGTGGGATGTCCTGACATGGCAGGCGTCGGGAAATTTTCGGGGAACGCAGGTGCTTGGCTGTAAAGTCAAGAGAAGGAACTTCACATCATTTCACATCAATGAGGAGAGTTACGATGAAATCGAGCCAGCCCATCACCAGGATCGTAGCAAGGTGGCTGTTAATCCTAAGCCTGATCGCGGTCCCCAGCCTGGCTTCGGGGCAGAAGAATAAGGGCAGTGCGCCAGCGCCCAAGGCAGCTCCTGCGGCGCATCCGTCGGCTCCGGCCTCGCATCCGAGTGGCGGCGGCGCCTCAACGGCCGGCCACGGGTCCACGACGACGGCGAATCACAGCACCACAACGACGGCGAATCACAGCGCCACGACGACGGCGAATCACAGCACCACGACGACGGCCAACCATGGCACTACCACAGCCAACAAGGGCACTACGACCACGGCCAGTAAGGGAACCACTACCAGCACAGCGAATAAGGGCACTACGACCACGGCTAACAAAGGGACTACAACCACAGCCAATAAGAGTGCCACTACTACGGCCAACAAGGGTACGACGACCACTGCTGGTAAAGGTGCGGCGACGACCACGGCTGGCAAGGGGACGACCACAACCGCCGGCAAGGGAGCGACGAC
>Ga0209447_10000434_pt1 | contig 11351 bp, 10 predicted proteins | sample BogFormECP04_OM3_FD_188243 | JGI IMG/M metagenome (GOLD analysis project Ga0209447, IMG submission 188243) | Bog forest soil microbial communities from Calvert Island, British Columbia, Canada - ECP04_OM3 (SPAdes) (version 2) | ecosystem: Environmental > Aquatic > Freshwater > Wetlands > Bog ... | reverse complement strand
ATTCAGAAAAAACCAGCAGACAAATTGCAGCAACTGCGGTCCGGGAACGGAATGCACCTTGTGCCAAAAGATGGCGTCTCGTTGCGTCCCCGGCGAACCTCCGGAATTCCTCACCGCCAGATCTGCAACGCGCTGCGCATACAAATGAACTTCGCATTCCGGAATCCGCGCCAGCCGCTCGGCCAGCTCGGCCACCGCCCGCTCCGTCCCGTGTCGCCGGTCGACAAACGGAGAAACAACCGCGATGCGCAATTCAGCGGACCCAGCGCCGCGGAGCCCCCGCATGCACGGCTCCTACCGCAAATTGCGAGGACAATGCGATGCTCGGCAGGCGGAACAATATCCCCAGCAGCAGCCAGACATAGGCGTTCAAAATGAAATCTTCGTATGCTTGAATGCCGGCAAACGTCATCGGAAAGAAAAGAAGAAACGCGTACCACATGATCATGAAAGCCAACGGAAACCACGGCGTGCCTTTCAACTTGCGGACCACTCTCCAGGCCGCGAACAGAATCGAAAACGTCATGACCAGCCAAAGAACCAGGCCTCCTATACCCATTTCCACAACCAGCGCGCCATAACCGCTCTCGACGCTCCCGATGGTCAGCTTCTCGTGAAAAATCCGGCTTACGTATTGCACGCCCAAAGAGGTTGTGCCGATACCATAGCCATAGGGCCACCGCGGATAGTCAAACGCGCCGAGAAAATTCTGGATGGGGTAATCGCGCGCGCGGAAGGTGAGCTCGCTGGCGGTACTGTAAGGTGAGAGCGTTTCGGAGTAGACAGCCAAACGTCCGAGCAGGGCGTCGGGATAGGTGAAGAGCAGCACGCCGATGCCGAGCGCCATACCCAGAATGACGCGCTGCAGAGTCCGCAGCACGCGGATGACTTCGCGCTGCCGCCACGGCGCGCCCCAAATAAACGCGATGCTTCCAACGACCGCGGTTGCCGTCGTCCACATGAAGACGCCGCGCGAAGCGCACAGCGCGATTCCCGCGACCGTTAGCGCCAGGCTGATGAAAGCCAGCGCCCGTCCCTGCCGCCGGCGAAGAAGCAGATACCCGCTGAACCCGAGGACGAGCATCCAGGCAACGATCAGGAAATCGGAATAGCGCCCGGCACTGACGAACACCGAGGTGGGCCGGTATACCGTTACACCGGAGATCGGCGCGGTGCGGTACAGAGTGCTCAACTCGCGGATGTCCTCCGCGGGATGAGCGGGATTGAGGAAGGTGGGGCCCAGGATGGACTGCGCCACACCCAGCGAAACAATGATCAACGCGAGACACATGTTGACAAAGAAGAATTTCCGCAATTGCGCTTCGGAATCGAGCAGCGAGTAGCCGACAAACATCAGAGGAATGTAGTAAAAGAAAAGTTTGAATCCCAGCAAGCCGAAAATGATGTTGCTGGAACCGGGATTGAATATCTGCATCACGCCGAACCAGACCAGCATGAGCACGGGCACCAGGAAGGGCGGCCGGAAGCTTTGCACCTGCTTGCGCCGGTAGGCGATAAAGTAAGCGATGTAAACCACCAGGACCAGAAAATCCTTGGCAAAATAAATCGCCATGTTGTTGCCAAGAAATTTCCGGGCGAAATCCTCAAACAGAAGCCAGGTCACGAAAAAATAGAGGCCGTTGCGCCAATCGTTGAGCATGCCGATAACGAAGGCGCTTCCCACGAAGATGAGCGCGGTGTAGGCCAGACCATAAACGTCATTGTGGATCACATAGCCGGCCACCTCGTAAGCCATAATGGCGGCACAAAGCAGGAACCCGAGGATCATCAGCGGGTTGCGCCGGGAATGGCCAGAAAAGACTTGGGTGGCGAGATTCATGGTCGTGTCTCAAACCCACGTATGGACCGGCAAGAGTCCGAACGAATGCTTAGCCGGAAGCCTGGCCGCAAACCGGTTGCATGCCGGTTTGCCGGGCAATGCAAAAGCCTCCTGCGCGACCGCGAGTGTTCCGGCCTCGAGCAAAAAAGGCCGCGGGTCTGGAGGCTGCCGAAGGCGGCGTTCCAGCATGAAAGATAATCGTAGCACAGGGCGCGCAGGACAATTTCCCGCATTCGCAAAGAGCCAGCTGCCTTCCGCGGCGCGCGGCGTGATGCGCACGGCCTTGTCTCAGATTGTTTCGCTCTCGAGCAAAGGCACGCGTTTTCACGACCGAGGTTTTTGCAGGATTAGAAAATGACAGTCGCCCGTAAGCGCCGGCCCCTTCAAGAAAGGCACCAGCAGGCGCAAGAACGGCACCAGGTAGCGGCGCCCGGTCAGCGGAAAGTCGTTTTTGGGATGGACAAAATGATCGATCAATGTCAGACCGCTTGGCGGAACGATCTTGCGGAAAAACAGGTCGAGATGGATGGGCGTAATGTGCTCCGGCGCATTTTTGTCCATGGCGCGCACCTCTCCCCGTACGAGAAACTTCAGCCGGGCCGGCACGTTTTCCACGTTCGGCGTGGTCAGGATGGCGACTCCGCCTGGCTTCAAGAGCCTGCAAATGCTGCGCAGGAATGCGCTGGGATTTTCCAGATGCTCGATGACTTCCACGGACGTGACCATGTCATATTCGCGGGGCAGCGCCTTGTCAAAACCAGGGTCGTTGAGATCGAGTTGGACGAATTCGCTTTTCAGCTCGAAATAGTTGGCGATGTCTGAAGCCGTCACCAGCAAGCCCGCCGCCTCGAGCCGCTCCGTCAGCGCTCCGCTCCCCGCGCCAAGCTCCAGCGCGCGGGCGCCCGGCGCGACATAATGGAGCGCGGTCTCGACCACTTTTTCGTGCGTGCCATCCAGCGCCCGGACCAGCCGGGCCGACTGATTGGTATTTCCCGTCGCCATGCATCAGCCTTTCGTTTTGCGCAATGCTTCCTTGTAAATTCCGGCATGCCCTTCGAGCATTCGCCCGCGTGAAAAAAGAGCAACCGCGCGTTGGCGTGCGCGCAGGCCCAGCGTATCAATCAACGCAGGGTCTTGCAGCACTTTCCGCATGCATCCCGCGAGCGCAGCTGCTTCGCCGGCTGGAAATCGCAGGGCCGCCTCTCCGACGACTTCGCCGAGTCCGCCAATCTCCGACGCAATCACCAGTTTGCCGCGCATCATTTGTTCAATGGCCGCCAGACCGGCGGTCTCTTCCCAGATGGACGGCATCACCACGACGCGAACGTTTTCGAGAACGGCCGCAAACGCTTCGCCGGTTAGATAACCGGTGACGCGGACAAAATCTCCCAGGCGTTCGCGGGCGATGTGCGCTTCCAGTTGGGGACGTTCCGGACCATCGCCGATCAACAGGAGTTCAAAGTCGTAACCTGCTTCCCTTAATTGGCCGGCGGCTTCGAGCAAAACGGGTAGGCCCTTCTCCCGCACGAGCCGGCCCACGCAGGCGAAGCAGATTCTGCCTGCTGCTTTCCCTGCCGATGGCTGCGTCGCAGCCCTCGCAAGAGGCTCCTCGATGCCGTGATAGACGACGCTCGAGCGGGGAAGCGCCAGCCGTTTTTCGACGTAGTGCGTCACCGCAATGTTCGCAGCTGCGCGGCGAACGATGAAGTTTCGCGGAAACATCAGCGACAGATTAATCCAGCTGCGAAGCCTGGAGATTTCGCTCGCCTGGCATCGCATACATTCGGAATAACCTCCGGCTTGAAAATGGCCGGGACAGATTTTGCGATCGGGCTGATGCAGGAGAATCCCGTTGAGGCAGACGGCCTGGTAGCCGTGATGTTCGACGACCACGGGTTTTCGCGTGAGAAAGCCAAGAATAAGCGGGGCCAGCGCCGGGCCGGCGGCGTGTACGACATCCGCGCCACGGATGAGCTTCGCTAGCAGCGCAATACTCGGCTGCCGCACTATGCGGTAAGGGAGCGCCGCGTCAGAGAACTCCTTGGCCGGAGTCTGCGTGACGACGGTGACTTCGAATTCCTTGGTTCCCGCATCGCTGCGAAGCTCGGAAAGGCCCCGCGCCAGCGAAAGGACGACGGTCTCGACGCCACCGACGCTCGGTGCAAAAAAATGCGAATACATCAGCAGCCTGATACTCGGACGCGCGATGGCCTGGCTCCTTCAATCGGCTCGGTCGAGACCCGGCAAACTCACATTTGCCATGATGCTCTCACCCGCCGCTGCAACTTCACCTCGGATTTCAATTCGGATGCCTTCGGAATCCTAGATACTATAGCAACTCAGCGCTCGCAGGAGTTTTCGCCGGCGAGGCCGCGCTGTCGGCGGATGAACGCCTGCCGGCCTGGGTGCAAAATGTTTATCGGTCACTTCGTCGTCGGCTTTGCCGCCAAAAAATTCGCCCCGCGCGCCTCCATGGCCGCGCTGCTCGCCGCCCCGCTGTTTCTCGATCTCCTCTGGCCTATATTCCTCCTTCTCGGCTGGGAGCACGCCCGCGTCGATCCCGGCAACACCCGCTTCACGCCCATGGATTTATATGATTTTCCCTGGTCGCACAGCCTGCTGATGTCCGTGGTCTGGGCCACTGCGTTCGCGCTAATTTATCAATCGCTCGCTCACTATAAGCCCGGCGCCATCGCCATCTGGCTCCTGGTCGTCAGCCACTGGGTTCTCGATTGGATCACTCATCGCCCGGACATGCCGCTCTACCCCGGCAGCCCGCGCTCGGGGGAAGCCGATGCTTTGCTTCGTGCCTGAAGGTAAACCCATTCCTGATGGGCATCCCGGCTCTCGCGCGAGAATTCCATCCACTTTTGCGGCACAGCTGGGCTGCGCAGATACCTATCGGACGCAATGAATCGGGCTTCGTGGGTGCGCCGAAACGAATCGAGAATAAGCTGATGCACGCTGAATTCAAAAAACTCGTGCAGCTCGATGATCAGGTCGCAATTCCCGAGCGCGGCGACGGTTTCCGGCGAGAAGAGCTGGACCTCGAATCCTTCGCAATCGCAAAGGATCAGGCAGCGGCCCACCGCCGTTCGACGCAGGGTTTCTTCGCTGCACCAGCTGGAGACGCGCACGCGATCCTGCACCGCGTTTTCGCGGGCCATGCGGCGGCAATGGGCGCGCTCTCGCGGCTCGCACTCGAAGGCGTACACCATCGCCCCGGTCCGCATAGCCAGGCCAACAGCGTAGTAGCCTTCCGCGGAGCCGATATCGAGGATGCGGTCGTAGCTCCTCGAGAGGGCTTCTTCCACCACGCCGTGCAGTTCCATTTCGTAGGTTCCGAAGATCAAGCCGATACCGTCGTGGCGCAGAAGCGATTCCCGCCGGTATTTCATCCCGCGAAAAGGTCCCCCGAGCACGGTCAGGCCGAATTCATCCGCGAGTTCGCGAGTCGCGCGCGCGATGCCTAGTTGTTGAAAGTTGCGCCACTGCGTATTTCTCGAGCGAATCGATTGCAGCGTGGTGAACAGACGGTGGGGCAGAAGCAGTTTGGCGGCTTTTTTTACCAAGCGGCGCATAGGGAATGGGAAGGTAGCAAAGGGAGTTGCGGCCAAATCCGCTTCGCTTCATGCCTTCGCAAAATTGTATCATTTGCGTAAGTCTGCATTCGATTCGCAATGCCACTCGCCCGCAATCGCGCCAACTCCTCGCAATCCCCCGCCCGCCCCAACCTGACCGAAATCCCCCTCACCCCGCCCATCCTAACCCAAATCTCCCCTCACTCCTCACTCGCCACTCCTCACTCGCCTCTTCCCTGTTTCCCGCTAGGCCGGCCGCCCAAATCAAATCCGTCGAACTCGGCACCCACGCCGCCTGGTCCAAACTCAGCCACCACATCTTCTTCGAGTGCTTTACTTTCGACTTTTAACCTCTCCCGGAGGCCCTGCCTCCGCCACACTGCGCCCCCGCTCTATCGAGTCGCGCAGAATATTGCGACTACACCATTTGGAGTGCGGCAGCTCTGCTGCCGCTTTTCCTACCCGCCCACCTGGCACTCTATCTGGCGAAGCTCAATACTTCCCTTTTCCCTTGACTTGCGCCTGCAAAAGGGTCCTAAGCCACTGGTTTTCTTCAGATTTCCACCCTCCAACCGCAAGATTCCAAAACACTTGCGCCTTTTTCCACAGTCCGTTCGAATGCTATCTACACAGTAACTCTTGACAAGTATACCTAAGCGTTATACAATGCCCCATGAATCCCCCGCTCGCCGCCCGCACCTCGCTCCATCCCTGTCTTCCCGACCGCAGGGAGGGATCTGCTTTTCCTTCTCCCGGCCTCCGTCCTTTACTGCCCTTGGAACCCCGCTTTTTGCTCCCCTCAGCCCCATTTCCCATTCTGGTCCCCTTTGTTTTCAATCACTTGCGCACTCTTCTGCAATTAGGTGGGGGTGGGGGGTACCAGGCAATTTTCGGATTTCCAAGTTCGCGTTTCGTTTTTTCGACCTTCTCTTTCTCCTTTGCTTGCCACTCTTACAGACTCTTCCATGCTCCGTATCCTCTAACTCCTTTGTTTGCCACTCTTACGCAAACTGCCGGAGTGTCTATCATCATCTTCCCAGAATGGACCGCGCAGCCGTCTGTTGACTTTGCTCACCATCTCAGGGCATATGGGTGGTCACAAAAAAAATTGCCAAACGGACGGAACCGCCCATGAACATTCTCGACCTCGTCGTTGGCAAGCCCATCAAAACCAGCGAAGAACGTGCCGAGCAGATCGGCCCCTCCGCGGGCATCCCCATCTTTGGCCTGGATGCCCTCAGCTCCGCCGCCTACGGTCCCGAAGCCGCCCTCAGCTTGCTCATTCCATTGGGTTTACTCGGCGTCCAATACATCGTTCCCATCAGCATTGCCATCATCATCCTGCTCGTCATCGTGTACTTCTCCTACCGCCAGACCATTGCCGCCTATCCCTCCGGTGGCGGCTCCTACACCGTGGCGCGCTACAATCTGGGAGCCTTCTCGGGCTTGCTCGCCGCGGCCGCCCTGCTCACCGACTACATTTTGACCGCCGCCGTAGGCATCTCCGCCGGTGTGGGTGCGCTCGTCTCCGCGGTTCCTTCTCTCCAGCCGCACACCGTCATCATTTGCGTCGGCATCCTCGTAATCATCACCATTCTCAATCTGCGCGGGGTCAAGGACGCCGGCGTGGTCTTCATGATTCCTACCTACCTTTTCGTGGGCACGCTGGTGATCACCATCGTCGCGGGAATCATCCGCGTAGCTGCCAGCGGCGGGCATCCCATTCCCGTAAACGCGCTGCCTGCTGCCCCTCCTGCCGTCGTTACCGCGGTCACTTTCTGGCTCTTGCTGAAAGTTTTTGCCAGCGGATGCACCGCGCTCACCGGCGTCGAGGCCGTCAGCAACGGCGTCAAAGCCTTCCGCGAACCCGGCGTCAAAAACGCCCAGCGCACGCTCACCATCATCATTTTCATTCTCGCCATCATGCTGGCTGGAATTTCCTATCTCGTGAAGGCCTACGGCATCGCGGCCATGGATCCCGCCCAGCCGGGCTATCAAAGTATTCTTTCCTTGCTGCTCGTCGCCGTCTTCGGCAAGGGCATCTTCTACTACTTGACGATCATCGGAATTTTGCTCGTCCTGTCCCTCTCGGCCAACACCGCTTTCGCCGATTTTCCCCGACTCTGCCGCGCCATCGCGCAGAACAATTATCTGCCGCACGTCTTCGGCTTTCGCGGCCGCCGTCTGGTGTACAGCTACGGAATCATGGTTCTTGCGGTGCTGACGGGCACCCTGCTGATACTTTTCAGCGGCAATACCGACCGGCTGATTCCCCTCTACGCCGTCGGCGCCTTTCTGGCCTTCACGCTCTCGCAGTTCGGCATGGTCGTGCATTGGCGCAAGAACCGCGGCCCCCATTGGGTGAAGAGCGCCTTCGTCAACGGTCTCGGCGGCTTCGTCACCGGAATCACCGTCATCGTCGTCCTCCTGGCGAAGTTTCTCGAGGGCGCCTGGATCACCGTAATCTTCATCCCCTTCTTGGTCCTCCTTTTTGGCGTGGTGCGCCGCCACTATCACCACGTAAGCGTAGCCACCAATTGCACCACCCCGGTGGCCCCGGCGAATCACGGCCGGGCCCCCATCGCCATCGTCCCCATCGACCGCTGGAGCCGCCCCACCAAACAGGCCCTCGAGTTCGCCTCCCGGCTCTCCTCGGAGATCATCGCCTTGCACGTCGACCCTTCGGAGCATTACGAACTCCTGCGCGAAGATTGGGAGCGTTATGTCGTGCAGCCCTTCCGCGACGCCGGCACGGAACCGCCCACGCTCACCATGCTGCCTTCGCCCTATCGGTTCATCATCATCCCGCTCATCCAGCACATCCTGGAAATCTCGCAGAAGCATCCCGACCGCCGCATCGTGGTGGTCATCTCCGAGCTCGTGGAGGATCATTGGTTTGAGTATTTCCTGCACAACCAGCGCGGGCGCCTGCTCGAATGGATGCTGCTGGCGCGCGGCAACGAGCGCATCTTCACCATTTCTTCGCCGTACTACCTTTCCTACGAACCGTAGCCGGCGTTCCTTCTTCGGGGAAAATCGCCGCAGCCTTCATTTTTCCTCCTCAACTTTGAAACGATTTGCCCGCTTCCCTCACTACCCGGCAAGCAAGCACGCCGGGATGCAAAAAGCCTCACCGGAATTTTGTCCGGAGCGCTTTTCGTTTTGTTGCCTGCCGCGCTTGACTGAAAGTTTCCGGCAGTCACGTACTTATAGCCGGAAGACGCGTGGGGAGCACACTTGGGAGAGTTGTGCTCTCCTCGCGTCCAATTCCTCCCGTTCAAATCCGTCAAAAAGCAACCAGAAACTTCCGCATTGTCATTCCCCGCCTGAAAAGAAGAATTGTTTAGCGGGCCGAATCCCCCGGAGGCCCGGCTTGTGCAGCTCAACCCAAACGTAAGGAGCGGGATAGCTTCTTGCGGAGGGAGGCAGATGGGCTAAGATTGCGGCGACCCAATTGCCCGCAAAATGAATCAAAGCAACATCGAAGAGTTTGCCGACCTGCCGAAAGGCCTCGAAGCCAGAAGGAGAACTGTGATGGGTAAAATCGGAAAAGCAGTGAGTGCATTTCTAATGATGATGTTCGTCGCGCCGCTCTTGCTGGCGCACGAAGCGGACGAGCACAAACTCGAGGGGAGATGGGAATTTGCCGTCACGACGGGAGACAGTCCGTCGCAGCTGACTTCGTTTGGGCAGACGGCGTTCAGCACATACCTGCTGCAAAATGGAAATTCGCTGTCAAATATTGTGATTTTTACGACGGATACTTCCGAATGCGACACGATTGCGTTCGACGACGTGACGGTGGCCAACAGCTCGGTGGATCATAAAGGAAACGTAACCGTGGCATTCACGGTGGGCAATGGCGGCGGGCTGACGCAGACGCCGTTTCAATTTGTCTTCACTGGGGTTCTCCATCCCGGAGATTCCGACGGGGATCGCGACGACAGGCCGGAAACGATTACGGGTACGTATCAGAAGACCACCGGGGGCTGCACGCAGGGCAGCCTGGGCACCAGCCATCCGGACGGAGAGTTTGTGGCCACGCATTTTCCGGATGCCAACGGCAGGTGGGCCGGCGCGCTCGCCGATCCGACAAGTGCGGCCAGCGATTCAGACGTTCCGGCGGTGATCCACTTAAAGACGCTGGACGACCACAGCTTGAGCGGATCGATTTTCGCCCCGACGCTGGTCAACGCGGGCGGCGTGGCGTGCTTCGATGGGCGCGTGAAGCTCGATTCCGGACAGGCGACGGGCTCCTTCGCCAGCGGAGTCATCCTACAACTCTTTGGCCAGGACAAAAACGGCACGCAAGTTTCTGCATTCATTTTTGCCAGCAATCCCGACGGCTCGCCCGCGGCAGTGGGCGAGGATAATCCGAAAGACGGCCGCAAGGGAACCAGGAATGACGGATCGGACGAAGAATTGGACGTCAGCTATGAGATCACCGGCGGGCCTTGCGACGGTTTCATCGGCAACGACGATACGTTTAAACTTATTTTCAAACACGAGCTGCACGGGAAACCGCACTACAGTCATCATCCGTAATCTGGCGTGGTGATGCATGGACGCGGCGCTCCGGTGGCCACTAAATAAGCCGAAACCCTTAGGGTGATCGAATGAAGGTGCAAAGTAACCGTTGACTCGTGACTGGCGGAAACCTGTACGGGCAAAGGGTTGCACTTCTTCGCTGCTATTTTTTCCATTTGACAATCTCAATGCCGGGGGAAAATGAGGCCAATGAAAGCAGAGCCGCCTAAGAAAGCAAAAAAAAGCCCCTACGTAAAAGATGAAAACCCGGAATTGCGCAAGGTGATTACAGCGCTGCGCAGCTATGTGAAGAAAACTGTGCCGGGGACAAAGGAGACGGTGAATGCCTGGGGAATTCCGACCTTTGAGGGGGGAAATCCGTTTTGTTTTTACATGGTGGGGAAAAAGCATGTGACGTTTGGATTTCATTTCGGGACGTCGTTGGAGGATCCGGAGGGATTGTTGGAGGGGACGGGGAAGAATATCCGGCATGTGAAGTTGCGCGCGGTGGAGGATTTGGAGCGGAGGGGATTGCGCGAGTTGGTGTTGGCGGCCGCGGCCATGCAAGGCGAGAGTCCGATGCGCGGGATGAGCGGGGGGCGGAAGAAAGGCGAGTGAGTTGGATTAGGAAAACGGCCCGCCTCGGAAGGAGGGCCCTACAGGGTGGAAAATTAGGCGGGGGTGGCCAGGGCCAGGTAATCGGGGCGGTCGGAAACCAGGTCGTGGCGGAAGGCTTTCTGGATTTCGGCGTTGTGGAGAAGGAAGACGCCGGGCATGCGCTCGACATCGCCTGCGGGGAAGCCGACGAAGTGGCCGTGGAACCACGCGACGAACATGCGCGAGAGGCTCTCGCGATTGAGATACTGGCGAAGTTCGGCATGGACGAGTCCAAACGCTTCGTACAATTTCCCCTGGGGATCGCTGAAACGCGGAACGTCGTCGAATTTGTAATAGGCGAAAAAGGCTTTGGCTTTTTCTTCCGTGCCGAGATGCACGAAGGCCAACTGCGCGCCACGGGCTTCAATCTCTTTGCGCCGTTCGGCGAGGTCGGAGACCATCTCGCGGCAAAAGGTGCATCCGAAATGACGGAGAAAGGCGACAAGCATGGGGCGCTCCGCGGACAGGGCGGCGAGCGTCTGGCCGCTTTGTGAAGTGTAGGCCGCGAGGAGGGCGGGATCGATTTTCTGTGTACGTGCCACGTTTGCGCTACCTTTCCTTCGAAACAGATTCCTGCGCGAGCGCTTCGGCGGTAACGCGATGGCGCCAGGCGAACATGCGCGCCAGCCGCCGCTTGGTATACGTCCCGCCTAACAGTTTTCCAAGCCAGCCGAGCGGCAAAACGTACTCGACGCGGTCTTCGAGCCAGCTCGCGTTTTCGCCATCGGGAATGAACAAGTGCGTGT
>Ga0209447_10000433_pt1 | contig 11380 bp, 9 predicted proteins | sample BogFormECP04_OM3_FD_188243 | JGI IMG/M metagenome (GOLD analysis project Ga0209447, IMG submission 188243) | Bog forest soil microbial communities from Calvert Island, British Columbia, Canada - ECP04_OM3 (SPAdes) (version 2) | ecosystem: Environmental > Aquatic > Freshwater > Wetlands > Bog ... | reverse complement strand
TCCCACGGCGTAGCTAGGCCGCGCGAATGTCGCCCCCGCATTAAAAATCGAAAGGAGGATGGGCCATGAGTGAAAGCCACGCAGGAACTCAGAGAGTCTCACCAGAAACTGAAACAGGCGCCCCAGCAAGCTCCGCGCTTGCGCACCGCGTCGTCTCCCGCAGTGAATGGCTCGCCGCGCGCACCGCGTTGCTCGCCAAGGAAAAGGCGTTCACCCAATCGCGCGACCAGCTGAGCGCGGAACAACGTGCATTACCCTGGGTGCGCATCGACAAGGAATACATCTTCGACGGCCCGTCCGGCAAAGTGACTCTCGCGCAGCTGTTCAATGGCCGCAGCCAGCTCTTCCTGAAACATTTCATGATGGGCCCCGGCCAGAAAAATAACTGCGTCGGATGCGCGTTCGAAGTGGACCACCTCGAAGGCCTGCTGGTGCATCTGGAAAATCACGACCTCACGTACGCAGCCGTGGCCCGCGCCCCCATCGCAGAAATCGAGGCCTACCGCAAGAACATGGGCTGGAAGTTCACCTGGGTTTCGTCGTACCACAGCGATTTCAATTACGATTTCAACGTCTCATTCACGCCCGAGCAGCTCGCTTCAGGAACCGCCTCCTACAATTTCGGCCAGCGTAATCCCGGAATGGAAGATCTCTCCGGCGACAGCGTTTTCTTCAAAGACGACGCGGGCCAGATCTTTCACACGTATTCGACGTTCGGCCGCGGCGGCGAACAATTTCTCGGTGCGTACAGCTATCTCGATGTCACGCCGAAGGGACGCAACGAAAACGGACCGTACCACACGCTGGGCGATTGGGTGCGCCCCAAAAATATGTACGGCCAGGGCGGTACGGTCGAAGGCAATGGCAGATTTCACGCACCGGAATGCGGCTGTTCGGCTCACAAGTAAGCAACTACGCGGCAGGCTCTCGCTCAAGAAACACAAAAGAAACAGCGTTGAAGGGGCGGTCTTAACCAGCTACCTTGGAATGTTGTGCGCCAACAGCATCGGCAGCTTCCAGGCGCCGCGCATAGAGCGGAAATCGCGCGGCGAACGAAGCCACTTCGGCGCGCACCCGCTGTTCGATCGCAGCGTCGCCCAGATGCGTCAGCACTTCCGCAATCCACGCCGCAATTTTCTCCATCTCTGGCTCGCGCATCCCGCGCGTGGTCACCGCTGGCGTGCCGATGCGTATCCCGCCAGCCTTCATGGGCGGCAGGGGATCAAACGGAATCGCGTTTTTATTCACGGTCATGCCGGAACGCTCCAGCGCCAATTCCGCGTCGCGTCCCGTAATCCCGCGCGAGTGCATGTCCACCAGCATCAAATGATTGTCGGTCCCGCCTGTCACAATCCGAAATCCCCGCGCGCTCAATCCCGCCGCCAGCGCCTGGGCATTCGCCACCACCTGCTGCTGATACGCGCGAAAATCCGGCGCGGCGGCTTCCTTCAGGCACACGGCTTTCGCGGCGATGATGTGCTCCAGCGGCCCGCCCTGCAATCCCGGAAAAGTGATGCGGTCCAGATCCTTCGCGTATTTTTCGCGGCACAGCACCAAGCCGCCGCGCGGCCCGCGCAAAGTCTTGTGCGTGGTGGTGGAAACAAAATCGGCGTGCGGCACCGGGCTGGGATGCACGCCCGCCGCCACCAATCCCGCGATATGCGCCATATCCACAAAAAATAGCGCCCCCACGGACTGCGCGATCTGCGCGATGCGCGGAAAATCAATCACCCGCGCGTAAGCGCTCGCCCCAGCCACAATCATTTTCGGCTGATGCTCCGCCGCCAGCCGCGCAATCTCGTCGTAATCAATTGTCTCGGTGTCTTTCGTCACGCCATACGCCACAAATTTGTAAGTCTTGCCCGAAAAATTCAGCGGATGCCCGTGCGTCAGGTGCCCGCCGTGCGCCAGATTCATCCCCAGCACGGTCGCGCCGGGCTCCAGCACAGTCATATATACCGAAATGTTAGCCTGCGTCCCGGAATGCGACTGCACGTTGGCGTGCTCGGCGCCGAAAAGCTGCGTGGCGCGCTCAATCGCCAGGCGCTCCACACGGTCCACATTTTCGCACCCGCCGTAATAACGCTTGCCCGGATAGCCTTCCGCGTATTTATTCGTGAAGACCGAGCCCATCGCTTCCAGCACCGCTTCGGAAACGAAATTTTCCGACGCAATCAATTCCAGGCCAGTGGCCTGGCGACGGACTTCGTCGCGCAGCGCTTCCGCGACCTCCGGATCCACTTCGTCCAGCGAGCGGCTCATGCGCAGCAATTCTGGGGTTTCGTTTTTCATGTCAGGGCACCCGGCCGGGACTCGCAACCACAGCCAATACTCGCCAGCAACTTTGCCATCGCCAGCGTGTTTGTAATTTCGTGAAGAGTTTATCGGAGCGCTGCGCCGTTTGCAATCAAGCCCCGGCGCCAGCGGAGCAGTGCAGGGAGGAATCATAACGATGCGACTCAATCTTAATACGCGTTGGCTGGCAACGATCGCACTCGGAGTGGCGTTGCTTTCACCCGTGGTCTTGATGGGCTGCGCCGAACACGCCACAGTCCGCGTTTACGATCCGTACTACAACGATTATCACGCCTGGAACGATCACGAAGTGGTTTATTACCGCCAGTGGGTCGTCGAAACCCGCCGGCCGTATCGCGATTTTCACAAACTGCCTCCGCCCGAGCAGCGCGAATACTGGGCTTGGCGCCACAATCACCCGGATTACCGCTAAGGATCCGCCCAGAAGTAAAACAGCCTGCAAAAACAGAAGCCCGCCGCTGAAAATTCACCGGCGGGCTTGCAATCTCCGCGCTCGCTGCAATTAAATTAGTTACTGCTGGCTGGAACCCGTCGCGTTCGAAAGCACCGGCACATGGTGCCTGCCCAAAAACGTGTGCGGCCCGCCATAAATAAATTCCAGCGCCACGTTCAACCCCGCCTGCACCGCGAGGTTGTAATTGCCGATGCGGAAGCCGTCCTTATCATTATAACGGCTAGGATACCAGGCCAGCGCCGCGACTTCGCCGCCGGCGTACGGCGCAACCAGCGATGAAAACGAAAAAGTGCGGTGGCCGTCGTCGCCTCGGCGCGCCGTGACTGTTGAGATCAACGCATGCTTTAAACGGGGGACAAACCCATCGCACTCGCAGCGGTAGAAAAGCGTGTCCTCGTGGAATACTTGAGCCAAGCCGTAGCGCGTCGTCTGCGTCACCAGGTTGATGCCAAAATTGTTGGCCACACGCACGCCGTACGCGTCCCATCCCTGCCCCCACTCCGGTGCCGCATTTTCTGCCTGCTGCACCCCAGCTGCGGCAGCCGAACCGACGAAGGCATAAGGCCCGAACGAAACGAATGCGTAGGAGCGCAACTTTTCCTTATCCGTCGGCTTATGGTACACCTCGCCCGGCTGCACATTCGCCACGTTTGGCGACATCATCTTGGGCTGGCTGGGCTGGCTTGGCTGCTGCGACGGGGCCGTCGTCTGCTCCTGACCTGAAGACGCGCCTGCTCCTGCCGCGCCTTGCGCGTTGACCGGAGCTGAAAATATCGTTACACACAACCATAAGGGCAGTACTGCTAGGGCAAGGCGCATCTTCATCTGCAAAAACTCCTTTGAATTTTGAATAACCAGTCCAGGGGAACCAGCGTGCCGAATAGCCTACACTGAATTCCCATTTTCCACACGCACAAAAGGCCCATCTCCAGCAGGCGAATTAGCAGCTAGCAAGCCCAACCCATCATAAGCGCAGCGCTAGCCGCCGTACTTCCGCATAAGGCCACCATCCGAGTTCATTTGCGTTCAGCAGTGGTGCCTTCCGACCCTTAGACTCACGCAGCCGGACAATCGTTGCATTTTCTTTTTCCTACAATCGCCTTTGCCGTCATCGGTGCTCAACTCTGGTGCCTTTGACTTGGCTCCCTGCAATTCTCGCACCCACCCCAATTTTCCATTTTCTCTTTTCCATTTTCGCCTTTGACTCTATCTGCCTTCATCAGCGGTGCCTTTGACGTCCCGCGATTGACTTCGCTCCAACTCTCCCCTAACCTTAAACGCTTACCGCGCCGACGCCGCGCCACTATGCGCGCGCTGTATTCCAATCGGCGCAGAAAAGAGCCCACCCAGGCATGTCCGACCAGAAACTACCAACTCGCGCGGAAGATTTTTCGGAATGGTACAACCAGGTCGTTTTGCGGGCCGAACTCGCCGACTACGCTCCCGTGCGCGGCTGCATGATCGTGCGGCCCTACGGCTGGGCGCTGTGGGAGAACATCACCGCCGCGCTCGATAGCCGCTTCAAAGCCACCGGCCACGTGAACGCCGCGTTTCCGTTGCTCATTCCGCGCAGCTTCATCGACAAGGAAAAATCGCACGTGGCCGGATTTTCGCCCGAACTCGCGGTCGTCACCCACGGCGGTGGCGAAGAACTGGAAGAGCCGCTGGTGATTCGTCCCACTTCAGAAACCATCGTCGGCCACGCCTATGCCAAGTGGATTCAGTCCTACCGCGACCTGCCGGTGCTGATCAATCAATGGAACAGCGTGGTGCGCTGGGAACTCCGCACCAAGCTCTTCCTGCGCACGCTGGAATTTTTCTGGCAGGAAGGGCATACCGCGCACGCCACGCTGCCCGAAGCCGAATTCGAAACCCGCCAGATGCTGGACATCTACACGGATTTCGCCGTGAAGGAAGCCGCCGTCCCGGTAATTCCCGGACGCAAATCCGACTCCGAGCGTTTCGCCGGCGCCGACCAAACCTTCTCCATCGAAGCCATGATGGGCGACGGCAAAGCGCTGCAGGCCGGCACCTCCCACAATCTCGGCCAGAATTTCGCCAAGGCTTTCGAAATTCGTTACCTCGATAAAGGCGGCGTGCTGCAGCACTGCTGGACCACTTCCTGGGGCCTCTCCACGCGCTTCGTCGGCGCCATAATCATGGTCCACGGCGACGACCAGGGATTGATCTTCCCGCCGCGCCTGGCGCCCATCCAGCTGGTGATCGTCCCGATTTTCAAGACGGACGAAGAAAAATCCAGCGTCCTGGAGTGCGCGCACCGGCTGCGCAAGGAACTGGTGGACGCCGGAATCCGCGTCAAGCTCGACGAACGCGAAGGCTCCAGCCCCGGCTTCAAATTCAACGATTGGGAAATGCGCGGCGTGCCGCTGCGTCTGGAACTCGGCCCCAAAGACGTCGCCAAAGGCGCAGTGGTGCTCGCCCGCCGCGACCGGCCCGGCAAAGAGGGCAAGACGTTCGTCCCGCAGCAGGGAATCGCCGCAGCCGTGGTGCAAACGCTCGAAGAAATCCAGACGGCGCTCTTCGACCGCGCCCTCGCCTTCCGCAAAGCGAATACCCACGAGACCGCCGATTACGAACAATTCAAAAAAGCCGTCGAAAAAGGATTCGCCTTCTCCTGGTGGTGCGGCAACGCCGAATGCGAGGCGAACATCAAGGAAGAAACCAAAGCCACCATGCGCTGCATCCCGCTCGAGCAACCAGGCGGCTCCGGCAAGTGCATCCATTGCGGCCAGCCGTCCACCGAAAAAGCCATCTTCGCCCGCGCGTACTAGCGGCACGTTCGCACGCCCCGGCCCGTTTACTCATTCAGAACACATGCCTTGCCCCAGCCGTTCCGGGGTTGCCTATACTGTTAGCATCAGCCTATCGAAATTGCACTTGGGAGGGCTTTTCACTTTGCAAGCGATGCGTGTTCACGGCAGCGAACGGGGCGGCGCGAAGCTCAGCTTCGCCATAACCGTAATCATCCTGGCCACGATGGCCTTCTGCGCCGTCAAGGTGGTTCCCTCGTGGTTCGCCAATTACCAGCTGCAGGACGCCATCACCACCGAAGCGCGCTTCGCAACTTCCACCTATCCCAAGAAAACCCCGGAAGATATCCAGGGCGACGTCTTCAAGAAGGCTTCGGAGCTCGGCGTTCCGGCCAGGAAGGAAGACATCAAAGTGACCTTCGAAGGAAACCTCGTCACCATTTCGCTGGACTATTCCGTCTCCTACGATTTGGTCGTTACTCAGATCACTCATCAATTTCATCTCTACGCAGACAGCCGCCCCATTTAGCTTTACAATCCATTCTGAGCGAGGCCGCGCGCAACCACTCGCGCCAGCGCCGCGTCCGCCCAACCGTCAGGCTCTGGCGTGCGTCTCATTATCCGAATGTATCGCTGAGTGTATTTCTGATTAAATTTCGTCTGACCGTATTTCACGGAGAAACTGATTGCGGATTCGAATCGCCCCGGGCTTCTGGACCTCGCGCGTCGGTTTGGCCGTCTTGGGCAGCGTCCTGCTTGTCTTCGTCATCGCTACCTCCGTTTTCGCCTATTACTACGTGCAGTTCGGCAAGCTGATTGACCAGCGGCTTACCGGCCAGGTCTTTCAGAACACCTCCCGCGTTTTTTCCGCGCCCGGACACATTTACATCGGCGAAACCATGCACGCGACCGACCTCGCCACCTACCTGCTGCGCGCGGGCTACCAGGAAGGCGAGGCCGAGGGCGCGCTCGGCTGGTTCAAAGTGAAAGGTTCGGTGGTCGAAGTTCATCCCTCGTCCGCTTCCTATTTCAAAGCCGGCAACGCGCTGCGCGTGGATTTTTCCGGCGGCGCGATTTCGCGCATCGCGCAGCTATCGGACAGCTCTCCGCACGATTCAGCAGAGATCGAGCCGGAACTCATCACCAATCTATTCGACAGCTCGCGCGAAAAGCGCCGCGTCGTGCGCTTTGACGATCTCCCCAAAGATCTCGTGGATGCCGTGCTCGCCGCCGAAGACAAGCGCTTCTTCGAGCATGGCGGCCTGGATATCGTGCGCGTTTTCGGCGCGGCCCTGGCGGACCTCCGCCGCGGGCAGAAAGCGCAAGGCGCCAGCACCATTGACATGCAAGTCGCGCGCAGCTTTTTCTTCACCACCAAGCGCGAGTGGCGCCGCAAGGTAAAAGAAGTCCTGATGGCCGTCGAAATCAATCAGCGCTATTCCAAGCAGCAGATTTTCGAGCTATACGCCAACGAAGTCTATCTCGGCAACCGCGGCAGCTTTTCCATTCGCGGCTTCGGCGAAGCCGCCGAAGCCTATTTCGGCAAGGATGTCCGCGAGCTCACCCTGGGCGAATGCGCCTTTCTCGCCGGAATCATTCGCGCCCCCAATCGCTACGCCACCGCCGAGCGCCACCTCGATCGCGCCGAGGAATCGCGCGACCGCGTGCTGCCGCAAATGGTCGAAGATAGTTACATCACCCAGGACCAAGCCGACGCCGCCAAAAAACTGAAACTCCACTTCGTCAATGGCGGCGTAAATAGCGGCTCCGCGCCCTACTTCGTGGACATGGTCAAAGACCATCTCCTCGAGAATTTCTCCGAAGCCGATCTGGAAACGCAAAGCTTTCGCATTTACACCACTCTCGATCCCCAATTGCAGCACGCCGCTGCCGACGCCATCCAGGCCGGCGTGCAGGGCGTGGACAAGCTACTCGCCAAACGCTACGCCGCCTGGGCCAAGAAGGGCGAGCCTGCCACGCGCGTGCAGGTCGCGCTCGTCGCCATGGACGCGCGCACCGGAGAAATCCGCGCGCTCGTCGGCGGACGCAACTACGGCGAAAGCCAGCTCAATCACGCCCTGGCCCGCCGCCAACCCGGCTCGGTTTTCAAGCCGTTCGTCTATGCGGCGGCCTTCGATAATGCCGCGGAAGGCTTCCAGCCCGTCGTCACTCCCGTCACCACAGTTGACGACGTGCCCACCACATTCGAATTCGACGGTAAGGAATACACCCCAGATAATTACGGCGAGGAATTCTACGGCACAGTCACCGTGCGCGATGCGCTCATCCATTCGCTCAACGTCGCCACGGTGAAAGTCGCCGAACTGATCGGCTATCAACGCGTGGTCAACCTCACTCGCCAGATGGGCCTGGGCGGCAATATCCAGCCGACTCCCGCCGTCGCCCTCGGCGCCTATGAAATGACGCCGATTGACGTAGCCGCTGCCTACACGCCCTTCGCCACCAACGGTTTCCGCGCTGAGCCGCTCTTCCTGCGCAGCGTGCTCGCTGCCGACGGCACGGTCGAAGAAACTGCCGGCCCCCGCGTGCGCGCCGTGCTCGATCCGCGCGTGGCCTTCCTCACCACCAGCATCATGGAAGACGTCATCAACCGCGGCACCGGCGTCACCGTTCGCTCCATGGGTTTCACGCCGGTAGCCGCGGGGAAGACCGGCACGTCGCGCGACGGCTGGTTCGCCGGCTTCACTTCGAACCTGCTCTGCGTCGTCTGGATCGGCTTCGACGACAATCGCGACCTGGGCCTTTCCGGCAGCGCCTCCGCCGCGCCCGTATGGGGCGAATTCATGAAACGCGCCACGGCCCTGCCCCAATACAAGAACACCGCGGATTTCGATCCGCCTCCCGGCGTAATAGCCGAGATGATTGACCCGAAATCCGGCCAGCTGGCAAACTCCTCCTGCCCGGACAGCGTGCAGGAATATTTCATCGCGGGCAGCGAGCCCACCGAAGTGTGCGGCGGCCAAGTGGCGGCTTCGCCCTCCAACTGGCTCGCGCATCTGTTCGGTAAAGGCAGCAATCCGCCGCCTCCGCCGTCAGCCGCCGCGAATCAGCCCGGCCAGCCGGCCAAACCCGGCGCCAAGCCCGCCGCTCCGGGCGACGCGCAAGCCCCGCCCCCCGCCAACCCCGACGCCGAAAAGAAAAAGGGGCTTCTGGACAAGATTTTTGGTATCTTTGGGTCAAGCAAGAAGCCTGCGGATAACCAGAAACCTCAGCCGTAGGTTCAGGGACGCGGAAAAAGGAGTCGGGCTATGAGCCGAGTGACTCTCTTTGCTATCCCGCTGGTTTTGTTTGTAGCTTGTCCCGCATTCGCGCAACAAACTCCAACCAAAGTCAGCGATACCACCTCGAATTCGCCGTCTGCAAACTCTGCCAGCGCTGCTAGCTCTGCCAGCTCTGCCGAAGGCGCCAAGCCTTTTTCCTCTCTTTCCCCCCGCGAAGCCGCCGAATTGCGCGCGGACATCCTCATGGCGCGCAAGGAATATTCCCAAGCCGCCGGCGCCTACCTGCAAATCCTGGTCAGCGAACCCAAGAGCGCGCCGCTCCTGAATAAAGTCGGCGTCGCCTACCAGCAATTGGGCGACCTGGAACGCTCCGAAAAATTCTACAAGCGCTCCATGCACGCGGACAAAAAATTTGCCAGCGCCGCCAATAATTGCGGCACCGTCGAATACGAGAAGAAGCACTACACCAAGGCCATCAGCCTCTACAGCAAAGCGCTCGACCTGCGCGCCGATTTGCCCACGGTGTATAGCAACCTGGGCTACGCCTATTTCGCGGACAAACAATATCCGCCGGCAATGGATTCCTTCCGCAAGGCTCTGGCGCTGGATCCCTCCATCTTCGATCGCCGCGGCCTCGGCGGCACCGTCGTGCAGCAGCGCACCACCACCGATCCCGGCCTGTTTTATTTCTTTGTCGCTAAGACCTACGGCCTGGCCGGCGATGCCGAACGCGCCGCGCACTATTTGAAGCTTGCGCGCGACGACGGATACGAGGCCTTCCTCTCCGCCCAAACCGATCCGGCATTCGCGAAAGTCATCAAGGACCCCGCTCTGCAGGAAGTTCTGCACGAACCGCCCTCCTACGCGGGCACCACCAAGAAACAAATTCAGAACTGATACACTGATACGACGTTCCCGGGGGAATCATTCAATGGCAGGCGAAGCTCCAGCTGTCGCACACGAAGATCTACTGCAGTCGGTTTACGACGCCTTCAACGAGCGCGATCTCGATTTTATGATGCTGTTGCTGCATCCTGACGTGGATTGGCCCAACGGCATGGAAGGCGGCCGGGTTCGCGGCCATGAAGGCGTGCGCGAATACTGGACGCGCCAGTGGGACCTGATTGATCCGGTCGTCAAGCCGCAGCGTTTCGAGTTGCTGCCCGACGGCAGAATCCTCGCCCACGTCCATCAGATCGTCCGCGATCTCGATGGCAAAATCATTCTCGACCAAATGATCCAGCACATCTACCTAATCGACGGCACCCAGATCATCAGCATGGAGATTGTCGAGCCGCAAAGTTAATCCGCAGACCTCACTCGCAATCCCAATTCGTCAAGCTGACGCGCGCAGCCACTCCGCGCCTCCTGCATCCTTCCTTCGCGTTTCACCCTTCCTTGACCTTCCATTGCTAAGGCGTTACAGTACGCCCAAGTAATCCACCAGATCTTCGCAGCGGACTCCCATTCAAGCGTCGCTCGCCCAGGAGTCCATCGGAGGCGCCAGTGCCATGCCGCATCAAATTTCCATTCCTGTTCCTGCTCGTTTGCCTCTCGCTCTCACCCCGTGCCGCGCGCGCCGCGAATGACGATGACAAGTGCAAGCACGCCGATCCCAATCACATCCTGCTCTCCGGCGAACCCGGACTGAATTACTACGAAGTCGGCCAAGCCATCGCCAACGCCTTCAACAAGGATCGCGCCCCGGAAGATCAGATCATCGCTTGCCCCAGCGACGGCTCTATCGACAACGTGCGCCGACTTTCCGCGGGTCAGGCAGCGTTCGCCCTCGTGCAGAGCGACGTCGCCCACGCCGCTTGGTTCGAGCACCCCGTGCATACCGTGAAACCAGTTCCGCCGCCCTGTTTCGTTGCCACCGATAAGTTTCCGATTCCGTTTCCGCCTCTCACTCTGAAGTTTCACATTCTTCTGATCGTCCCGCTGTTCACCGAAACCGTACACGTTGTCGTTCGTCCGCACGCTTATCTTTCCAGTGTCGCGGATCTCCGCGGACGCTCCATCTGGGCCGGAAAAGAGGACGCGGGCGGATACCTTACAGCCGAACGCGTCCTGGCCGCCGCCGGCCTGGGATTGTGCGACGTCAAATTAAAGCACGCGGAAGATCGCGCGAACGATATGGAGACCGTGCAGGCCGCGCTCATCAAACTGCAGAGCATGGATCTGGACGCCGTCATTTTTACCGGCTCCGTGCCCACCACCGCCATCCAAGCCGCCTTCGCGCCTCCTGCCAATGCCACCAATCTGAATTCGGAGATTTCGCTCGTGCCCTTGAGCCTCGGTATGGTCACGCAGTTGAGCCGTGACTCTAGCTACGTGGAAACCATGATCCGCAAGGACGAATACGGTCCCGGCAATCCCGACGGCCAGGGCATCGCCACCGTGGGGGTGGAAGCCTTCCTCGTCGCGAGCGACGACAAAGCCAACAGCGATGTCGCGCAAGGCCTCGTCAACTTTCTCGCCGGCAATATGGATAGCGTGCGCCACTACATCCCGAAAGACGAACGCGCGCTCGCTCGCCTCGACCTCGTGGACGCGCCCACTCCCGCCTATTTGACGCAGGAGTATTTCCTGCCAGT
>Ga0209447_10000432_pt1 | contig 11382 bp, 8 predicted proteins | sample BogFormECP04_OM3_FD_188243 | JGI IMG/M metagenome (GOLD analysis project Ga0209447, IMG submission 188243) | Bog forest soil microbial communities from Calvert Island, British Columbia, Canada - ECP04_OM3 (SPAdes) (version 2) | ecosystem: Environmental > Aquatic > Freshwater > Wetlands > Bog ... | reverse complement strand
AATTAGAAGCGCACTTGGGCGCCATTTACCGAGAAGAACACGAAACTCCTGATGCGTTCCGGGAGGCGTGTCCGCGACATAACACCACGGCACGAAGGCCTTCATGGATATTATCTTGCTCATCGGGGCTGTTCAGACGCTTCGGCAAAGGCTTTCTGGATTTCCGCTGCCGTCATCCTGCAGAAGCCGCCTTTTGTTGCTTTCGCGATGGCTATCAGGATAGCCGTCGCGAGACCCGTCGATACGACACCAGCAATACCGAAGTGCATCGTTAGCCATGTGGCGATGCCGGCGATGCTCGCATGCGTACCGCTGCTCAGAATATTACGGCCACCCTTGCATAGTATTTTCTGTAGATCGGCCAGCGAGAAGCTAACGAACCTGAGCAGAATGATGCCCGTCTTGCCTTTCAGCGTTATGTCACGCTTGGGTCTATCTATAGGCTTCGCTGAATCCATCGCGAGAACCCTGTGTAGAGGCTCCATAAACCGAAGAAGCTCGGCAGCCGAAATGCTGGCCGGACCCTGCGCATCATTGAACTTCAATACCTCGATGGGTTTCATGATGAGGTATCCTCCCTCGGCCACTTGAACCATAGGCCGAATGGCCGCGTCAGATTCGCGTGCAGCCTTGGCTAGATCGGCAGGGAGTTCGTAAGGTCGGGATCGGGAGTGCTCGTCGTAGTTATCCATTGCACAGGAAATGATACATGGGCAGGTAGCGACTTACGAATGGTAATCGGGCTGTCGCATCTTGGATCGCCACATCTATGCACGACAAGCGAGGTTTCGGCAACTATAAATAGTTGTGCCTTGGTTGCTCACATGTTGATTGGTAATAATCGCGAATGCACTCAGATCGGATTGCTACCGGGAAGTCGGCTTCTCGACCCTAACTTCCGGGTCTCCCGTCACTCGGCAGTGATTCACCATCGTTGCATCGCGCGCGCCTTGGACGGCCGCACGCACGCGTTTATTGGTTTTGGAGTTGCGCTAGCAGTTCGGAGAAGACGCCGTTGGTCCAGCCGAAGCCGATTTCGTTTTGGCTGTAGCCTACACGGATGCGGGTGGCGGAGCTGCGGGTGACGACGTTGTATTTTTCCCGGATGGTGTGATCTTTTTCGTAATTTTGCGCGACCATGGTGAGGAAATTTTCGGCGATGCGCTTGGCTTCGACGTGGTAGGCGTAGCGGCGCAGGCCCTCGACGGCTAATAGTTGGATGGGGGCCCAGCCGTAGGGGAAGTCCCATTGGGCTTCGGATTCGCGCGTGCTCATGGCGATGCCGCCGGGCTGTTCGAACATGGCGAGGTTCTTCACTACGGCGGCGGCTTGTTCTGGGGAAGCCGCGCCGACCCAGAGAGGATAAAACGTGGCGGCAAATTCGTAGGTGGATGGAGAATTGGCGACGGCGTTGTAGTCGAAATAGAGGCCGCGTTCTGCGTTCCATAGATATTTGTTGATGAGCTGCTGACGCGCGGCGGCTTTGGCTTCCCATTCGGCGGCTTGTTCGGGCTTGCCGAGAATCTTGCTCATCTCCGCCAGGTCCAGTTCCGTTTTGTAGAGTAGTGAATTGAGGCAGACCGGCGCGTAGTGATGCGTCTGGCCGCTGAAGCTGCCGAAGCGAAAAGAAACGTCGAAGCCGGATTCGCGCATGCTGCGATCGCCCTTGTAAAAATCGGCGGAAAGAGCCAGTTGGTGAACATCGCCGGATTCCTCAGCTTTGCCATCGGCGGAGATTTTCTCCTGGCCAAAGAACGGAAAGATCGGCCCGATGATTGGTGGAGTGGGTTTTTGCCGGTCGAGAAGGATGAGATTTTCGGCTTCTTGGCCGTTGTGGAGCATCAAGAAATGGGCGATGCCGCGATAGTAGTTCTTGGGATTGCCGAGAATTTCGGGGACCGGGCCATCGCCGTGATCGAAGTAGCGCGAAAGGCCAGTGTCACCGGCGAGGTGCGGGGGGTTGGTCCATTGATCGTAGTCGCGCTTGGCGTAGGCGTAGCCGCGGGCGAGCCAGGCGTGGTCAGGGCCGCCGGAGGATTTATCGGCAGCGAAGAGCGCCAGGATCATGGAAGTGAGAAAGGGAGGTTGCGAGCGGGTGAGATAGTAGGTGCGATTGGCGTTTAAGATGCTGCCGTAGTGATCGAGTTCGAAAAAGAAATTTTCCACCATGCCTTTGGCGAGAGCGATGCGAGCATCGCGAAGCAGTCCAAGGATGATGAAGTAGCTGTCCCAGCCGTACATTTCGTTGAACTGGCCGCCGGGAACGACGTACGGGTGTTCGAGATAGAGCAGGCCTTCGTTTTCTATTTTGTTCAGGTCGACGTCGCCGGGGATGGCCACGAGCTCCGGCAGGCGACGCACGTCCACCCGGCAACGGAGTTGGAGATCTCTGATTGCGGCTGGTTCAACCATTTCAGCGGGCAGATAGAGGATCGGTTCGCCGTCCGTTTTGGGGTCGCCGTAGGTTTCCGAGCGGGTCAGTGTACGGGTGAGCGAGTCCCAGCTCTTGGTGATGAACGAACGAGTTTCGTTGAAGTAGGCGTGGCGATCGAGCATAGGCGGGGCTAGTCTCCAAAGGTTGAGACGCGTATGGCTTGGGCAATGGTACTTAAAATTTGGGGCGAGGCAACTCCCACTCGCACTCTCAGTCTTGTGGAGCAACTTGGGAGGTGCAGTCAGGCGAGTTGGCGGCTCCGAGATGCCGAGGCCGGACTAAAGTCCGGCACCTACACGACCCCGGAGCGTCGAATCGCCACATCCTGCCACGCTACACCCTGCCGAGCAGCAACAAGATTAGGAGAACCAGGACCACCAGGCCCAAACCTCCACTTGGGAAATATCCCCAGCTACGGCTGTGGTTCCAACTCGGAAAGACCCCGACGGCCATCAACAACAAGATTACGAGAAGAACGGTGATCATGATCGGTTTCCCCTTTTTGTCGGGTCGCCGCGCGTTTGCTGAAACACGGTTTTGCCAACGCAGTGATTGAACCGCGGTTTGCGATTCGAAGATATCGGTGCAAGTGTGTAGCGCGATGTGCGGCACGATGTAGGAACGGGAGGGAAGCGCCGCCCGCACTCGTAATCGCCACCTGCCCACTGGTGGTGTGAATCCGGGACGCTGTGTTCTTGACGGTATCGGCAAGGTTGACAGAATAAAATACATGGATGATGGTATGTGTCTAGCCCGCCCTAATCCGTATGGTTAAAGGCATGGGGGAGTATGAACCTACGCATTCTTGTGGCTGACGACCACGACATTATCCGCAGAGGGCTCAAGCAGTTGCTGACGGCGCACGCCGGCTGGGCGGTCGTTGCAGAGGCCAAGACGGGGCGCGAGGCGGTTGCCCTGGCGGAAGAACATAAACCTGACGTCGTAGTCATGGACGTCAGCATGCCCGATCTAAATGGCCTGGAAGCGGCGCGCAGAATTCGCAAGACCCTGCCCAAGACGGAAATCGTTATATTGACGCTGCATTTTTCCGATCAGCTAGTCCACGACATCGTGGAAGCCGGCGCCCGCGCGTACATCATGAAGTCAGACGCGGATCGCGACTTGGTGGCGGCCGTCGAGGCCATTTCCAATCGGCGTTCGTTTTTTACGCCGCGCGCAGCCGAGATGCTGCTCAACGGATTCCGCAAGCAAAGCACGCCAAATGCGGCGCCGACGGAGTATCGCAGCCGCCTGACCTCTCGCGAGCGGGAAATTACCCAACTTTTGGCGGAAGGAAAAAGCAGTAAAGAGGTAGCCGTGGCGCTGAATATCAGCGTGAAGACCGCGGAGACGCACCGCGCAAATATCATGCGGAAACTCGAACTGCACTCAGTGAGCGAGTTGGTGCGCTATGCGGTAAAGAATCAGATCATCGAAGCATAGAGCCACGAGCGCGGAATGGATGGCAGCATGTCTGAATGCAACCGAAGGGTCCCCCTTAGCCGGTTGGGAGTACGAGGGTGACCGTGCCTAAAGTATTGATCGTGGATGACCATGCGTTTATCCGCAGGGGCGTGCAAGGAATCCTGAAAGCCTATCCGGACTGGCAATTGTGCGGCGAAGCCGACAACGGCAACGACGCCGTGCGGATGGCCAGCGAACTGAATCCCGAAGCCATCGTGATGGACGTCTCGATGCCTGGCTTAAACGGCGTGGAAGCCACACGGGCGATTCGCAAGACCAATCCGGACGTCAAGATTCTGCTGTTAACGCTGCACGAATCTTCAGAGCTGGTGCGCGCGGCGTTTCAGGCGGGGATTAACGGCTATTTGCTAAAGACCGATGCGGAACAAGAGTTGGTGCAAGCGCTCAACGTGGTGATTGCCCATGGTACGTATGTGAGTCCGCGGATCGATCCGGCGGTGGCCAAGGAGTTGGTGTCACGGCAGGGTAGTGTGCACAACGGCCGAAACGCCGGAACAAACTGATACTCCCAGTCCCGCCGGCGCGTTAGGATGTACCCGCGCTGCAGATGCTGGTGCAGGGCAAATGCACATTCAATCAGGAGGGCGCGATGAGGGATTCCGGAAGAGTGCTCGTGGGTTTTCTAGCAGGCTTGGGCGTGGGAGCCGCCATAGCGCTGCTATTCGCCCCGCAGTCTGGCGAGGATACGCGCGAATGGATCGGCGACACCGTCGAGGATGAAGCCTACCGCCTGCGCCGCAAGGCCAAGCGCTCGCTCGATCAGGTGCAGGACGCCTTCGAGAAGGGCGAGCAGACCGTGGCCAAGGTTTTGAAGACCGGAAAGACCGCATTGGATACGTTGGCGGCGAAGCTCGATTAATTAAAACAAATTTTGTAAAGCCCAACCGGGAATCACCGACGGAATTTCCCCACGCTATCTGTGTGTCTTTCCCCCGAACCGGTTCGTCTGACTGCACTTTGCTTCAAGTACTTCACGCGGAATCACCTGGCGCACACTACGGAGGCAGCGACGGCTCCTCCCTTTTTGGCGCGCCGAGAATGCTCGCAGAGAATTACTGCCGAGTCGGACAATCGAACATGTGAGGACAGCCTTGTTTAAGCCTGCGCAGTTTAGGCCTGCACTGCAACCGCGCGATCTTTCGAAATGGCCAGCAGTTGGTTGCGCATCCTCAGGCGGGCGCGAAAGATTCTGGATTTGACGGTTTCCACGGTGATGCCCATGGCCCCGGCGAGCTCGCGATTGGTCCAACCCTCGGCTTTGTGAAGAATAAAGGTGTCGCGCAGGGAAGGATGCATGCCGTGGAAGGCTTTGTCGGCGAGTTCCTTGGCGATGTAAGCGCGCTCCGGGTTGGGACGGGCATCCTCGACATCGGGAATCAGTGGCTCGTCGGAATCGGGGCGCAGCACTTCGGCGCTCTTGGCGGCGCGATCGGATTGCGTCTTGCGCAGCTTCATCAGCGCTTCGTTAATAGTGATGCGCACGAGCCAAGTGGAAAAGCGGGAATTGCCCTCGAACTGGCGAATGTTATTGAAGGCTTTGTACAGAACGTTCTGTACGTTGTCCTCGGCGTCTTCGTGATTCTTGAGCATGCGCAGGGAGACGCCATAAATCTGTTGCGAATGGCGCCGCACCAGTTCGGAGAAAGCGTCCGCGTTGCCACGGCGGGCACGGGCGATGAGTGGGGTTTCCTCGTTCTGCGGGTAAGGTTTCTCCATGACCAAAGATGCTCCTTCGGCAACGATTGCCGGATTTGATTTGGGCGCTGCGCCAACCACGCCGCTGACATTTCGGTGATTCCGCGGCGCGGAATCCAAGGCGACGAGTCGTTCTCGCGTGCAAGAGAACGTGCTAACAGGTATAGAGGCAGATCGCGGGAGCGACAATACATAGGAGTGTGTAGAGCTTTGGTAAGGAGAACCTAGACGCGAGTGTGAGCGGCGAAGATTCGCCACGAGGCTCGTTTCCCGCGACGCGGTATGCATAAGTTGGTGTGGTGGAAAGATTTACGCGGGATATCCAGAAATTGCCCGGACTCACGAGCCGTTTTTGCACGTAAGTGTGTTGTTTGCAATAAGAAAATGTGGTCTCGAAACTGCACTCTCTTGCCTCGTTGTTCGCGTTCCAAAGAGGCGGGGACACAACGATGACGAATGCGAATCTAAAAATTGCAGCGGTTTTTGTGACACTCACGGTCTTGGCAGTGCTGTTTGGCTCGAGCGATGTCCTGGCCGGATTTACGCATTTCTTCAATCTGGCCGCTGTTGGCATCTTTGCCGTGGCGTCCACCCTTGGCCTCGCCACGCGTTTACGCGCCTAAGGTTTCGCCCGTATTGTCTGTGTAGTTCTCTCCGTGGTCTATTTCTCTCTCCAGAATTGTGTCCCAGGTTAGGCGGTGCTCAATGCTCACCGCGATTGGCTCGCTGGTGGCGCAATCGCGTGTACAATGCGCGTATACCTTGAGGTCCATTTTGCGAATTTCTCGAGCGTGAAACGCAACCCATCGTGGCCGTAACCTCCGACACCGTCCAAGAAAATTTCCAGAATGCCTGGGGAAAGCGCTTGCAGGCGCTTACGAATATCCCACCGGTGCTGCGCATTATTTGGGATTCCAGTCCGGCGGTGGTGAGCGCGGAGTTGGCGTTGCGCGCTGTGGTGGCGGTGGTGCCGCTGGGGTTGCTGGCGGTGACGCGGCTGATCATCGATGCCGTGGTTTCGCATATCTCGCGCGGCAACGTACTGCGGCACGATTTTTGGTGGCTGGTGGCGGCGGAGTTCGCACTGGCCTCGTTTGCCACCATCCTGAATCGCATCGTCGATTTCTGCGACACGCTGCTGGCGGATAAATTCACCCGGCATATCAGCATTCGCATCATGGAGCACGCTTCGCGGCTGGATCTTTTCTGTTACGAGGATCCCAGCTTTCAAGACAAGCTGGAGCGCGCGCGCGTGCAAGCCACCGACCGGCTGGGCATGATGCGGCAGATGGGCTTGCTCGTCCAGCAGGTGATCACCACGGCGACGTTGGCGGCGAGCATCCTGTTTTTTTCTCCATGGTTGCTGTTGCTCCTGATTCTTTGCGTGGTGCCGGCGTTTCTGGGCGAGAGCCATTTCGCGTTCTTGGGATATGCGCTGGCGTTTCGGTTGACCCCAGTGAAGCGGCAAATCGACTACCTGCGGTTTCTCGGCGCAAGCAAAGACAGCGCCAAGGAATTGAAGATTTTCGGGCTCAACCGCTATTTGACGGACCGCTTTACCGAGCTTTCTGACGACGTGTATCACGAGAATGTGGCCTTGGCGAAGCGGCGGCTCGCGGCTACCGCGGTGCTTTCGCTGGTGACCACGCTGGGTTACTACGGCGCGTACGTTTATGTGATTTTTGCAACGGTCTCGGGGAAGATGACCGTCGGCACGCTCACGTTTCTTACCGGGGCGATTGCGGGCGCGAGTTCCAACTTGCAGATGATTTTCTCCACGTTTTCGAGCATTGCGGACCAATCCTTGTTTCTGACCGATTTGCTGGAATTTTTTGCCCTGCGCCCGGTGGTGACTTCAAAGCCCAATGCGGTGCGCGCGCCGCGGCCGATTCAGCAGGGAATTGAGTTTCGCGATGTGTGCTTTTCGTATCCTGGAAGCACCCGGCTGGTGCTCAAGAATCTGAACTTGCGCGTGGCGCCGGGCGAGCGGATTGCGTTGATCGGAGAAAACGGAGAAGGCAAGACCACCATCGTCAAGCTGATCACGCGACTTTACGACCCCACCGTCGGAAGTGTGCAACTCGATGGCATTGATCTGCGGGAATACGATCTTGAGGATTATGCGAGCCAGATTGCGGTGATCTTTCAGGATTTCATGCGCTACGACATGACCGCCTGGGAAAATATCGCCATGGGGCAGATCTCCGAGCGCAAGAATATCGCGCAGATCGAAATGGCCGCCAAGAAGAGTATGGCGGAATCTGTGATTGCGAAATTGTCGTTGGGTTATGACCAGATGCTGGGTCGGCGCTTTGAAACCGGCGTGGACTTGAGCGGGGGCGAATGGCAACGCGTGGCGCTGGCGCGCGCGTATTTGCGAAACGCGCAACTCTTGGTGCTGGATGAGCCGACTGCGGCGCTAGATGCACGGTCTGAGCACGAGGTATTCGAGCGCTTCGCAGAATTGACACAGGGCAAAATGGCGCTGCTGATTTCGCACAGGTTTTCCACCGTGAAAATGGCCGACCGTATCGTGGTGCTGGAAAAAGGGCAAATCGCGGAAGAGGGCCGCCACGAACAGCTCATGGCGCGCGGGGGGCGTTACGCGGCGATGTTTGAGATGCAGGCTTCGAGCTACCGGTAGAGCTACTGGTAGACTGGCGCGTTTGCGGGGCGGCAGCTTTTCGTATGAGTGAAGAAAATCTAACCGAAGTCGACCGCGTGGCGCAGATGGACGGCGCCGTGAACGGGGAGCCGCGCGCGGCCGCGACCCTGGAGGACCATGCGCGAAGCAGCGCTCAAACCTGGATTGCCACCAAGAAGGTGGTGGGAAGCGCGGCGCTTGAATCCAAGCTGGATCGCGCCATGGCCAGCATCGGCGAAGCTGGACGCAAGCTCTCCGCAGAAGACGATCTTGGGCACGAAATAGAGATTGAAGAGCGCGAATTTCTGCACAATGTGCGCCTGCTGACCTCGGCCTCGCGAGAAGTTCGCGAAGCCCTGCGCTCCGATCTTCCTGTGCAGCAAGTGACCAGGAATCCTGAGGTCAGCGAAAAACCGGCTCGCGACGGCGACCCGATGAGCGAGTTGCCCCGGCCATACGTGGCCGCCCGCGCGTACTTGTCTTCCGTAAATTACCTGTTCGAAGAGGGCGTCTTCACCGCGTACATGCAGGCCTTTGAAGAGCACGGCTATTTTGAAATGCATGAGATTTGGTTGCTGAAGCCCATGATGCAGCTGGCGGTGATCGAATGCGTCGCCGCTAAGGTTGCGCCGCCTCTCAAATCAGAGAGCGAGACGCGATCCGAAGATTTGGATGCCTGCGCCGCTGGAGAAATTTATTTCGCGCCACTGGTCAAAAGCCTGCACCGCTTGAGCCACACCGAGTTGAAAGATTCATTCCTCGCGCTCAGTAGAACCGAAGCGTTGCTGCGCGAAGATCCGGTGGGCGCGTACCCGCTGATGGACTTCGAAAGTTGCGACCTCTATCGCAACGCCATTGAAAAGTTTGCTCTCTCTTCGGATACCGATGAGTTTGAAATCGCCCGCCTGGCCGTCGAGTTCGCGCGCCAGGCGTTGCAACGTAAACATTCGGACGAGCGCGCCCGCGAGCGCCGGGGTCACGTGGGCTTCTACTTGCTGGGTCGTGGCCGAAAATTGATGAAGCAGCAAATCGGCTACAAGCCGCGCGGCGTGCAGTCCTTTATCGAAACATTCCGCGAATCGCCCGAGGCTTTTTATTTTCTAACGCTGGAATTCCTCGTCTTCGTCATGATGTTTTTCGTTGTCACCAGCGTGAGCGGCGCCGTGCCGATCATCGCTGCGGTACTTCTGCTCATCTTGCCCGCCAGTGAATCGGCAGTTGAAGTCGTGAACCAGTTGGTCACGTTTTTGACGCCCGTCCGCGCCCTGCCGCGTCTCGATTTTTCGCGAGGCATCCCCGAGGACTGCCTCACCATCGTCGCGGTGCCCACGCTCTTAATCAGCGAAGAGCAAATCAAAGACCTGGTCCGCAGCCTGGAAATTCGCTACATCGGCAATCGCGATCCGCATCTCTTTTTCGCGCTGCTTACTGATCCCCCCGACTCTGAGCAACGTTTCGACGAGCGCGACCAATTTGTTTCGCTGTGCTCCGGTCTCATCGAAGGACTGAATCGCAAATACGCTCGCGGAGGGCGCGGCCCGTTTCTGCATTTCCATCGTCACCGCGTATTCAACGAAATCGAAAATAAATGGATGGGCTGGGAGCGCAAACGCGGCAAACTTCTCGACTTCAATGATTTTCTCCGTGGCCAATACGATCGCTTTCCGGTCAAAGTCGGCGATCTCTCCATTCTTCCGAAGGTGCGCTACGTAATTACGCTCGATTCCGATACCCAGCTTCCTCGAGAATCCGCGCATCGCCTCGTGGGCACGCTGGCGCATCCGCTGAATTGCGCCTCGGTAAATCCCACAACCAATTCTGTCGACGAGGGCTACGGCGTGCTGCAGCCGCGCGTGGGCATCAGCGTGCAATCCGCCAATCAATCGCGCTTGTCGTACATCTATTCCGGCCAAACCGGCCTCGATATTTACGCGCGCGCGGTTTCTGATGTGTATCAGGATCTTTTCGGCGAAGGAATTTTTACCGGCAAAGGGATCTACGAAGTAGACGTGTTCCGCCAAGTCTTGTCCGGCAGATTCCCTTCGAACGCTATTCTCAGCCACGACTTGATCGAGGGCGCCTACGCTCGCGCCGGCTTGGTTTCCGACATCGAAATCATCGACGACTACCCTTCGCATTTCAGCGCCCACAGCCGCCGCAAACACCGCTGGATTCGCGGCGACTGGCAAATCCTCCGCTGGCTCCTGCCTCGCGTGCCCGATGCGCAGGGAAATTTCGTCAAAAATCCGCTGGAAGTAGTTTCGCGCTGGAAGATCCTCGACAACTTGCGCCGCAGCGTAATCGAGGCCGCCACCTTCGTGCTCCTTCTAGCCGCGTGGTTTTATCTCCCAGGTTCGCCTGCGGCCTGGACTGCCGCCACCGTGGCCCTTATGCTGGTGCCCAGTTACGTGCAGCTGGTGCTTGGCATGTCCCGCCTGTGGCGTTCGAAAGACCGCGCTGGATTGCTGCGCCAAATCTTCGGCGATTTCACGTCCGGCCAAATCACCGTACTTATCACGCTCACGTTCCTTGCGCACCAAACGCTCGTGACCCTCGATGCGATCATGCGTACGGTTTTCCGCCTGACGGTCAGCCGCCGCCACCTGCTCGAGTGGGAAACCGCCGCGCAATCTGAAATGGACGCCAAGAAAAAACGCACCCCAGTTGATGTTTATCTCGATTGGACACCGGTAGTCGGTCTGCTGATCGCGCTCGCCGAGAGTTTTTTCCGTCCCGCAGCACTGCTGCCATCGCTGCCTATTCTCGCGCTTTGGATGCTCGCGAAGCCCGCCGCGCGCTGGCTCGATCGCCCGCTGCATAGCATCCGCAGCGACATCAACTCCGCCGACGAAGATTTTCTTCGCGTGTGCGCCCTGAAAACCTGGCGGTACTTTCGCGAGTTAAGCACCGCGCAAAACAATTGGCTAATTCCGGATAACGTTCAACAAGATCCTCCCAGCGTCGCCCATCGCCTCTCGCCCACCAATCTCGGTCTGCAGCTCAACGCGCAATATGCGGCTTACGATAGCGGTTTTCTTGATGCCCGCGCATATCTCGACGCCACGGAAAAAATTCTCGTCAGCGCTCGAAAGCTCCCGCGCTTCCGCGGTCATTTTCTAAATTG
>Ga0209447_10000431_pt1 | contig 11390 bp, 7 predicted proteins | sample BogFormECP04_OM3_FD_188243 | JGI IMG/M metagenome (GOLD analysis project Ga0209447, IMG submission 188243) | Bog forest soil microbial communities from Calvert Island, British Columbia, Canada - ECP04_OM3 (SPAdes) (version 2) | ecosystem: Environmental > Aquatic > Freshwater > Wetlands > Bog ... | reverse complement strand
GATGGCACGCGCGAATGCAAAAGTGTTGTAGCCGCGCTCGTTGTCGGCCTCGAAGTCCGCACCGGCCTTGAAAACTCCGAGCGCGCGCACTTTGTCGAGTACGCCGAGACGTTCGAACAGCGGAAGATTCATCGGTAGCAGCGATTCGCCGATGTGGAAGCGCGGATGGCGCGCTTTCTCCAGCGCTATCACCTTGTAGCCGCGCCTTGCCAGCAACGCCGCGGCGGTGCTGCCGGCAGGACCGCCGCCGATCACCGCAACGTCGCATAGCTCGGGCGCCATTGCCATGCTCGGCTACACCAAAACCCGCTCGATACCGCCGTTGTTCGCCCGCTTCACATACTCGGGCAGCCAGTCCGTCCCCAGCAAATTCTTGGCGATTTCGACCACAATGTAGTCCGCATCCATGTCCGCATCGTCCTGGTAGCGCTTGAGCCCCTGCAGGCACGACGGGCACGAGGTCAAAATCTTCACCTCGCCGCGGTGCCCGCCGGCGCGGATTTGCTCGACGCCGGCGCGCACTTCCTGTTCCTTGCGGAAGCGCACCTGGGTCGAGATATCCGGCCGCGTGACGGCGAGCGTCCCTGACTCACCGCAGCAGCGATCGTTCTTGGCGATCTCGCCGTTGCGCGCGCTGTTCATCAGCGTGTTCACCACCGTGAGCGGGTCGTGTTTCTTCATCGGCGAATGGCAGGGGTCGTGATACATGTAGCGCACGCCGGTGATATTTTCCAACCTCACGCCCTTTTCCATCAGGTACTCGTGAATATCCAAGATCTTGCAGCCAGGGAAAATCTTGTCGAACTCGTAGCCCTGCAACTGATCGTAACAAGTCCCGCAGCTCACAACCACGGTCTTGATGTCGAGATAATTCAACGTATTGGCGACACGGTGGAACAGCACGCGATTGTCGGTGATGATTTTTTCCGCCTTGTCGAATTCGCCGGCGCCGCGCTGTGGGTATCCGCAGCATAGGTATCCCGGCGGCAGCACGGTTTGCACGCCCACGTGCCACAACATCGCCTGGGTCGCGAGCCCAACCTGCGAGAACAGCCGCTCCGAGCCGCAGCCCGGAAAGTAGAACACCGCTTCGGAGTCGCTGCTCACCTTGGCCGGATCGCGGATGATGGGTACGTAATTGCGGTCCTCGATGTCGAGCAGCGCGCGCGCGGTTCGCTTCGGCAGACCGCCGGGCATGCGCTTGTTGACGAAGTGGATGACTTGTTCCTTGATCTTGGGTTGGCCGGTAGTGGCCGGCGGCTGCTTGGTCTGCTTGCGGGCAAAGGTGATGAGCGCGCGGTTGGCCAGCCGCTGCGCCTTGTAGCCCCAGTCGATCATCACCTTGCGGGTCAACTTGATGGTCTGTGGATTGGTGGCGTTCAAGAAAAACATCGAAGCGGCGGTGCCCAGGTTGAAGCGCTTGCGCCCGATGCGGCGCAATAGGTCGCGCATCCCCATGGAAACATCGCCGAAATCGATGTCGACCGGACATGGCGACTCGCATTTGTGGCAAACCGTGCAGTGGTCGGCGACATCCGACAATTCGTCCCAATGCTGCACCGAGATGCCGCGGCGGGTCTGCTCCTCGTAGAGGAATGCCTCGATCAGCAGCGAGGTGGCCAGAATCTTATCGCGCGGCGAATACAAGAGATTCGCGCGCGGTACATGGGTGGCGCACACCGGCTTGCACTTGCCGCAACGCAGGCAATCCTTGATGGCATCGGAGATCGTGTTGATATCCGAGTGCTGCATGATCAGCGACTCATGGCCCAATAGATTGAAGCTCGGCGTGTAGGCGCGGCGCAGGTCGCCTTGCGGCATCAATTTGTGCTGGTTGAACCGACCGTGCGGATCGACCTTAAGCTTGTAGGCGCGAAACTCGGCGAGTTCCGCGTCGGCGAGATATTCCAGTTTTGTGATGCCGATGCCATGTTCGCCGGAAATCACGCCGTTCAAGTTGCGCGCAATCTGCATGATGCGCGCCACCACCCGGTTGGCGGTGTGCAGCATGGCGTAGTTGTCGGAGTTGACCGGGATGTTGGTGTGTACGTTGCCGTCGCCCGCGTGCATGTGCAGAGCGACGAACAGGCGGCCCTGCAGGACGCGCTTGTGCACCGCATCGCAAGCGATGAGCACCGGAGCAAAGGCGGCGCCGACGAAAACCCGGGCGAGGATGGCGCGCACCTCGGTCTTCCAGCTCACCCGGATGCTGCGGTCCTGCAGCCGGTCGAAAACGCTGCCCGATTCGTCGGGCGGCGCTGGAATTTCGAGCGCAACGAAATTTGCGTGCGCGGCGGGCAGCGGAGCGTCGATGGCCTCGAGCAGGTACTGCCAACGGGCGCGGACGCGCGCCAGCAGCTCGCGCGCCTCGGTTCTGCGGCCGAGGTCCACATCCGCGGTCTTGGCCGGATCGATCTCGCCGCAGAAATATTCATCCAGGGCGTCGAGCAACTGCAGCTTGTTGCGGATCGACAGTTCGATATTGATGCGCTCGATAGCGTCGGTGTACTCGCCCAAGCGCTCCAGGGGGATCACTACATCCTCGTTGATCTTGAACGCGTTGGTGTGTTTGGCGATGGCGGCGGTTCTGGCGCGATCCAGCCAGAATTTGCGCCGCGCTTCGGCGCTCACCGCGATGAATCCCTCGCCGGCCCGGGCATTGGCGATGCGCACCACATGCGAAGTCGCGGCGGCCACGGCCGCATCGTCCTCGCCGACGATATCGCCGAGCAGCACCATTTTCGGCAACGCGCCGCGCTTGGATTTGGCGCTGTAACCCACCGCCCGCAAATAGCGCTCGTCCATGTGCTCCAGGCCCGCGAGCAGCACGCCCTGTGCCTTGGCATGCGACTCCAGATAGTGCTTGATTTCCACGATGCTGGGAATGGCATCGCGCGCCTGACCGAAAAACTCCAGGCACACCGTGCGCGTGTGTTGCGGCGTGCGGTGCAAAATCCAGCGGGCCGCGGTGATCAAGCCGTCGCAGCCTTCCTTTTGCACGCCCGGCAAGCCACCCAGGAATTTATCGGTCACGTCCTTGCCGAGCCCCACCTTGCGAAATTTCGCACCGTCGATGTCGAGCCGGGTCCTGTTGAGAATCATGGCTTCATCCGCGGGTTTGGCGCCGTCCTTGCAAAGCAACTCGAAGCTCGCCACCGCCACCTCGTGAATCTTCCCCAAATTGTGATTCAGCCGCGTGACCTCGAGCCAGTTGCCTTGCGCATCGACCATGCGCCACCACGCCAGGTTGTCCACCGCGGTCCCCCACAGCACCGCCTTTTTGCCCCCGGCATTCATGGCGATGTTGCCGCCGATGCATGAGGCGTCGGCTGAAGTCGGGTCGACCGCGAACACGAACCCGGCGCGTTCCGCAGCTTCGCTCACGCGCTTGGTGATGACGCCGGCGGCTGAAAAGATGCTGGCAACGCTGCGCGTGCTGTCGGGCAGCGCCAGCGTTTCCACCTCACCCAAGGTCTCGAGTTTTTCAGTATTGAACACCGCCGACCACGGGGTCAAAGGCACCGCACCGCCGGTGTAGCCGGTGCCGCCGCCGCGGGGAATGACGGTGAGGCCGAGCTCGATGCAATCGCGCACCAGCGCCGGAATTTCCGCCTCGCTGTCGGGCATCAATACCAGAAACGGCAGTTCGACGCGCCAGTCGGTCGCGTCGGTGACATGCGAGACCCGCGAGAACGCATCGAAGCGGATATTGTCGGCGCGGGTGTGTTTGAGAAACAAGCGCCGCGCGCGCTTGCGCATTTGCGCAAAATCGGCGAATTGCCGCTCGAACCTGCGCACCGCTGCGCTTGCCGCGCGCAGCAATTCCGCGACCTTGGCGTCGCGGATCTCGTCCACACCGTCGCGGCGCTTTTCCACCTCATGCAGACGATGGTGCATGGCGGTGATGAGCTGGCGGCGGCGCTGCGGATTGTCGAGCAGATCATCCTGCAGGTAAGGGTTGCGATCGACCACCCAAATATCGCCCAATACCTCGTACAGCATGCGCGCCGACCGGCCGGTGCGCCGCTCATTGCGCAGGCCGTCGAGAATTTGCCAGGTAGCCTCGCCGAGCAGGCGAATCGCGATTTCGCGATCCGCCAGCGAGGTGTAGTTGTACGGAATTTCGCGCAGTCGCGATTCCGGCTCGTTATCCACGGGATGTCGCGCTGCGTCGAATAAATCTGCGACGGCGTTCATGTCCCGGGGATTTTACGCATTAATTCATTGAAGATGTGCCGCTCAACCTCACCCTGCAGCCTCAAGTCATTGTTTCGTTTGCCGTTACCGAGGAGATGCAGCACCCGTCCGCCGATTCCCCGCCGTCACTCGATGCTCTCGAGAGCGTTCGCGACCTGCTGGAGCGGTACTTGGCCTGCGATGAGCTGGCGATTCCGTTACTGCCGGATGTCGCCGTGCGCGTGGTACAGAACGGCAAGAATAACGGCAATGCCCAGATGCTGGCGGACATCATCCACGCCGACCCCACCCTGACAATGTATGTTCTGCGCATCGCAGCCTCCGCGGTCAAGCGTCCAGCCTCACCCATCGCCTCGCTGCAGCACGCGGTGGCGTGGCTGGGGCTCGACGAGGTCGCTAACATTGCATTTACTCTGGCTCTGCAGGGAAAAATGCTCGACGTCAAGGGCCAGCAGCGCAAAGCGCGGCGCCTGTGGCGCCATTCATTGGCAAGTGCACTGTGGTCGCGCCAGCTGGCGCACATGCTCGCCAGAGAGACCGGTCTCTGCTACCTGAGCGGGCTGCTGCACAACATCGGCAAGGTGGTCACATTGGGCGCCGTGCACGAGGTCGCGCAGCGCGCCGCTCAAACCTTGAGCAGCCCTGAGTATGATTGCCTCATCGAGGTCTTCAATCGCGACGTCGGCAATCGTGTTTTGTCGGCCTGGTCGCTGCCGCCGCCCGTGCCCAGCGTCATTGCCCGCTGGGAGACCTACCGCACAGCCGGCGATGTGCAGTGGGAGAGCAATGTGGTCAATGTCGCGCACAAACTCGCGGACTTCATCCTGCACGAGCCTGGCATGCTGAAGCGCGACCTGCTGGTGATCGATCAAGGCTATCGGGATCTGGGCCTGTCGGCGGAAGACGCGGCGCCGCTATTCGATTCAGCCGGCTCGATCAACTCCGAATTGGATCGCTATTTGAGTCCGTAGTTTCGGTTAGCGCGCGATCCCTGTTTGGATTATCGTTCCCACCATGAAAGACAATACGCTTGTAAACCATCCGCCCGCCGTTGTGCTGCCCGCCGACAACCGGCCGCTGATCGCGCCGATCTATCAGTCGGTGAAGTTCTCCTTTGATGACGCCAATGAAACGCTGCGCTACCAGCGCGGTGAGCGCGAGGGCTTTTTTTATTCGCGTACCGGCAATCCCACCCTGCGGCAATTGGAGCGCTTGCTGTGCGAGCTGCAGGGCCGGGACGACTGCCTGCTCACGGGTTCGGGTGTCGCGACGATTTCGATGTGCCTGCTGTCGTTGTGCAAGAGCGGCGATCACGTGTTGTTGTTCGTCGAATCGTACCCGCCGACGCGCTACATCGTGCAGCATCTGCTCGCCAAGTTCGGCATCGCCCATACCATGCTGTCCATCGAAGATCTGCAGGGCATTGAGCGGGTGCTCGCGGAGCAGCCGACTCGCTTGGTGATTTTCGAAAGTCCCACCAACCCGGTCACCAAAATTGCCGACCTTGCCCATCTCACGGCACAGGCGCGCGCCGCGGGGAGCCTCTCAGTGCTCGACAATACCTTTGCCGGCTTTCACAATCACGGCGCTTACGACGTCGATGTGTATCTTCACAGCTTGACGAAGTACGCATCCGGCCACGGCGACGTGATGGGCGGAGCCATCATCGCGAATCAAGCGCTCATCGCCGAAATGCGCAAGGACATTGGGCCCATGGGCCCGACCTTGGATCCGCACGCCGCATTTCTGATTCAGCGCGGCATGCGTACCTATTTCCTGCGCTACGAACGGCAGTGCGCCAATGCGCTCGCCGTCAGTGAATTTCTGCAGCGGCACCCACGCGTGAAGCGAGTTCACTATCCGGGGCTTGCCAGTCATCCACAGCACTCATTGGCCGCAAAGCAGATGAAGGATTTTGGCAGCGTCGTGACCGTGGACTTGGACGGCGGTTATGCGGAATGCGGGCGCTTCGCCGAACAGTTGCAGTTTTTTTCGATCGCCGCCAGCGTCGGATCCACCGAGTCGCTGGTGATGCCGCCGCAGTTGCTGTTCAGCGGCGGCTACACGCCCGAGCAGCGCGCCGTCTCGCTGGTAGGCAAGGGCACGGTGCGCTTGTCGATCGGCGTCGAGGACGCAGCCGATCTCATCCACGATCTTTCGCAAGCCCTGGACAAGGTCTTTAACATAAGCTGACCGCGGCTCAAGCCTCGCGAAAATTGGCCGATCTATTGAGGTCGACGCACGAGGAGGGATGCCAGTTGAGTCAATCGTCAGTGGTTCTTTCCACGCTGCATTCCCAGGCGGCGCACGAGTTCTTGAGCGAATCATTGACGGCGCCGCAGAACATCGCACCGTTGCCGCGTGTCTGCGCGCAGCTTGCAGAACTCACCGCTCAACAGGCGATCGATGCGGCGCAGCTGGCGCGCTTGATTCAATCCGATGCGGCGCTCGCCGGCGAAATCATGCGCGTCGCGAATTCCCCGGTATTGCGGCCGCGATCGCCCATCGTTTCGCTGCAGCAGGCCGTCTCGTGGCTGGGAGTGGCGGAAGTGCGCAATATCGCCATGGCGGTGATGCTGCGCGGTGAGGTCTTTACCGCCCCAGGTCATGAACCGGAATCCGAGGAACTTTGGCGCGAAGCGTCTCTTGCGGGACTATGGGCCAAGGAAATCGCTCGCCAGCGCCGCAAGCATGTGGAGAGCGCATTTCTCGCCGCGCTGATGCATCGCACCGGCGCTGCATTGGCGCTGAAGATTCTGTCGGGATTCGAAGTGCGGCAGCGAACCGTCATGGACGCGCAGACCTTTGCCCACTTGGTGGTGGAATTCGAGCCTCGCTTCGGCCGCCTGTTGATGGACAGTTGGCGCTTACCCGACGAGGTGCAGGAAGCGGCGAGCGAATGGCGCCAGTATGCAAGTTCGAGCCATAGCGACCTTGCCGGAACCGTGTTCGCGGCGCATCTTTTGGCCGCTCATACCATGCACCCGCAGCTGCTCAGCGAAGAGTTGGTGCTGGAAAGCCCGGTATTCGAGCAACTGAGCGTTTTTCCGGACGATCGGCGAGGCATGCTGGCAAAACGCGATCAAGTCCGAAGCCTGGCGGGCATTTGATGCAGGCGGCCGAATTCGACCTCATCTGTCTAGGCTCGGGACCGGCCGGTCAGAAGGCGGCGATCCAGGCGGCCAAGGCCGGCTTTCGCGCCGCCATCGTCGAGCGCGAGCCCCAGGTGGGCGGCTCTTGCCTGCTTTCCGGCACCATCCCCAGCAAGGCGTTGCGCGAACAGGCGCTGCGCTATCGACGCATGCGCGGCAACGCCACCTCATTGGCCGTGGAACTGCGCGGCGATGCGCCATTGTCGGCGCTGTTGCACGGTGTCGATGCCGTCATTGCCGCGCAGGACCGATATCTTCTCGCGCAGCTCAATCGCAACCGCGTCGAGTTGATTCGCGGGCGCGGCGTATTCTTGGACGCTCATCGCCTCGAGGTGCAGCACCTCGACGGCTCGCGCCGTGTTCTGCATGCACCGCGCATCTTGTTGGCGACGGGATCAAGACCGCGGCACGTGCCCGCCGTTGCCGTGGATCATGAGCACATCGTCGACAGCGACTCCATATTGAGCCTGCCGTACATTCCGCGCACGATGGTGGTGCTCGGCAGCGGAGTCATCGCCTGCGAATATGCCTCGATTTTCACCGCGCTGGGTTGCACCGTGACGATGCTCGACAAGGCCGCGGAGCCGCTGGGGTTTCTCGACCCGGCGCTGCGCACGGGATTTCTCGCCGCGTTTCAGGCCATGGGCGGCGAGTACTGCGGCGGCTGCGACGTATCCGGCGCCCGCTTCGACGGATTCTCGCAGGTCGAGGTTCAGGTGCACGGCGGCCAACCCTTTGCAGCCGAGATCGTGTTTGCCGCATTTGGCCGCATCGCCAATCTGGACGGCATCGGCCTCGATCGACTGAATCTTGGGATAAGCAGCCGCGGCATCGTGCAGGTCAACGAGCGATTCGAGACCAATATCCCAGGGATATTCGCCGCCGGCGATGCCATCGGACCGCCCGCGCTCGCCTGCGCGGCCGCGGATCAAGGCCGGCGCGCTGCGCTCGTTGCGCTCGGCTTGCCGCCGCCGGGGCCGAGCAGCCTGGTGCCGAGCGGCGTCTACACGATTCCTGAAATCGCCTGCGTCGGCCTGACGCAAAGCGAGGCCGCGGCGAAAAAAATCGATCTCATCGTCGGCCGGGCCGAGTTCGCCGAAGTGGCGCGCGCCCACATTGCGGGTGAGCCCGCAGGTTTTTTGACGCTGCTGTGCGAACGCGGCACTGCACGCGTGCTTGGCGTGCAGGTATTGGGCGAAGGCGCCACTGAACTCGTGCATCTGGGTCAGGCGGCCATCGCCACCGGTGCGACCGCCGATTTCTTCATCGATCAGATATTCAACTTTCCCACCATGAGCGAGGCGTATCGAATTGCCGCGTTCGATATCTTGAAGCAGCGTTCGCTGCCGCAGATCGCGCACCTCAAGCTGGCAGGCGCTTCAGGATAGCCGGCGGCGCCTGGCCGCGAGCCGCGAATGCCCTAAAGGTTGCGGATCAGAATATCGCCGAATTCACTGCACTTGACCTCGGTAGCTCCCGGCATGAGGCGTGCGAAATCGTAGGTGACGGTTTTTTGCGCAATCGATTTGTCCATGGCGTTGATAATGGCATCGGCAGCCTCCAGCCATCCCATGTAGCGAAACATCATTTCACCGGACAGGATTACGGATCCGGGATTGACCTTGTCGAGATCCGCATACTTCGGCGCCGTACCATGGGTAGCTTCGAAGACGGCGTGGCCGGTCATGTAGTTGATATTGCCGCCGGGAGCGATGCCGATGCCGCCAACCTGTGCGGCCAGCGCGTCGGACAAATAATCGCCGTTCAGATTCATCGTTGCGACCACGTCGAATTCATCCGGACGGGTCAGCACTTGCTGCAAGGTAATGTCCGCGATGGCATCCTTGATGATGATCTTGCCCGCTTTCCTGGCGGCGTCCATCTGCGCGTTTGCTTCATTTTCACCCTTGGCGCTTTTGATGCGTTCCCACTGTTCCCAGGTGAAGACCTGATTGGGGAATTCTCTTTCGGCCAACGCGTAGGACCAGCCGCGAAACGCACCCTCGGTGAATTTCATGATGTTGCCCTTGTGCACGATGGTGACGCTTTTGCGCTTGTTGTCGACCGCATACTTGACCGCGGCACGAAACAAGCGCTCGGTGCCTTCCCGTGAAGCGGGCTTCAAGCCGATGCCGGAGCTGTCCGGAAAACGGATCTTGGCAAACTGCTTCGGGAAATTCAGCTTGAACAGATCGAGGAATTTCCCGCATTCAGCAGAGCCTTGTTCGAATTCGATGCCGGCATAAATGTCTTCGGTGTTTTCGCGGAAGATGACCATGTCGACCTTCTCCGGCGACTTGACCGGGGAGGGCACTCCCTTGAACCAGCGCACCGGCCGCAAGCAAACGTACAGATCCAGCAATTGCCGTAAAGCCACATTCAGTGATCGAATGCCGCCGCCCACTGGGGTGGTGAGCGGACCTTTGATGGAGATCAGATAATCGCGGCAGGCTTTTACGGTCTCGTCCGGCAGCCAGGTGTTATAAGCCTTGTTGGCTTTCTCGCCCGCGAAAACCTCCATCCAGTGAATCTTGCGCGTGCCGCGGTACGCCTTCTGCACCGCGGCGTCGAAAACCCGCACACTTGCCCGCCAGATGTCGCGGCCCGTGCCGTCGCCTTCGATATAAGGAATGATGGGCTGGTCGGGCACCGTTAGTTGGCCGTTTGCGATCGTGATCTTTTCGCCGCCGGCGGGGATCTGCACGGGAACAGGCTTCGCATCTGACATTCGTTTGCTCCTGTAAATGCAGCCGCAATGCTAGCATGCGCGACCGGAGACCCGCATTGCGCACCTTAAGATCAACACCTGTGAAGGATGGCTTCCGCATGCCCGCGGAGTTCGAACGGCATTCGGGCTGTTGGATGCTATGGCCGGAGCGTGCGGACATTTGGCGCAACGGCGCCAAACCCGCGCAGGCTGCGTTTGCTCAAGTGGCCACCGCGATCGCCAGCGGCGACGCGCTAACCGTCGGAGTCTCGGCGGCGCAGTTCCGCAATGCGCGCGCCCGGCTGCCGAGCCAAGTGCGCGTCGTCGAATTGAGCAGCAATGATGCCTGGATGAGGGACTGCGGCCCAACCTTCGTCATCGATGCCAAAGGCCGCCGTCGCGGCATCGACTGGACGTTCAACGCCTGGGGAGGCTTGCGCGGAGGTCTGTACTTTCCGTGGGATAAGGATGATGCAGTTGCGCAAAAAGTGCTGGAGCTGGAACACGCGGACCGCTACCGCACTTCATTCGTGATGGAAGGCGGGGCCATTCATGTCGATGGTCAGGGAACCTGCTTGACCACGGAAGAGTGTCTGCTCAATCCGAATCGCAATCCACAACTGGGCCGCGACGAAATAGAAGAGCAGTTGCGGCGCTACTTGGCGGTGACTCGCGTCATCTGGCTGGGCAAGGGCGTGTATCAGGACGAGACCGGCGGCCACATCGATGAGCTCGCGTGCTTCACGAGCCCCGGGCAGGTCGCGCTCACCTGGACCGAAGATCGCAAGGATCCGCAGTACCCGATTTCCGAGGATGCGTACCAGCGTTTACGCCATGCACGGGATGCCCAGGGGCGTCGCCTGCAGATCCACAAAATTCATCAGCCGGGACCGCTATTCATGACCGCGGAGGAGGCGGCTGGAATCGATGCGCACCCCGGCAGCCATCCACGCCGCGCGGGCGATCGATTGCCCGCGTCGTATATCAATTTCTATGTCGCGAACAAGTGCGTGGTCATGCCGCTGTACGACAAACGCCGCGATGCCGGGGCGATGCGCATCCTCAAGCGCCTGTTTCCCTCCCGCCGCGTGCTGGGCGTCGCCACCCGCGAGATCCTGCTGGGCGGGGGCAATATTCACTGTATTACCCAGCAAGTGCCGCGCCCAAGCGGGCCTTAAGGCGCCGAGTTGCGCGCCGCAATGGAACTTTGCTGCGCGTAAAGTCTCGAAAGCCTTTATTCTACGCAGCCTTAATCCCTCATCCTCCCCCCAATAATTGGAAGTCGTAGTGCATTCATTGTTCAAAGATAAGGCTTGTAAGCGCGCAGCTGCGCT
>Ga0209447_10000430_pt1 | contig 11411 bp, 8 predicted proteins | sample BogFormECP04_OM3_FD_188243 | JGI IMG/M metagenome (GOLD analysis project Ga0209447, IMG submission 188243) | Bog forest soil microbial communities from Calvert Island, British Columbia, Canada - ECP04_OM3 (SPAdes) (version 2) | ecosystem: Environmental > Aquatic > Freshwater > Wetlands > Bog ... | reverse complement strand
TTTCCTCGACCGGCGGCGCGATTTACGGTGAGCAGGACGAGTTCCCTTGCACTGAAGACCATCCGAAACGCCCGGTAAGTCCGTACGGCATCGCCAAGCTGGCGACCGAGGCATACCTGTTTTTTTACAAAGTCGAGTACGGCATCGACTATATGGCGCTGCGCTTCGGCAACGTGTACGGCCCGCGCCAGGATCCGCACGGCGAGGCCGGCGTGGTCGCGATCTTCTGCGGAAAGCTTCTCGACGCTCAGCCCGTGACGATTTTCGGCGACGGCACGCAGACGCGCGATTACGTTTACGTCGGTGACGTCGTGCGCGCCGTGACCGCTGCCGGGAAATCGAAAGCGTCGGGACTCGCCATCAATATCGGCACCGGCCTCGAGACCAACGTCAACGACTTATACTCGACGCTCGCCAGCATCGCTGATTTCCCGACCAAGGCCGAGCATGCGGCGGCTCGTCCCGGCGAACAGAAGCGCTCGGTCATTTCGCCGGCACTGGCCGCCAAGGAGCTGGGCTGGCGTCCCGAAAAGAAGCTCGCCGACGGACTCGAAGAGACCTACAAGTATTTCAAGCAGCAACGCGACCGTCCGAGTTGAAATGACCGAACCCGCCTCGATTCGTAATTTTTCGATCATCGCGCATATCGATCACGGCAAGTCCACGCTCGCCGATCGGATCCTCGAGCGCACCGGCGCGCTCACGATGCGCGAGTCGAAGGATCAGTTTCTCGATTCGATGGACCTCGAGCGCGAACGCGGAATCACGATCAAGGCGCGCTCGGTGCGGCTCAACTACACGGCCAAAGACGGCAAAGCCTACGTGCTCAACCTGATCGACACTCCCGGTCACGTCGATTTCGCGTACGAAGTGTCGCGCAGCCTGGCCGCATGCGAGGGCGCGCTGCTGGTGGTCGATGCGAGCCAGGGGGTCGAGGCGCAGACGCTCGCCAACGTTTATCTCGCACTCGATCACGGTCTCGAAATAATTCCCGTGATCAACAAAATCGATCTGCCCGGCGCCGACATCGAGCGCACCAAGCAGCAAATCGAGGAAATCATCGGGCTTGACGCTTCAGACGCGATCCTCACCAGCGCCAAGGAAGGCGTCGGCATCGACGAGGTGCTCGAGGCGATCGTCGCGCGAATCCCCGCGCCGAAACCGACCGAGGAGAATGCCGTCCGCGCGCTCATCTTCGACAGTTGGTATGACGTGTACGAAGGCGTGATCGGGTTGGTGCGAGTTTTCGGCGGCGAGTTGCGCGTCGGCATGAAAGTTCGCCTGATGGGCACCGACAAGCTGGGCGAGGTGATGCGCCTGGGGCATTTCACGCCGCACGAGCGGCGGGCAGAAACGCTCGGCCCCGGCGAAGTCGGGTTCATCGTGGCAAATATCAAAACCGTCGCGGATATGCGCGTCGGCGACACGATTACCGACGCGGACAATCCCGCGGTCGCGCCGCTGCCGGGCTTCAAGGAACTGAAGCCGATGGTCTTCGCGGGACTTTATCCGACCGAGGCGAATCAATACGGTGCGCTGCGCGACGCGATCGAAAAGTTGCGCCTCAACGACGCGAGCCTGATCTGCGAGCCCGAGACCTCGCAGGCGCTGGGCTTCGGCTTCCGCGCCGGCTTCCTCGGACTGTTGCACATGGAAATCGCGCAGGAGCGGCTCGAGCGCGAGTTCGGCATCAACCTGATCGTCACGGCGCCGACGGTCGCCTACCAGGTGCGCACCGTTGCGGGCGAGCTGACGACGGTCGACAATCCCGCGCATCTCCCCGATGAGAACGCGATCGAGGCAATCGAGGAGCCCTTCATCCTCACCTCTATCCACATGCCCGAAGAGTACCTGGGCGCCGTGATGAAGCTATGCGAGGACCGCCGCGGCATCCAGCGCGACCTGCGGTTCCTCGGCGAGAAGCGCGTCATCCTGCACTACGAGCTGCCGTTGGCCGAGATTGTCTTCGACTTTTACGATCGGCTCAAATCGGTGAGCCGCGGCTACGCATCGCTGGATTACGAGTTTCTGGACTTCCGGGCCGGGCCTCTGGTTAAATTGGATATACGGATCAACGGCGAGGTGGTGGACGCGCTTTCGATTATCGTGCATCGCGACAAGTCCTACGAACGGGGCCGGGCGTTGTGCGAAAAGATGCGCGAACTGATTCCGCGCCAGATGTTCGAAGTCGCGATTCAAGCCGCGATCGGCGCCAAGATCATCGCGCGTGAATCCGTCAAGGCGCTGCGCAAGAACGTCACCGCCAAATGTTACGGCGGCGATATCACGCGAAAACGCAAGCTGCTCGAGAAGCAAAAGGAAGGCAAGAAGCGGATGAAACAGGTCGGGCGCGTCGAGATTCCGCAAGAGGCTTTCCTGGCCCTGCTCAAGGTCGGGGAGTAGGGCATCGTGGCCGAACCAGCGCGTAACATTTCAAAGGTACAGCCGCTTAACGACCGCGAGACCGCCGAACGCGCGCCCGCGCAGAAGTCCGTCGCGCGCGAATACGGCGAGGCGATGGTCATCGCGCTCGTGCTCGCGATTTTCATTCGCACATTCTTCGTGCAGGCATATAAGATTCCGTCGGGCTCGATGGAACCGACGCTGCTCATCGGCGACCACATCCTCGTCAACAAGATCATCTTCGGGCTGCGAGTGCCCGACTCGATTTTCGGGCTCGAGATCCCCGGCCTCCCGCTCGGCAAGTACGTTTTTCATCTCGAGCCGGTGCATCGCGGCGACGTCGTGGTCTTCGTCTTTCCGCCCGACCGCACCAAGGATTTCATCAAGCGCGTAATCGGCGTGGCTGGCGACACGATCGCGGTCAAGAACGGCGTGGTGTGGCTCAACGGTGCGCCAATGGACGATCCGCACCGGCACTGGGAGGTAGCTGCCTCTGATCGATCGCCGGTCTCTCCGCGCGACAACTTCGGGCCCGTGGCTGTTCCGCCAGGCAAGCTGTTCATGATGGGCGACAACCGCGATCGCAGCTACGACAGCCGCTTCTGGGGCTTCGTCGATCTCAACGACGTCGAGGGACGGGCCACGATAATCTATCTGCCCTGGAACGAGGAGAAAGCGGACAGCGCGTCGACGCTGAACGTGCTCCTGTTGTGGTTTGAGTACGTCAGATGGGATCGCGTCGGCATGATCGTGCACTAGCCGTCGAGGGGAGCATCAGGTGGCGGACGAAGCGGTAAACAGGATTGGCGCAATCCTCGAAGAGCTCGGGGCGCGATTCGATCTTGTGGTCGAGGCGGTTTCCGGTTTCGGCGGACGGCTCGACACGCTGCGCGATGAGATTTTCGGGCAGTTCGCGGAAGTCGGCGGCCAGATTCGCTTCCTGTCGGAACAGATCGCCGAAAATCGGCGCGGCATCGTCGCCTCGCACAACGACCTCGGCGCCGAGATGGTGCGCCTGGGCGAGGCGCTCGGCAAGGCGCGGGTCGAGTTCCGCGACGAGCTGGCGGCTGCAGAGAAGGGACTTCGCGGAGAGTTTGCCGCTCGCGCCGTCGAGTTCCGCGAAGAAGCCGCGCGCGCCGTCGCGTCGACCGGCAAGCAAGCGGCGGAGTCGGGTGGCGATACAACCAAAGTCCTCAAGCGGGAAATCAACGCGTCTGCCGAGATGGCGGCGAAAAAACTGAGCGTCGAGCTGAAGCAGACCAGCAAGGCGCTGGCCAACCTCGCACACAAGTTCGACCGCTTCGACGATCGGATCACAGTTCAAACGCGCGACCAGGATCAACGCCTGAGAAAACTCGAAAGAAAGCGCGGCGCGTAGTTCGGATCGCGGTCGCGAGCGCGGCTCATGCGACTTTACGAAACCGAACGACACGAAGAGTTGATCGGCGCCGAGTGGAGCGAAGACCGCGCCCGCGACGCAATCGACCGAATCGTCACGGATTCGGAACGAAGCTTTACTCCCGAAGGCCTGTGGCCGATCCATCCACTAGATCGCTCGCCTGAACGGCCGCCCGATTCCATCAAGTACATGTACCATGGCGCGGCTGGAGTGATCTGGGCGCTGACATACCTCGATGAGACCGGCGCCGCGGAATTGAAAGGCGACTATCTTCCCACCGTGCGCCAACTGGTCCCGCGAATTCGCGACGACTTGGCCAAGTACCCCGAAGTACGAAAATATATGGGCCCTGAACTGGTTTCGTACCTGTTGGGCGGCGCCGGAATTCTTCTTTTGGAATGGAAAATGGCGCCGTCCGAAGAGGTCGCGCGGCAGCTCTACGCGGATATCGAAGCGAGGATCGGAGATGCGCGGGGAATTGCATGGGGCGGCGCGGGCGCAATGCTTTCCGCTCTCTTCATGTATGAGCGCACGGACGATGCGCGCTGGAAAGAATTATTTCTCCGGGGTTTCGAAGCGCTCTGGCAGCAATGGCGTTACGCGGCCGAGGCGGGATGCCATCTTTGGACGTCCAGTCTTTACGGAGTTACAGAAATGCGCATCGGGGCGATTCACGGATTCGCCGCCAATGCGTATGTGATGCTTCGTGGACGCCATTTGCTCGAGCCTAGCCTCGCAGACGAGATGCTGCGTCGAATGCACGAGACTGTCCGCGCAACCGCATTAATCGAAGGGCCTTATGCGAACTGGCCGAACAATGCGGGACCGACAGACAGGCCCACACCGCTGACGATGGTCGTACAACACTGCAACGGTGCGCCGGGAATCATCAACTGCCTGGCGGAATTTCCGCACGACGCGCGCTGGCCTATCGACGATTTACTGCTGCAGGCTGGCGAGCTGGTGTGGGCCGCCGGTCCGCCGATCAAAATGCCCAGCTTGTGTCACGGCGCTGCGGGCAGCGGCTATGCCTTCCTGAAGTTGTACGCGCGCACGGGGGACGACCGCTGGTTGGAACGCGCTCGCAAATTTGCGATGCATGCCGTCGGCCAATCCGATCGCGCGCTCGAAGAGTATGGACAACGTAAGTACTCGCTGTGGACCGGAGATCTCGGTCTCGCGATTTATCTTTGGGATTGTGTGAGGGGAGCCCCGAAGTTTCCGACGATCGATATTTTCTGATCGGCCGGGTTCGGGGTTGACGCGGATCCGATGCGAGATTAAATTCTAACTACCTTTAACCCGCTACTGAGATAGCGAAAAGGTGCGACAATGAAAGTGTACATCGATGGACCCGGCTGTTTTTGCAGCCGGGATTTTTTTTGGTCTGCGCGATGAGCGCCGCGTCCAACGTCGCTCTCGACGCCGCACAGGTCGGGCGCTCGCTCAAGCGGATCGCGATGGAAATCGCCGAGCGCAACGGCGGGGCGGACAACGTTGTGCTGGTGGGAATCGTTCGCCGCGGCGCGACCATCGCCGAACGAATCGCGCTCGAACTGCGGGCCAACGGCAAACGCGAGATTCCCGTCGGCACGCTCGACATCTCGTCCTACCGCGACGACGGCAAGGGCGCGACCGGCGATCCGCGGCTGCTCGGCCGCGACATCCCATTCTCGCTCGACGCCAAGCGCGTCGTGCTGGTCGACGACGTGCTCTACACGGGGCGAACTGTGCGCGCGGCGCTCGACGCCATCTCTGATCTGGGCCGCGCCGAATCGGTTCAACTGGCGGTGTTAGTCGATCGCGGCGACCGCGAGCTGCCGATTCGCGCCGACTACGTGGGCAAAAACATCCAGGCGCCGCGCGGTCAACGGGTTTACGTGCGCCTCACTGAAATCGACGGCGCCGATGCGGTCGTGATTGGCAACGCCAACGGAAAATGAGGTCTAACGCACGCGCTGAGCTCGCGACCAACACCAAAATGTCACGGCTGGCAAAATTTGACGTTGTCTCGATCGAGGACCTCGACACCTCGGATATCGAACGCGTGTTTGCGCTCGCTGATCAGTTTGCCGCCCAGCTCGAACGCGGCGAACAGATTACGACCGCCGCCGGGCTCATCATGGCGACGCTGTTTTACGAACCCTCGACGCGCACGCGTCTCAGCTTCGAGTCGTCGATGCATCGCCTCGGCGGCGCGGTGATTAGCTCTGCCGATATGCAGGCGAGCTCGGCGGCCAAGGGCGAGAGCCTCGCCGACACGGTGCGCGTCGTCGCCGGCTATGCGGATCTGATCGTGCTTCGCCATCCCCATGACGGCGCCGCGCGCGTGGCCGCCGAGTACGCGCCATGCCCGGTGCTGAACGCCGGCGACGGCAGCCGCGAGCATCCAACGCAGACGCTGTGCGATCTCTACATCCTGCGCAAGAAGAAGGGCCATCTTAAGGGACTCACCGTCGCGCTGTGCGGCGATTTGAAATTCGGACGCACCGTGCATTCGCTGATCTACGCGCTGGCGCGCTTCGGCGCGAACATCGTCGCCGTGCCGACCAGCGGAATGAATGTTCCCGACTACGTGCTCGAGCGGCTCGCTGCCGAGCGCAACTACAGCTTCTCGACCGTCACGATGGATGAACTGAAGTCGTTGGCGGGCGGCCTCGACGCGCTCTACCTGACGCCGAGCGCGCCGCATCAGATGGCGCTCTTCACCGGCGACGAAGCGCTGCCCGTATCCGAGCCGCCCGCGGCCCTCGACGCATTCTATGTCACCCGCCTGCAGAAGGAGCGGATGTCGGGGAAGGAAGCCGGCGCGGGCGAGTACGTGCGTTTCGACGCGCGCGCGCTTCGCACCAGCCGGACGCAGGAAGCCGTCGTGATGCATCCGCTGCCGCGCACCAGCGAGTTGGCCTACGAGCTCGACGCCGATCCCCGGGCCGTCTATTTCGAGCAGGCCGCAGCGGGCGTGCCGGTTCGAATGGCCTTGATCGCGTGGCTGATGGAGAAAGCCAGCCGCGCCTCTGCGAGCCCGTCGCCAGCCGTCGAGCCGATTCGCTTCAAGGCCGAGCTACCGCCGCGATGCGCCAATCTGAATTGCATCACGCGCTTCGAGGGCGCGTACCTGCCTCCGCGATTCACGCTTGGGCGCAGCGCAGATACCACCGTGCTCGCGCTCAAGTGCGATTTCTGTGAACGCGATCTGAAAATTGAATACGTCGGCCACGCGCGGTCGCATCGCTACTATCGCTTCGACGAAAATCTGCAGGGCTACGTTCGCCAGTGGATCGAAGAGGGTTCGCTGGCCGTTTTCGACAGCGTGAAGCAGGCCGAGGAGGGCGGCTACGAGCCTTACAAGCGCGGTCCCCAGCGCGAGATTATGAACGAAGGCGAAGTCGTCAGCGCGATCGAATCGCTCGCCGACCAGGTGATCGCCGACGTCGCGGATATGTCGGTCGTATCGATTGTTGGCGTCGTCAGTCGCGGGGCGATGCTCGCGCTTCGGCTGCGCGATCTGATCGGATCGAAGACCCGCGTTTTTCCACCGAGTGCGGCGCTCGATGTGTACAAACCGGCTGACGCGCTGCGTCCGATCGACGGCACCGAGATTTTCAACGTCGAAGACCGCACCATAATTCTGGTCGACGACGTGATTAACAGCGGCTGGACGGTGCAACGCGCAATGGCGACGATTTGGCAGCGCGGGCGTCCGGCCGCGGTCAAGCTGGCGGTACTGATCGATCGGGGACATCGCGCGGTCCCGATTCGCCCAAATTACGTCGGTAAAAACATCCCGACCTCGCGCACTGAGCGCGTGCAGGTGCGTCTTGCCGCAGCCGGCGCCGATCCGAAAGCCAAATCGCACGACCGCGTGATGATCTACTCAATCGTCGAACCGCTGAAAGAGTCTGAGGCGGCGCCTTGAAATCGATCATGCTCAAAGGCGGACGGGTTATCGATCCGGCCAGCGCAATCGACGGTGAGTACGACGTGCTCGTGCGCGACGGCGAGATCGCGGCGATCGAGCGGGTTGGTGCGCGGATGAATGTGGCAGACGCGAATATAATCGACGTCACTGGATGCTGGGTCGTGCCCGGGCTGATCGATCCTCACGTACATCTGCGCGATCCGGGGTTCCCTGAAAAGGAAACGATCCTGACGGGCTTGCGCGCAGCGGCCGCGGGCGGTTTCACTACCGTCGCGGCGATGGCGAACACGTCGCCAGTCAACGACAGTCCGGCCACGACGCGTTACATGCTTGAGCGCGCGCGCGAGGCGCACTCGGCAAGGCTGGTGCCGGTATCGGCGGTTACGCAGGGGCTGCGCGGGATCGAGCCGGTCAATTTTGAGGCGATGCTCGAAGCGGGTGCGCGATTGTTTTCCGACGACGGAATTCCAATCGACGACGCGATGGTTCTTTCGCGCGCTTTGGACGAAACCAAGCGGCTTGGATACGCCGTCTCGTTGCACGAAGAGGATCGCGCGTTGTCCTGCGAGGGCGCTCTGAATGCTGGCGCGGTATCCAAGTGCCTGGGCGTCAGCGGCTATCCCGATTCCGCGGAATCGCAACGCGTGCGCCGCGATCTTGCGCTGGCGATTGGCTCCGGCGCAGCGGTTCACGTCGCACATGTATCCACGGCCGAGTCGCTCGCACTCATCCGCGCCGCGCGGCGGCATGGCGCGCAAGTCACATGCGAAGTCACGCCGCATCATTTTACGATCGATGAAAACGCCGCGCTGACCTGGGGGCCGAATGCGAAGATGAACCCTCCGCTGCGCAATCGCGACGATGTCGAGGCGCTGCACGCGGCAATTCGCGACGGTACGATCGACATGGTTGCAACTGATCACGCGCCGCACGATCCGAAGTCGAAGAACATGGATCAACTCGGCGCTCTGTTCGGTCCTGGTCGTCCGGCGACGCATCTGGAGCATGACACCGCGGAGATTTTCGCGCACGCGGCAAACGGAGTCGTGGGGCTTGAGACGTCGCTCGGACTGGCGCTCGGATTGGTGCACCGATCGTTGCTACAACCGGCCAGGATGGTTGAGATGATGTCGCTGAATCCGGCGGCGTTGTTGCGGCTGGAGGCCGGGACGCTGGCCGAGGGTGCGGTGGCGGACATCACCGTGATCGATCCCAATCTCGAGTGGACTGTCGCGCCGGAAAAATTCCGGTCAAAGAGCCGTAACACTCCGTTCGCAAATACGCGGCTGAAGGGCAGGGCGGTCCTGACTATCGTTGCGGGCGAAATTGTTTACGACGGGAGGAAAGCGTAGCAGAGCAATGAGCAAAGGGCGCGAAGCGATATTGGCGTTGGCCGACGGCCGAGTTTTTCGCGGCCGCGCATTCGGTGCAATCGGTGAGACTGTTGGTGAAGTGGTCTTCAACACTGCGATGACCGGTTACCAGGAAGTCCTGACCGACCCGTCGTACAAGGGCCAGCTGGTCTGCATGACTTATCCGGAGATCGGCAATGTTGGAATCAATGCCGAGGACGCGGAGTCGCGGCGCATCTACGTCGAGGGTTTTATCGTCAAGGAATATTGGGAGCGGCCGTCGAACTGGCGTTCGGAGATGCCGCTTGGAAAATACCTGGAAGCAGCAGGCGTCGTTGGTATCGAGGGTATCGACACGCGCGCGCTGGTCCGCCATCTTCGCACGCGCGGCGCCCAGGAGGCTGTTATTTCGAGCGTCGATTTGGATGCCGACTCGCTTGTGCGGAAGGCCAAAGCGTCGCCTGGATTGATCGGCCGCGATCTGGTGAAAGAGGTCACCTCCACCGAGCCGTACGATTGGGACTTCGGCGACTGGAAGCTGGGCAGCGGCCACGTCCGCCAAGAAGCGACGCGCGATGCGCCCTCGATCGTCGCGCTCGACTACGGCATCAAGCTGAACATTCTGCGTCGGCTGGTTGCGACAGGGTTTCGCGTCAAGGTGATTCCGGCCGCATCGACTGCCGAGCAAATTCTCGCGCACAATCCCGACGGAGTTTTTCTTTCGAACGGTCCGGGCGATCCTGCCGCGCTGCCCTACGCTTACAGAGCCATCGCGGGCGTTTTGGGTAAAAAGCCGGTGTTCGGCATCTGCCTCGGGCATCAGCTGCTCGGGCTGGCGCTGGGCGGCAAGACTTACAAGCTCGACTTCGGGCATCATGGCGCGAATCATCCGGTGATGGATCTGCGCACGCGGCGAGTCGAAATCACGTCGCAGAATCACGGCTTCGCGATCAACGACGAATCGTTGAAGGGGCGCGCGAAGCTTTCGCACCTGAATCTCAATGACAACACCGTCGAGGGATTGCAGGGAACCGGCGTGCCTTTTTTTTCCGTGCAGTATCATCCCGAGGCGTCGCCGGGTCCGCACGACTCCAGCTATCTGTTTGCGCGATTCCGGAAACTGGTCGAAACGTTCCCGCGGTACGGTGCCGAAGCGCTGGAACGGATCATCGCGGCCGAGGCCGCCGCACAATGACGAATTCTTTTCGTTGGGATTACCAAGTTGCCGCTTCGTAAAGATTTGAAATCAGTTTTGTTGATTGGTTCCGGGCCAATCGTTATCGGGCAGGCGTGCGAGTTCGACTACTCGGGCACGCAGGCGGTTAAGGCGCTGCGCGAGGAAGGGCTGCGGCTGATCCTGGTCAATTCGAATCCAGCGACGATAATGACCGATCCGGAACTGGCCGACCGCACATATATCGAACCGATGACGGTCGAGGTCCTGACCAAGATTATCGAGCGCGAGCGGCCCGACGCCCTGCTGCCGACTGTCGGCGGGCAGACCGCCTTGAACCTGGCGATCGAGCTGGCGGAGACGGGCGTTCTCGATCGATTCAAGTGCGAACTTATCGGCGCGAAGCTCGAGGCGATCAAGAAGGCCGAGGATCGCGAGCTGTTCAAGAATGCGATGCTCAAAATCGGGCTCGAGGTGCCGCGTTCAGCGATAGCGAGATCGATGGCGGACGCGGAGCGGGTATTGGACGAACTGGGAATTCCGCTAATCATTCGGCCGTCGCGAACGCTGGGCGGAACCGGCGGTTCGATCGCGCGCGAACTCGGCGAATATCGCGCCAAGGTGGCGTACGGCCTCGAACAATCGCCAAGTCACGAAGTGCTGATCGAACAGTCGGTCGAGGGCTGGAAGGAATTCGAGCTCGAGGTGATGCGCGATACGGCGGACAACGTTGTGATCATCTGCTCGATCGAGAATCTTGATCCGATGGGCGTGCACACCGGCGATTCGATAACGGTTGCACCGGCGCAGACGCTGACCGACAAGGAATACCAGCTCATGCGCGACGCGGCGATTCGCATCATCCGCGAAATCGGTGTCGACACGGGAGGATCGAACATCCAGTTTGCGATCGAGCCGAGCACGGGACGGATGGTTGTGATCGAGATGAACCCGCGGGTGTCGCGCAGCTCGGCGCTCGCGTCGAAGGCGACCGGATTTCCGATCGCCAAAATCGCCGCGCGCCTGGCAGTCGGTTACCGGCTCGACGAGATCCCCAACGACATCACCAAGATGACGCCGTCGTGCTTCGAGCCGACGATTGATTACGTGGTGACCAAGATTCCGCGCTTCACGTTCGAGAAGTTCCGTGGCGCCGCCGAC
>Ga0209447_10000429_pt1 | contig 11418 bp, 14 predicted proteins | sample BogFormECP04_OM3_FD_188243 | JGI IMG/M metagenome (GOLD analysis project Ga0209447, IMG submission 188243) | Bog forest soil microbial communities from Calvert Island, British Columbia, Canada - ECP04_OM3 (SPAdes) (version 2) | ecosystem: Environmental > Aquatic > Freshwater > Wetlands > Bog ... | reverse complement strand
CGCAGATCAGCCGCGCGCAGCAAGCGCGGCAGCGGAAAGCTCCTGTTCGATTTTTTCGTTGAAGCGCGAGCGGCAGAGTTCGCTGGCGACGCGAATGGCATTCTTAATAGCGACGGCGTTGGAGCGGCCGTGCCCGATGATGGTGATGCCGCGGACGCCGAGCAGCGGCGCGCCGCCGTATTCGGAGGAATCGGTGCGTTTGCGAAAGCTGTCGAAGGCGTCTTTGGAAAGGACGTAGCCGACCTGCGATTTCAGGCTGCTCTTGATGGCTTTTTTCAGCATGGCGCCGATATGTTCGACCAATCCCTCGCTGATTTTCAGGGCGATATTGCCGATGAAGCCGTCGCAGACGATCACGTCCACGTCTCCGCGAAAAACGTCGCGGCCTTCGACATTGCCGACGAAGTTGAGGGAAAGCTGCTTCAGGCGCGCCGCGGCTTCGCGGGTCAGTTCGTTGCCTTTCATTTCTTCTTCACCGATGGAAAGCAGGGCGACGCGCGGCCGCTTCGCGCCCCAAATGGTGCGGTAGTAAATTTCGCCCATCACCGCGAATTGTTCGATCTGCTCGGCCTTGGAATCAACGTTCGCGCCGACGTCCAGGATTACGGTGACTTTTTCCTTCATGTTGGGGAAGGCAGCGGCGAGCGCTGGGCGGTCCACGGCGGCGAGCGTGCCGAGCACGAAGCGGGCGACCGTCATGACGGCGCCAGTATTTCCGGCGCTTACGAAAGCTTCGGCTTTGCCATCGCGCACCAGGCGCGCGGCAACGTGCACAGAACTTTCTTTCTTGCGGCGAAAAGCCTGCGAAGGCGAATCGCTCATGGTGATCACGTCGGTGGCGTTGACGATTTCGATGGGCAGGCCGCGATGGCCGTGACGGTTGAGTTCCTGCCGCACCGTGGCTTCAATGCCCACCAGCAGAATACGGACGCCTAGCTCACGGGCAGCCAGAATCGCGCCTTCGACTTCGGCGCGCGGCGCATGGTCGCCTCCCATAGCGTCAACGGCAATGGTGGTCATCTATACACCCATGGGCACCCAGAGAGCACCAAACTGGAAAGGTAGGCGATGAAAACTTAGGCTGTCTTGGCTGCGGTGTCAATCACTTCCCGGCCCTTGTAGAAGCCGCAATGGGGACACGCATTGTGGGGCAGCTTTTTCTCGTGGCAGTTGGGGCATTCGGCCAAGGACAAGGGCGTAAGAAAGTCGTGGGCACGCCGCTTGTTCTTCCGCGCATGCGAGTGGCGACGTTTTGGATTAGGCATTGCAGCTCCTCAATTGACAGGCCGCTACAACAGCGGCCGAAATGGAAAGGATATTGTAGCGTCTTATTGCTTTTTGAACCAGTCCTGCTTCAAACGGGCCAGCGGGGCAAGCCGGGGGTCAGAGGCATGCTTTTCGCAGCGGCATTCTTCGTTGTTCAGATTGGCGCCGCAATGTGGGCAGAGGCCGCGGCAATCGCTGCGGCAGATGACCTTCATGGGAAGCGCCAGATTCACCTGTTCAGCCAGAATATCGGCAAGGAACAGGCCGTCACCTTCGAAGAAGGCGACCTCAGTGTCGTCCAGATTCAGGTGAAATTCCTCGTCCACGGCCATGGAAGTCATGGGGCGGTAGAAGAGATCGAAATCGCGGCTGATTTCCTCGACGACGGTATCCAGGCAGCGGGCGCAGATCAGCTCCACGCGGGTGTGCAGATTGCCGTAGATGCGGATCTGGCCTTCGACCAGCTCCGCAGTGGCGCGAATTTCCAGCGGCTCGACCTGGTGGAATTCACCGGAATGGAAATCGAGCGTACCCGGGGTGTAGCTCTTCCGGATGCGGATCTTGCGCAGCGCGAGTTCGTTGACATCGAGAAACATTAGATTTCCCCGTCTTTATAGAGCAAATTCAATTATAAGTCCAGTGACCGCGTTGTCAAGGAAGCGGCAGACGCTGATGGCGCGGCTGACACGTATTGGACAATGACCAATTTACGCTGGAGGGCGCGGCGAGACGTCTACGGTTTAGATGCATAAAGAGGCTAGCGGATGCGACGCTTCGATTCGGCGCGGCTGAATCTTAGGGTGAATTCTGCTGTCGGGCCAGCCCCTCGATCCCGCGCAGCGGGATCTCAGGGTGAATCGCGCTGTAGCGCGATTCAGGGGATGCCCAGGAGTTCGTGGCATTGGCGCAGGAGGAAATGATCGGTCATGCCGGCGATGTAATCACAGACGACGCGGTAAGGCGGCTGTTGCAGAGCCAGTTCGGCGTACTGGGGTGGCATGCGCCTGGGCTCGTCGAGGAAAAAAGAGAAAAGCACGTCGAGCGCGGCTACCGAGCGGTCGCGGTCCTCGACAATGGTCGGTTGCGAATAAAGCCGGGCGAAGAGGAAGCGTTTCAGGTCGCCATTCAGTCTGGCCACGGCCGGTGAGAAGCCGGCGAGGCGCTGCGGCTGGCGGCGAATGTCTTCGACGGTCGCAACGCCGGATTCCGCGGCGCGGGATCGCGTGGTTTCGATCAGGTCAGTGGCGAGCAGATCGAGGACTCGTTTCAGGGCTTCGTTGAATTTCAGTTTGGGCTTTCCGTCGGGGTAGCGGCGGTCCACGTCTTCGTACGCTGTATTGAAGAGCGGAACCTCGCCGCGCAGGCGATCGAGATCAATCAGGTGCGCCTCGAAACCGTCGTCGAGGTCCGCGGTGTTGTAGGCAATCTCGTCCACGAAATCGATGAGCTGAGCTTCGAGCGGCGGGCGCTGGTCCAGCAGATATTCGGCGAGCTGCGGAAATTCCGCCGCGGAATAATCGCGCGAATGTTTGATGATGCCTTCGCGGACTTCGAAGGTGAGATTCAGGCCGCTGAAATCGAGATAGCTCTGCTCGAACTGTTCGACGATATAGAGCGCGTGGAGATTGTGATTGAAGCGTTCGCCGCACGCACGCATGCGCAGATCGAGCTGTTTTTCTCCGGCGTGGCCGAAGGGCGGATGGCCAATATCGTGCGCGAGCGCGAGCGATTCGGCGAGATCGGTGTTCAGATGCAGCGCGTCGGCGACGGTGCGGGCCACCTGCGCCACTTCCAGAGTGTGCGTGAGGCGATTGCGGAAGTGATCGGAGTAGCGCGTGGTGAAGACTTGCGTTTTGGCTTCGAGGCGGCGAAAAGCGCGCGAGTGGATGACGCGGTCGCGGTCGCGGGCGTAATCGTTGCGATAGGGATGTTGCGGCTCCGGGAAGCGGCGGCCGCGGGTGCGGCGCACGTCCATGGCGTAGGGGGCGAGCATGCGTTCAATTCATTCTAGTAGCTATTGGCCAAATATTCAGCCGGGATCGGGGGGGCGGGTCCCGCGCCTGCGGGACCCGCCCCTACGGTCACACCTGAGTGCACTGTGCGGAACAGAATGCGGTGGAAATTGTTATGATGCCCGGATGCTTTCGCAAGATGCGATCTTAAAGAGGCTGCGGAAGATTTGCCTGCGCTTGCCGGCGGCTACCGAGGGAATAACCTTTGGCCACCCGACATTTCGCGTGGAAAAGAAAATGTTTGCAGTGCTGGAGGAATACAAAGGCGAGCTGGGAATTTGCCTGAAAGTGGGAACGTTGCTGCAGGGCGTCTTTCTGGACGATCCGCGGTTTTTCCGCACGCCTTATATTGGCAAGCACGGATGGGTTACCTTGCGCGTGTATGCCGCGCGACTGAATTGGACCGAAATTCGCGAGCTGCTGAAAGGCAGCTACGATTTGGTGGCGCCGGCGAAATCGCAAGTGCGCGCGAAGAAAAAATCTAAAAACTAAAGCGACTGAGGATCAGGATTTGCCGGGCAGGAGATTCAATTCCTGGGTGGCTTGCTCGGCGATGGGCGTATCGGGATAGTCGGACTTGATTTGGCTGTAGAGCTTGGAAGCTTCCGCGGGGTTCTTCGCGCCATAGTGTTCGGCGAGCGCCAGCATCACCACCGGCTTGGGAACCAACACCACAGGCTTGGCTATCAATTGCTGATAGAGCTTGACGGCTTCATCGCCCTGGCCCATGCGATCGTTCAATTGCGCGAGCTCGAAGCGCGCCATGGCGGCAAAATCCTCGACGCCGCTTTCGGACAGGCCCTGCAGCCATTTCTTCGCTTCATCATTCTTGCCGAGCTTCTCATCGCTCAAGGCGGCGTAATAGGCGGCGAGCTGGCCGGGACGGGTGTGGCCGTACTTGGCATTGACCGCGGCGAATTTCTGCGCGGCGTCGGAATATTTATTTTTGTCGTCAATGTAGGTGGTTTCACCGGATTGCGCTGGCTCGCCCGCGGTGCGAATGCGCGCCTGGAACAACTTCATGGCGTCGTCGTACGCGGCGGTAGCCTTCACGGTCTGGCGCTCGGTGTAGGTCTGCCAGCCGAAAATGCCGACGGCCACCAGCACCGCGGCGAGCAAAATATAGGCGGTCAATTGCTTGTGGGAAAGGACGGCGTCTGCGCCCTGCGCCAGGGTGTCGCGAACTTCGTCCTTTTTCAGTTCCTTACGGGAAAGATGCTGCGCCACTTGTGCACCCCGAGCGAGATTGGAAACGTAAATATTAGCATAAAGGCGGGGACGCGATGCGGCAATTGGAGGAGGGGCTGGCCGATAGCTCGGGCGCGATTACTTGAAGCTGTGGATCGCGTTATTTTCGTCGGACTGCACGTCGAAGACGGTGAAGAGGCGGGTGATCTGCAGAATGTCGTGAACCCGTTTGGTGAGGTGCAGGAGCTTGAGCTCGCCGCTGGCGTTTTTGACCGTGGTGTAGGCGCTGACCAGCTCGCCGATGCCGGAGCTATCAATGTAATCCACGTCGTAAAGGCTGAGCAGGATTTTCTTGTTGCCGGAATTAACCAGCTCGCGGACGGTATTGCGCAGCATGGCGCTGCCTTCGCCCAGCGTAATCTTGCCGCTGAAATCAACAATCGTTACGTCGCCCAACTGGCGGCGTGTTCCTTGGAGAGCCACGGTGACCTCGTGTAGTGATTCTACTCTGCTTTGTGCTTGCCGTTGTCAGAAACTGACTGGGGTAGTTTCTTGATCATTATCAGGTGGGCGCCGCCCTCGGGGCCGCGTTCGACTCTGAAATCATCCATGAACGCGCGCATCAGGAAGAGGCCGCGGCCGGAGGTGCGCAGCAGGTTTTCTTCCGCCAGGGGGTCGGGAATTTCGGTGAGCTCGAACCCTTTGCCCTGATCGAGCACGCGGACGATCATGTTGTCCGGCTGCAGCTCGACGGTCATCATGATCTTCTTCTGGCGATCCTGCTGGTTGCCGTAATTGTAGGCGTTGATCACGCCTTCGCGCACGGCCATGCCGATCTTGTGGACTTCTTCCTCGGGAAAGCCCGCGGCCTCGGCAACGCGCATGGAAATGCTCTCCGCGAGGTCCACGCTTTCCAGAAGCGTCTCCAGCAAGACTTCAATCCGTTGAGTTTTGGCCGCCATCCGTTGTCGGGGCAAAGTCCTTTAATAAAAGGACGCGAGTATGGTTATCACAGCGCCGGAGTGCAAGTCAATGAACTCCGGGTTAGCCGTCGTGCGTCAGTTTTCGACAAAGTGGGTGGTCCGACAATAGGTAGTGATTACCCCGTCAACCGCCGCGAGTGAAGCGCCGATTCTGAGACTGTTAGTGCTACCGTGACCCTGCGATATCCTGTAGGGTCACCGCTCGCAGACGCTACGACGCCTGGAGTTCAGAAGTCAGAAAGGACAGTCGATGGCTACAACAGCAGACATCATTAATGCGATTGCGCGGCGTTTGGGCGAAGGCGGCTACAAGGTGTCTCGTGACGTATCCCTACCGGAGGGGTCGGTGGCCAAGGTTGCGGCTTCAAGAACCTATTTCTCATGGAAAGGGCTGGTGATTTTGTCTCAGCACGTTGTCATACGCCAATTGGACAATGCAAGGACACAAGATGTTCAAGAACTGTTCGAGGCAGGTTTTCGATTCGGCAAACAAGCTAATTGGGTCCCGTTGCTCAGAGGCATGCAGTTCGGCTACATGGTCATCCCTGTAATCGTTGGCACCGACCCCGACGGTGCTCTCGTGCAGTACGTCTCCGCCTCGCCTCGGAAGCACTGGTCGCTATTTGAATATCCCGTCGTTGTCGATTCACGTAATTGCAGGACGTTCAACTTTCAAGGTACGGCCCTCTGGGGTGCTTTCTTCTTTTCCGACATGCGGCAAGTTGTCGAGAGATATATCACGAGTAGCCTGCCCAGCAATACAAGTGCAGTCTGACTGCCTAGGTGGTCGCGGGATGGGCGGGCTTGGCGACTTTGGCGATGACCAGGCCTGCAACGAGCCACGTAAGCATGGAATCGGCGAGGTTGACGGCGGTGTAGGCGCCGGAGAAACCCCACCAATTCCAATTGGGAAGATCCACGATGACGCTGGCGGCGAGGCCTACGATGGCGAGAAACGCTACCCTGCGCGCGTAGCTTAATCCCGAGGTTTGCAGCAACAGCCATGTGAGCAGAAATGCCGCGGCCATCAGGCTCAGCAATTGGATGATCAGGGTGCGGCTGTACGAACCAAATCCGCCGCGGCGCACGCCTGCGACCATGATGGGGCCGGTTTGCATCTTTTGTATGACTGCGGCCATCACGTTTTTCTTTTGTTCGGGGGTCATCCCTGCGGTGGGCGGCGTGCTGGGCAGAATGTATGTGCCGTCCTGACCGGCGTGCGAGGCAATCACCGCGGAGACCTCGTCCTCATTGTGAAACGCGACCATGGTTTTTTCGTGCCAGCCGATTAGTTCCCACGAAATGGAACTCCACACGAAAGCCATCAGACCGCCCAGGATGGTTCCGAGGATCAAAGATTTTGTCATAGCGCCTCCTTGCGGGTTGCGGACGATACCAAAGGTGCGTTGAAGTACGCCGCTACAACTTCGAAAGCAAAGTCAACGACGCCCGTCTAAAATGCAAAAGCAGGCGGCCGCTACAAATTCAAAAGCAACGTCAAAGGCGCCCATCCCGTCCCGCGACTGCGAGACGGGATGGGCGCTACAGAGTCAAAACCAGGGGCACGCGATTCAGACATGCTGGGAGAGCGAAAGAACATTGCCGTCGGGATCTTTGAACCAGGCGACCTTGTCGCCGGAGGGCGCGGTCCAGATGCCGAGTTCTTGATTCTGAACGAACGGGTATTTCTCAAATGCCACTCCGCGTCCCTGGAGCCAGCGGGCCATTGCTTCGATGTCCTTGGCTTCCCAGCCGAGAATTGTGAACCCGGCTGGAACGAAATCTTTCGGAACCTTGGAGATTCGAAGCATGGTGTCGCCCGCCATCATGACCAGGGCGAACTGGTCGTCGCTCACAAACCGAAAGCCCAGTTTGCCTTCGTAAAATTCTCTGGCTCGCTTGGAATCTAGCGTAGGGATCACTCCTACGATTTTGCTGGAAGCCAACATTTCGGTCCTCCCGATTCAGACTTTGGGCGAGTGCAAAGTAGCACTTGCGGTTCGTGTTGTCTCTCGCTATGTTGACAACAAATGTCGCAGAAGTGCCAGAGCCTGTTGCGGGATCGCCGCGGCCGCCGAACCGCGCAGCTCGCCACGCTGGCATACGATTTTCACCGCGCGCATCTGATCCCCGAGCATTTTCATCCTGAGGATCAATTGATTTTTGCTTCCAAGGGCGTAATGACCGTGCGCAGCAAGCAGGGTATTTGGGTGGTGCCCCCGCTGCGCGCGGTGTGGATTCCAGCCAGGACGCCGCACTCGGTGGCGATCCTGGGACCGGTTTCGATGCGCACGCTTTACTTTGCTCCCAAGCGGGTGCGTACTGACGCGGCGAAATGTTTTGTGATGAACGTATCGTCGCTGCTGCGCGAGCTGATTCTGCACGCTTGCAAATTTCCGAAATTGAAGCAGGAGATACCGGTGCAGCGTCGCATCATCGAAATGATTGCCGATCAGCTAGCAGCGGCGCATTCCATCCCGCTGCAGCTGCCTCATCCGCGCGATCGCCGGGCGATGCGAGTTGTCGAAGCGCTGGTTTCCGAACCCGGAAGGCAAACAACGCTGGCAGCGCTTTGCGCAGATTGCGGCGCGAGCAAGCGGACGATCGAGCGCCTGTTCCTGGCAGAAACGAAAATGACATTCAGTCAATGGCGCCAGCAACTGAGACTGCTGCACGCGATGCAGTTGCTGGCGTCTGGTGAAAAAGTAACGGGAGCGGCGCTGGACGCAGGGTATAGCAGCGCCAGCGCGTTCATCGTAATGTTCCGGCGGCAGTTGGGACAGACCCCGCGCCGCTACTTTGCGACGTGAAACTCTTCTTGGTGCAGCGGGGACGAACATCAGCCGATCGGATGCGAGCTGCGCACAACTCAGAAAATATTTACGGCGCGCGCGGCCAGCAGCACCACAATCGCCAGCGAGATCAACGACTGCAACATGGTGCCGGCCTTGGCCCAGCGCGAAAGAACGGCCGTGTCCGTGGGAGAAAATGCCGTGCTGGTGTTGAAGGCCAGGAACAGGTAGTCCATAAATTGCGGTGACCAGTTGGGATCCCGGCCTTCCTCGTTCAACATCTGCGGAAAGAGGAAGGAGCTTTTCAAACGCTCGGTTCGGGCATCGCGCCGCGAAGGGCCGCCGGCGTCGAATTTCCAGTACCACAGCGCGAAGACCACGATGTTGGTAATCCAAAGCGCGATGGCGGCACGCAGCAAGGCCATGGGCGAATCGCGATGTTGCGGGATGTCTTTGATCAGCCAAACCAGCGAAGTAATCATGCCCACGGTGATGGCGCCATTGGCGATGACCACCAGAGGCCTGGTGATGTGGAAGTCGCCGCGCCGGTTCGACACCGCGATGGGAACCATCAAGACCAAAATTACGGCGAGCAATCCCCAGCCGGGACCCACCGACAGCCGCTCCGGCAGCGAGAAGTACACGCCGCCCGCCGCAAGCATCGCGACGAAGGCGGGCCAGCGAGGTTCGGGAGTAATTTTGGGGGTAGTAGGCATGTTGGCGTGCTGCGCGGGTGGAGTTTAGTACAGATTTCGTCCCGGCTCAAAATTCATGCCCACTCACCCGCACTCACGGCAGCCGAGGCCGGGCCAACAAGCATCGCGCTGTGGCGCGATTCGCCGCGCAGGGAAGTTGAGAGCTGTACCGTTTCGCACAGATTGTTAGTCCCCTCATCTGTTTGAATGGATGCGGCTCTCAGGGGCCGTGGACTTTGACGTAATTAGTCCAAGGCGCCTCGGCGCCTCCCAGGATGGACATGAGCGGGAAAAATTATCGACTGGCACCAGTGGACGAGCGGACCAACGCTGACGGAAAACAAGTGAGGAACAAAGTACTGTTGGCGATGCCCGAGAATGAATACGAGCTGATGCGTGCGGACTTGACGCATGTCGAGCTACCGAGTCATCTGAGCCTGCATGAGCCGACGCAGAATATCGAGTTCGTTTATTTCCCGAATCGCGGAATGGTTTCGCAGGTGGTAGTGACCAAAGACGGGCGAACCGTGGAAGTAGGCGTAGTGGGCAACGAAGGCTACGTGGGCGCGGGATTGGCAGTCGGGCTCACCAGGAGTCCCGTGCGCGAAATTATCCAAATCGCCGGCGATGGTTCGCGCATGTTGGGGAATGCGTTGGAACGTATTCTGCGCTCGGCGCCGCAGCTGCAGGTGATATTGAACAGGAGTACGGGGCTGCAAGGAATGCAAGTGGCGCAGACCGCGGCGTGCAATCGGCTGCACGATATACAGCAGCGCCTCTCCCGATGGTTGCTGATGACCCAGGACCGCGTGGATTCCGGAGTGCTTCCGATCACCCACGATTTCGTCGCGACGATGATGGGCACCGACCGCTCCACCGTGAGCCTGGCGGCGTCGATACTGCAAAAAAAGGGAGTGATCGAATACGTGCGCGGAGCAGTGAAGATTGTAAACCGCAGGAAACTGGAAAAATCCGCTTGTGAGTGTTACGAGGTGATTCGCCAGTTCGAGGATGAACTCGGATTGCGCTAGCCATTCGCTTCAGTGTTGGATACCCCACAGACAACAGCCTCCCGCTATCGTTAATGTTCGGGCCGCAAACATTCGGTCCGGCGTTGATGTGTATTCAAAGCGACGCGAATGCGGCAGAAGCACAACCATTCCAATTCCCGAGGGGGACCATGGAGGCGAGGCGTCGCAAGCTGTTAAGGGTCGAAAGTCAGAATTTTCAGGGCTGGGTGTGCAGCGAATGCGCGTGGGTGTTCAAACCTTTAGGGCCGCCCGCCGACGAATCCATTGACGAGATGAAGACGCATTACAAGGAGCAGCGCGACAAGGAGTTTGCAGCGCACGCGTGCCCGAAGTACCCGAGAGCCACGAAAAATCCCGGCTAGCTAATTCACTCGCGTGCCGAATGCCGAGCGATCCACGGATCCGCGCGAAACGACTGCATTTCGATGCGGGGTATGGAAATTGTTACGCCCAATAAGTGCGGTCGAGGGTGCGGTACTGGATGGCTTCGCTGAGATGTTTGGGCGCGAGGGATGGGGCGCCCTCGAGGTCAGCGATGGTGCGCGAAACTTTCAGAATGCGGTCGTGGGCGCGGGCGGAGAGGCCCAGGCGCTGAATCGCGGTCTCCAGGATTTTTTCGCCTTCGGCAGTGATGGCGCAGTGTTTGCGGATCAGCTTCGGCGGCATTTGCGAATTGGCGTAGACGTTTTTTTCGGGGCGGTAGCGTTCGAGCTGGATGTCGCGAGCGCGCAGCACGCGGCTGCGCACGCAGGCGGAGCTTTCGATTTCCACGTCACCGCGCAGTTCCTTATATTGCACGGCAGGCACTTCGATGTGGATGTCAATGCGATCCAGCAGCGGACCGGAAATTTTCGAAACGTAACGCTGGATTTGCACCGGCGAGCAGTGGCATTCGCGCTTGGTGTCTCCGAAAAATCCGCAGGGACAGGGATTCATGGCGGCGGCCAGCATGAAGCGTGAAGGAAAATTCACGGAGAGCGAAGCGCGCGCGATGGTGACGTTGCCGTCTTCCAGAGGCTGGCGCATCACTTCCAGCACGTTGCGCTGAAATTCCGGCAGTTCGTCGAGAAATACCACGCCATTGTGTCCCAGTGAAACTTCTCCAGGACGAGGTATCGCTCCGCCGCCGATCAGCCCGGCATCGCTGATGGTGTGATGCGGCGAGCGGTAGGGCCGCGCGCCGACCAAGCCGCGCGAATCTTCCAGCACTCCCGCGACGCTGTGGATGCGCGTGGTCTCAATGGCTTCCTCGAGCGACATCGGCGGCAGAATCGTGGGAATGCGTTTGGCGAGCATGGTCTTTCCGGCGCCGGGCGGGCCGATCAGCAGGATATTGTGGCTTCCGGCGCAGGCGACTTCGAGCGCGCGCTTGGCGGAAAGTTGCCCGCGCACGTCGCGCAGGTCCACGGAATATTGGCTGGCTTCGGCGAGCATTTGCGAGGTGTCCACTG
>Ga0209447_10000428_pt1 | contig 11419 bp, 7 predicted proteins | sample BogFormECP04_OM3_FD_188243 | JGI IMG/M metagenome (GOLD analysis project Ga0209447, IMG submission 188243) | Bog forest soil microbial communities from Calvert Island, British Columbia, Canada - ECP04_OM3 (SPAdes) (version 2) | ecosystem: Environmental > Aquatic > Freshwater > Wetlands > Bog ... | reverse complement strand
GTACTCGGACATGAACACCGTCATCCCCGAGTTGGTGCAGCGGGTAGATTACGAGAAAGGTCCTTATTACGCCGATGTCGGCAACTTTGGCACAGCCGGATCGGCCCATCTGGAATTCTTCAAGAAGCTGCCCGAGAACTTCTTCCGGGTGGAAGGCGGGATGTACGGCTTTGGGCGGTTCGTTTTCGGCGTATCGCAAAAGTTCGGCGCGGGCAATTTGATTTACGGCGGAGAAGCGTATCACGAGGACGGCCCCTGGAAGCATCCGGACAACTATTACAAATTTAACGGCCTGGTAACCTACAGCCAGGGCGGAGAGGCCAATGGTTTCAGCATCACGGCCCGCGGTTACCACGGACGATGGCACTCGAGCGATCAAATCCCCGTTGACGCCGTTCCTCTCGTTGGTTACTTCGGTGCACTGAATCCGACGGACGGTGGCGCGTCACAGCGTTACAGCTTGCAGGGAGAATGGCATCGCCAGGACGCAAATTCCGAAACGAAAATTACGGCCTACGGATTTTATTACGATCTCAATTTGTTCTCCGATTTCACTTACTTCCTGAATGACCCCACCAAGGGCGATCAATTCGAGCAGCAGGACCGGCGCTGGGTGGCTGGCCTGGACGCACACCACACGATTTTCAGTCAATGGTTTGGCCGCAAGGTGGAAGATACGTTCGGCGTGCAGGTCCGCAACGATTGGGTCCACAACGGCCTTTACCGGGCGGAAAATCGCATGCGCACGGCCAAGCTTGATATTGTCGCCTGCGATACCAACCCCATCCCCGCCTGCGACCTCGACGGGACTATCAACGGAAGTTATCCGATCTTGCCCGCGGACACGGATTTGAATAAATTTACCGACACTATCGTCAGTTTTTATGCGGAAAATAAGATCCAGTGGACGGAAAAATTCCGCTGGGACCTGGCCATTCGCGGTGACGAGGCAATCTATAACGTCACCAGCTTGACTCCCCCTTATGTCGCCACTGAATTGCCTGGCAGTCCGGTGGTCAACTTTGCGGAGCTCAATTCCGGCACGGCCACGAAGTTCCTTCCCAGCCCAAAAGCGAGTTTGATTTTCGGCCCGTGGTCCAAGACCGAGTTCTATGTACAGGGCGGATTCGGATTTCACAGCAACGACGCGCGCGGCGCAACGCAAAGGACTGAACCGATTTCGCCGGACAATCCTTTCCCAACGTCCAGCACGCCAATTCCCCCGCTAGTCGCAACCAAAGGCGGGGAATTTGGTGTGCGCACCTCGGCCGTCCCACATCTGCAAAGCACCCTTTCGCTCTGGTATCTCCACAGTGATTCCGAACTCCAGCAGGATGGCGACACCGGAAGCACGGTCGCTTCGGCATCGCCGAGCAACCGCTATGGCATCGAATGGGCGAACTACTACACGCCAACGGAACATTTGGTTTTTGATTTAGACATGGCGGACTCCCGCGCCCAATTTGCGCAAATAGACCCCGATGATGCGGCGTTTACTAACGTGGGTGGTGGCCAGTATCCTGTGCAAGGCCCCGGTGGCAAGCTCGTCCCCGAAGCGGTTAGGGTGGTGATTGCATCGGGCATCACACTGCACGATTACAAAGGCTTTACCTCGACCATCCGCTTGCGCTACTTTGGCCCGCGTGACTTGACGTCCGACGGAATAAATCGCTCGGCGGCTACGTTATTGCTCAATATGGGGCTCGCTTATCGATTCAATCACCACTGGCGCATTTCTTCCGATTTTTTGAATTTGACCAATCGCCGCAATGACGACATTACCTACGCCTATGTTTCCCGAATAACGCCCACAGCCGCGCCGGAATTCACAAACGTTTTCCATCCCGCCGAACCGTTCCAGGTGCGATTCGCGTTGCAATACCGGTTTGGGACTAATTGATTGACTGTTCGAGCTGTGCGGAGGAGTGCGGCTCAATCCGATTCTTGTGTGACGATGTGCACGTCCACGCCGGGAGCTTCCTTGAGAAAGCGATTCACGGCGGAGAGATAGAGATATTTGCGCAATCCTTGATCGGAGGAGCGGCCGAAAATCACTTGGGTGATGTGTTTCTCGCGCACGAATTCCGCGACAGCGTCGGCAACATGCTTGCCGCGCAAACGCGCCACCTTTGCACCAAGATCTTCGGCAAAGTGCAGATTGGCATCGAGAATTTTCTGATCGGCTTCGACAACCTTTCTGCCAACGTCCACATAGATGACGTAAAACTCTGCATCGAGCCGCCGAGCCATGCGCGCCGCTCGCGCCACCAGGTACTGCGCAGCGGGATTCGCGCTGACGCAGACGGCCAGCCGCTCGCGCACCGGCCACGTCTCGCGGATGTCCTTCGCGGCCATGTAATTTTCGAGGCTGCGATCTACGTGCTCGGTCACTTGCCGCAATGCTAATTCACGCAATGCGATCAGATTCCCGCGGCGGAAGAAATTTTGTAAGGCCTGGCTGACCTTGTCGGCGGCGTAAACGTCGCCGCGCTGCATGCGCTTCTGCAGCGCTTCGGGAGTGAGATCGACCATTACCGTTTCGTTGGCGGTAAGCGGAACCCAGTCGGGAACGGTTTCGCGAACGACCACGCCGGTGATGGCGCGAACGGTGGGCGCAACGCTTTCCATGTGCTGGATGTTCATGGTCGAGAGCACATCAATTTTCGCGGCGAGAATTTCCTGGACGTCTTCGTAGCGCTTGCGGTGTTTGCTGCCCGGAATGTTGGTGTGCGCCAGCTCGTCCACGAGCACCACCTGCGGCTTGCGCGCGAGGATGGCGTCCACGTCCATCTCCTCGAACATGGTGCCCTTATATTCGATTTTAATGCGCGGCACGGTTTCGAGCTGCGAGATTAACTCGACGACTCCCTTCCGGCCGTGAGTTTCAACTACGCCGATCACCACATCTTCGCCGCGGGCGTGACGGCGAATGCCTTCGCTCAACATGCTATAAGTCTTGCCGACGCCCGGCGCATAACCGAGGAAAAGCTTGAAGATGCCCTTCTGCTTTTCGGCCTGCGTGACGGCCTCGAGCCACTCTTCGGGTCGTTTTGGCATTGCTATCTTCCGCGCCTCGCGCGCTCCCCGGCTAGGCTAGAATACTCGCGTGTGGGAACGTCTTCCGATTCGAGCGCTGCGTTATCTGGCCGCGCTCGCCATTGTGGCCGCAATTACGTTTTTCTATCGCAACGTTTTGCCGGTCAATCAAACCACCGTTGCGCTCACTCTGCTGCTGGCGATTCTAACAGTATCCACGGTTTGGGGGCTGCGGGTTTCGGTTTGCATGTCCGTGGCGGCGATGCTGGCGTTCAATTATTTCTTCTTGCCGCCGGTGGGAAAGTTCACGATTGCCGATCCGCAGAACTGGGTGGCGCTAATTGCATTTCTGGGAACGGCGCTGGTGGCAAGCCAGCTTGCGACGCGCGTGCGCTATGAGGCTGAATCGGCTCAGAGGCGCGGACGCGAAGTCGAACGGCTGTACTCCTTCAGCCAGCAACTCCTAGTGGAAGGAAATGTGATTCAGCTGCTGAATGCGATTCCCAACCACATTGTGGAGATCTTCGAAGTAGGCGCCGCGGCGCTTTTTCTGCTGAACAAGAATAAATTTTATCGCTCCGGCAGCGGCGCGGCGCATCTTGATGATGAAGAATTGCGCAATGCCGCGAATCGCGAGGAGCCGATTCTTGATGCGGAGCGGAGTCTCAGTTTCGTTCCGGTGCGCATCGGCGTGCAGCCGCTTGGCAGCATCGGTATTTCGGGACCGATTCTTTCGCGCAAGACGCTCGAAGCGTTGGGGACGCTGGTGGCGATTGCCGCGGAACGAGCGCGCGCCGTTGAGCGGCTAAGCAAGGCCGAGGCGGTGCGCGAGGGCGAGCAGCTTCGGTCGGCGCTGCTGGATTCGATCACGCACGATTTGCGCACACCACTCACCTCCATCAAGGCTTCGGTCACCAGCCTTTTGAATGAGCCCGCGCGGGAGGACACCGGGCGGCGCGAACTGCTTACGATAATTGACGAAGAAGCTGACCGGTTGAATCAACTTGTGGGAGACGCCGCGGAAATGGCGCGGCTGGACGCTGGCGAATTCGAACTGAAACTCGAATCGCACCCAATTTCGGAAGTTGTGGAAGCGGCGTTAGCGCAGTCGCGGCCCTTTCTCGGCGCTCGCCCCGTAAACGTGAGCCTCGCTGCGGATTTACCTCCGGTACGCGCGGATTTCAGCCGCATCAAGGATGTGCTGGTGCGCCTGATCGAAAATGCCGACGCTTATTCGCTGAAAGAAGCGCCGATCACGATTTCCGCGGAGGTCAGCGAACCATGGCTGGTTATCAGCGTCGCCGATCGCGGGCCGGGCATTGAAGACATGGAGATGGGTTTGATTTTCGACAAATTCTATCGCGGCAAGGATCAGCGCTTCCTGGTGCAAGGCACCGGGATGGGGTTGCCGATCGCGAAAGCCATCGTGGAAGCGCACGGAGGGACGATCGGAGTGACTAGTCAACTTGGGCATGGTTCGGTGTTTTCGTTCACCCTGCCGATTGACCGCGGCGCGGGGGGCGGCCGATGAAGGCTGCGAAGATATTGGTGGTGGACGACGAGCCGCAGATTCGCCGCGTGCTGCGCGCGACGCTTTCCGCGGAAGGCTACGCGATCGTCGAGGCGCGCGATGGCGACGCGGCGCTTGCCGAATTCCGGCGCGAGCGGCCGGATCTGGTGCTGCTGGATATGAATATGCCGGGGCCCGATGGATTGGCGACTTGCCGCGATCTGCGCGCTGGCTCGAGTGTGCCGATCATCATGCTCACCGTGCGCAGCTCGGAAAAAGATAAAGTGCGGTCGCTCGATGCCGGCGCCGATGATTACGTGACGAAGCCGTTCAGCATGGAGGAATTGCTGGCGCGCATTCGCGCGGCGTTGCGTCGCACGGCGCCGAACGAAGCGCTTGCGGCGGTCATGACGAAGGATCTGAAGATCGATTTCGAGAGCCGCTCGGTGATTGCCGGCGGTGAAAACGTTCACCTGACGCCGAAAGAATTTGAGCTGCTTCGGCATCTTGTGGCGCATCAGGGCAAGCCGCTTTCGCACCGCCGTCTGCTGCAGGCGATTTGGGGGCCGGATTACGGCGACGAGACGGAGTATCTGCGGGTGACGGTGAATCAGCTCCGAAAGAAAATCGAGCCTGAGCCTTCGCGGCCAAAATATATTTTGACCGAGCCCTGGGTAGGCTACAGGTTTGTCCTGGGACGCGATACAAACGCCAAATCGAAGTAGGGGCGGGGGTTTACTCTCCTGCCCGGTTTGGCACTGGGTGTTCGGCTTTGAATCTTTCTGACGCGCCGCGATGCCGCGCATTTACAGTCCGAAATAAGAACCAACACCCAACCGTAACCCGGGAGCGAGGTAAACCCGCTCCCCTACACTAATGCGCGAACGGGTGCGCCGCATCGAGTTCTAGATTTAACTCGAGAACATTGACGCGCGGTTCTCCGAGGAAGCCGAGATCACGCCCCTTGGTATGTCTCGCGACGATCGTTCTCAAGTCCTGCTCCGAAATTCCCCGAACGTGCGCGACTCGCGGAATTTGAAATTCCGCAGCGGCGGGCGAAATATGCGGGTCAAGACCCGAGCCGGAACTGGTCACCAGATCAATCGGCACCGGCGTGTTGGGATTTTCAGCTTGGAGTTTTGCGACGTCGGCATTTACGCGGTCGGTGAGGGCTTTGTTCGTTGGCCCGAGATTCGAGCCTCCGCTCGAGGTCGGGTCATAGCCGTTTCCTGCGGCCGATGGGCGCGAATGAAAATATTGTGGCGCGCTGAAGGGCTGGCCGATGATTCGCGATCCGACCAGTTTGCCGCCTGGAGAAAGTAGCTGCCCGTTGGCGTTCGCAGGCATCAGGACTTGCGCCAGGCCCGTCACGGCGAGCGGATAGAGCAGGCCGAATATTGCCGTGGTCGCCAGAGTCATCCAGATTGAGATCATCAAATTCTTTTTCATATCCGCCTCACGCCCAATGCAAGTAGGTAACGAGAACGTCGATTATTTTGATTCCGATGAACGGCGCGATCACGCCGCCGACGCCATAGATCAGCAAATTTCGACGCAGCAACGCCTCGGCGCCGACAGGGCGGTAGCGCACGCCGCGCAAAGCCAGCGGAATCAGTGCGACGATGATCAGCGCGTTGAAAATCACCGCTGAAAGAATCGCGGACTGCGGCGTGCGCAGGTGCATCACGTTCAATACTTCGAGCGCCGGAAACGCGGCCGCAAACATTGCCGGAATGATCGCGAAGTATTTGGCCACGTCGTTAGCGACCGAAAAAGTGGTGAGCGCGCCGCGAGTAATCAGAAGCTGCTTGCCGATCTCGACGATCTCGATGAGCTTGGTGGGATTCGAGTCGAGATCCACCATGTTGCCGGCTTCTTTTGCGGCTTGCGTGCCGGTGTTCATCGCCACGCCGACATCGGCCTGAGCCAGCGCGGGAGCGTCATTGGTTCCATCTCCGGTCATCGCCACTAGCTTGCCCTTTGCTTGTTCGCTTTTGATGAGCGCCATTTTATCTTCGGGCTTGGCTTCGGCGAGAAATCCATCCACTCCGGCTTGGCGCGCGATGGCGGCGGCGGTGAGCGGATTGTCGCCGGTGATCATCATGGTGCGAATGCCCATGGCGCGAAGCTGTTCGAAGCGCTCGCGCATACCGCCTTTCACTACGTCTTCGAGTTGAATCGCGCCGAGTACTTTTCGATTGCTTGCAACCAGCAATGGAGTGCCGCCGGCGCTGGAAATCGCCTGCACCGCTTCTTCGATTTCCTTAGAGACGCGCTGGCCGTGAATCGCGACGTATTTGGCGATGGCATCGGCGGCGCCTTTGCGGATTTCCTGGCCGTCGAGATCCACGCCGGACATGCGCGTTTGCGCGGTGAACGGAATGAAGGTCGGATTGTGCGGCGAGAGTTCGCGGCCGCGCAGACCGTACTTTTGCTTGGCTAGAACGACGATCGAGCGACCTTCCGGCGTTTCATCGGCGAGCGATGCTAGTTGCGCCGCGTTGGCGAGATCTTCTTCGGAGACACCCGCTGCGGCGTAGAGCCGTGTGGCTTGGCGGTTGCCGAGAGTGATCGTTCCGGTTTTGTCGAGCAGCAAGACATCCACGTCGCCGGCAGCTTCGACGGCGCGCCCGGACATGGCCAGTACATTGCGCTGGATTAACCGATCCATTCCGGCGATGCCGATTGCGGAGAGAAGGCCGCCGATCGTTGTAGGAATCAGGCACACCAGCAGCGAGACGAGCACGAAGAGATTTTGCGGCGCGCCGGAATAGCTGGCGTACGGCTGCAATGTGACCACCGCGAGCAGAAATATGATCGTCAGTCCAGCGAGCAGAATGTTTAGTGCGATTTCGTTGGGCGTTTTTTGGCGCGAGGCGCCTTCCACGAGTTGAATCATGCGGTCGAGGAAAGTCTCGCCGGGATTCGAGGTGATCTTCACCTTGATCTCATCGGAGAGCACGCGAGTGCCGCCGGTGACCGCTGAGCGGTCGCCGCCCGATTCGCGAATCACGGGCGCCGACTCGCCGGTGATGGCCGATTCGTCTACCGAGGCGACACCTTCGACGACCTCGCCGTCGCCGGGAATGAATTCGCCCGCTGCCACCAGGACGATGTCGCCGGAGCGCAATTCCGTGCTCGCGACGATCTCCATCGTGCATCCATCGCGCTTCAGCCGGCGCGCGGGGGTTTCCGCCTTGGCTTTGCGCAGCGTTTCGGCCTGGGCCTTGCCGCGTCCTTCGGCCATGGCCTCCGCGAAATTGGCAAAGAGCACCGTAAACCAAAGCCACAGCGTGATTTGAAGGCCGAAACCAATTCCGCCGCTGCGATGGACGATTTCGAGTACCCAGTCGATTGAGGTGAGCAACGCTCCGACTTCGACTACGAACATCACGGGATTTTTCCAGAGTACTCTGGGATCGAGCTTGCGAAACGAATCGAAAATCGCGGTGCCGAGAAGTTTCGGATCGATGAACGATTTGGATTTTGGTGTAGATGTGGACATGGCTCAGTACACCTTTCCTGCCAGCATTTGCAGGTGCTCGAGGATTGGCCCGAGGCTCAGCGCCGGGAAGAATGTGAGCGCGCCCACGATGATGATCGTCGAGACCAACAGAATGGTGAACAGCGGACCCGTCACCGGAAAAGTTCCGAGCGATGCGGGCACAGTCTTCTTGCGCGCCAGGCTTCCGGCGATGGCCAGGATGGGAATGACCATGAAGAAGCGGCCGAGGAGCATGACGAAGGCCATGCTGGTGTTGTACCAGAGCGTGTTTGTATTCAGACCGGCGAACGCCGAGCCGTTGTTTCCGGCTGCCGAAGTATAGGCGTAGAGAATTTGCGAAAGCCCGTGGGGGCCGGGGTTGCTGATGCTCGAGGTGCCGAATTTTTCGACGCTGGCGACGGCGGAAAACATGAGGATGGACATGGAGACGATCAGCACTGCGAGCATGGCCATCTTGATGTCGTAGGACTCGATTTTTTTGCCGAGATATTCGGGGGTTCTGCCGACCATCAACCCGGCGATGAATACCGCGAGGATGATGAAGACAACCATCCCGTAAAGGCCGGCGCCGACGCCGCCGAAAATGACTTCGCCGAGCATAATATTGACCAGCGGAACCAAGCCGCCGAGCGGCGTATAGGAATCATGCACGCCATTCACAGCGCCGCAGCTCGCGTCGGTGGTCACCGTGGCGAACAGGGCGGAATCCGCAATTCCGAACCGCACTTCCTTCCCTTCCATGTTTCCGCCGGATTGCATCGAGGTCGCGCGCTGATCGGCGGCGTGCAGAAGTGGATTCCCTTTGGCCTCGGCCCAATAGGCGACGGTCACGCCAACAAGAAAAACGAATACCATGGCCAGCCATACCGCCCAGCCGTGGCGGCGCGAACCCGTCATCCATCCGAGTGTGTAGGTGAGCGCCGAAGGAACGGCGAAGATCAGCAGGAGCTGCAGGTAATTCGTGAGAGGAGTCGGATTTTCGAAAGGATGCGCGCTGTTGGCGTTGAAGAAGCCGCCGCCATTGGTGCCGAACATCTTGATCGCCTCTTGCGAAGCGACCGGCCCTTGCGCGATGACTTGCTCGCTCACGGTCTGCGTCGTCGTTTTGCCGCTGGCATCAGTCGCTGTCACCTGCTGAGGCTCGACTAAGGCGGCTTTGTCATACGGCCGCAAATTTTGGACTACGCCTTGGGAAACGAACACCAGCGAAATGACCAGACATACCGGCAGCAAAACCCAAAGGAGCCCGCGCGTGAGATCAACCCAGAAATTTCCGATGGTCTCGCGTTCGCGGCGGGCGATGCCGCGAATCACTGCAATCGCGAGAGCTATCCCGACGGCCGCCGACGCGAAGTTGTGATAAGCGAGTCCGGCCATTTGCGTGAAGTAGCTCATGGTGGATTCGCCGGTGTAGGACTGCCAGTTGGTGTTGGTGGTAAATGAAGCGGCGGTATTGAAAGCGAGATCCTGGGCTACGTTTCCCAGATGCTGCGGATTGAAAGGCAGCCAGAGCTGAACGCGCTGAATCAGGTAGAGCAGTACCATGGAAACAGCGCTGAACAAGAGCATGGCGACGGCATATTCGGTCCAGCGCATCTCGGCCGCTTCATCCACTCCGGTGACACGGTAGATGAGCCGCTCGATGGGCCGCAGCACGACGTCGAGAAACGTCTTCTCGCGCTCGTACACGCGCGCGAGGTAGATCCCCATAGGCTTGGTAAGTACGAGGATCAAGAACAGAAATACGGCGATTTGCGCCCAGCCGTTCGGGGTCATGGTTAGAATTTCTCCGCGCGCAGCAGGGCGTAGAAGAGATATCCGAGCAAGAGCCCGCAAATGATCAGCAATCCAAGAGTTCCGAGAGTCATCTACCCGCTCCTACTTCAGGCGCTCGCAGCCGCGGACGTAAAGGATCGAAACAGCAAAGAAAAGCAGGCTCAGTATTATGAAAATGACATCGCGCATGACGATTCCTCCGCAGGCAATTACTGGCCGGCGATTTCAGCGGGAGCTCCGCAACACCGATGGTCAGTCTAGCCGCAGCGAGTCAGAAAGCCATAAGGAAGGCGTAAAGTTTTCGTAAGGGAGGATTTGGCAGTCGTAGCGGCGGGCTTCAGCCTGGCATCTTCGGCAATGGCTAGCTGGATCGATCGTGCTGGGATCAAAGCTAATCGCTGCGGTTATGACGCGCTTCAGTGAGCTAAGTTTTCAAATTCTGAGGAGGAATATCCGGAGCCCGCCATTTATCGCTTCGGGCGTAGGCCCAGATTGTGCTGGGCTGAAGCCCACCGCTACGAAAGCCACGGCGAGGCGTCTAGGACGTGAGTTCCGCGACCGCCAGCGCCGGAGACTTTGCCGGTACCCATAATTCGACGGGGTCGGAAGGGTGCGGGAACCAGAATGACGCGGGCATGACGCCAATCACGATGTAATCATGCGCGTCGAGAGTGATGGTCTTTCCGATTACTGCCGGGTCTGCGCCGAAGCTGCGGCGCCACAGGCGCTCACTGAGAACCACCACCGGCCGGCGCGTGCGTTCATCGCCGGGACGGAGAGTGCGGCCTAGAATGGGCTTGGGTGAAACATGCGAGAACTGCCTGGGAACCACGCTCAGGCCGACTACCAAATCGGGAACGCCGTTGCCAGTCAGCGTAAATGGCGTTTCCCGGCCAGCCAGCAGGGATTCTGCGCGATGCGGGCTGGCGCTGCACAAGAGCGTCGATGGTGCGACGCTGCGTGACGCGATTCGCGCCGAGGCTGCGAGCGCGACAAGATTCGGAGCGGAAAAATCGGCGGAATGCGTGGTGCGGGCGGGCAAAAGGCGATGCAAATACGCCGCACCGTTGAAGGCGAATCCGGCGAGTAATGTGAGGATCGCGGACGCGGAAACGCGGCGTCGCCGCTTTAGTTTGCTCACTACCGTATCTCGGCTGCTAAGTGCTTCGTACACGCAGAACCCCCGAACACCCAAATCACTGCGGACCACTTGGCAGTCAAAGTACCAATTATATTTCGACGTAAGCTATTGCATCGCAAGGGGATATTTATGTTACAGCCGAGAGACGAATGCTGATTTGACCGATTCTGGAATCCTGGATGTGCAAAACCGGACAGTTCCGCGAATTGGTAGGAGGGATTGGGAAATGCGAGATCGCGGGCTGACCTAAGTTACGGGTTCGGCTGTCCACAAAAAAATGGCCGGGAGCTCCGCTGAGGACGGAGCTCCCCGGCCGTTTCTCACCCATCTCCGCAGGGTCTGGGTAAGAAATCCTTTATGCGGCGGATTCGCCGTTGCGCAGGAATTCGTACCGCTCGATCGCGGCAGCTACACCGATATCTCCCTGGCCGGGCTCATCGGTGCGCAATAT
>Ga0209447_10000426_pt1 | contig 11444 bp, 6 predicted proteins | sample BogFormECP04_OM3_FD_188243 | JGI IMG/M metagenome (GOLD analysis project Ga0209447, IMG submission 188243) | Bog forest soil microbial communities from Calvert Island, British Columbia, Canada - ECP04_OM3 (SPAdes) (version 2) | ecosystem: Environmental > Aquatic > Freshwater > Wetlands > Bog ... | reverse complement strand
GCCTGCGCTTCGAGCTCTCGAGCCGCTCGCTGCATGCCCAAGTTCATCTCGACGACCTTCGCACACTCGCGCACGCCGCCTCCGGCTCGATGGCCGCGATTCTTGCATGCGACAACAGCATCCCGCATCTCTTATCCGATGCCGAGATACTGCAATCGTTCCGCAGCTGTTATCGCTCGCTGCGCGCGCAAGGCGTCGTAGTGTTTTCGGTCCGAGACTATGCCGCCATTGAACGCAAAACCCCGGATGTGCGCCCCTACGGCATGCGCTACGTCGATGGCGACCGTTTTCTCGCCGTACAGGTATGGGAATGGGATAAGGATCAATACGACCTGCGACTGTACCTGACCCGCGAGTTTGCCGACGGCCGCTGCGAGACCCGTGTGCTGCGCAGCCGCTACTACGCCGTGTCGATCGCGCGCCTATGCGAACTCTTGCTGGAAGCCGGCTTTGTTGAAGTGCAGCGGCGAGATCACGTTTTGCACCAGCCTGTACTGGTGGGTCGTCGAGCCGCCTGAAATTGCTCCGACGCGCAGGGCGAGCTGACCGAGAACCATCCATTTTCTGCGATCAGCCCGCCCGCCGACAACCCGACGCCAGGTGGATAAACCACAGGCTAACCGCAAATCATTGCGTACAAGTGTCCAGGAAATTGCGGTTGCGTGACGAGAGTCTCGAGATCTCGACGATCATTGTGCCGCCCGCGTAAGATGCGCGAATTGCAGGAAGGGGGGCCCGGGTTCGGCACGCACGTATGGTCAGAGCTATCGGAGTGGCTGCAGTGCTGCTGTGCTGCATGGCCGGCGCGCGCGCCGTAGACGTCCAGCCGCGGATCGCGACTGACGAGATTGGGGGCATCGTTCGCAGCCCTCGCGGTGTGGAAGCCGGCGTCTGGGTTATCGCCGAAACGCATGATTTCCAGACGCGCTTCGTGAAGATCGTCGTAACCGACGAAGCCGGCCGCTACCTCATTCCGCAATTGCCGCACGCAAAATACAGCGTCTGGGTGCGCGGTTACGGTCTCGCCGACTCCCCCGGGGTCGATGCGATACCCGGCCGGCGTCTCGCCCTTGCCGCCGTGGTCGCACCGGACGCGGCCGCGGCGGCCAAAACTTATCCCGCCGCCTATTGGTACGCGATGATGAAGATCCCCGAGGAAGCGCAAGTTGCAGCGCTGCCAGGCGGCCGCAACGGCTATCTGATGTGGATGAAGAACATGGGCTGCGTCGGCTGTCATCAGCTTGGAAATCTGGCGACGCGCACCATTCCAAAAACCCTCGGCACATTCAAATCCTCGCAGGAGGCTTGGGCGAGGCGCTTACTGTCGGGGCAGGCCGGCAGCCAGATGATGAACATCGTGCAAGGCGCGCTTGCCGGTGTTCCAATTCGCTATCTTGCGGATTGGACCGACCGCATCGCGGCGGGCGAGCTTCCTGCCGCGGCACCAACGCGGCCCACCGGCATCGAGCGCAATATCGTCGCAACCGTGCGTGACTGGTCGGATGCCAAGGCTTATTTGCACGATCTTTCGGGAACCGATCGGCGAAATCCAACAATCAACGGCAATGGATTGCTCTACGGCGCCCCAGAATTGAGTTCCGACGAATTCCCGGTACTCGATCCGGTTCATAACCTCGCCAGCACGTTCAAGGCGACCGTGCGCGATGCGAACACGCCGACTACTCACGACGACCCCGTACTCGGCGCCTCGCCGTATTGGGGTGAGGAGCGAATCTGGGCGTCTCGGGCGATCGCCCACAATCCGATGCTCGATGAGTCCGGCCGCGTCTGGTACACCGCGCGGATACGCGCAGCAGACAATCCTCCGTTCTGCAAGTTGGGATCGAGTCATCCATCGGCCAAGAACTTTCCCCTCGACACGTCGGAGCGCCAACTCGCGGTATACGAGCCGAAGAGCGGCAAATACACTTTCGTCGATACCTGCTTCAGTACACATCATCTGCAATTTGCCGAAGACGCCAACGATACTCTTTGGACCAGCGGCGCTCGTGATGTGGTGGGCTGGTTCGATACCAAGAAATTCGATCAGACCGGCGATGCGGCGGCTTCCCAGGGCTGGGCGCCGGTGGTGCTCGACCTCAATGGCAACGGCAAACTCGATTCGTGGACTGAACCGGGCCAACCCGCGGATCCCAGTCTCGATCAGCGTCTGGCGGTCGGGTTTTATGCCGTCATGCCGAGTCCTGCGGACGGCAGCGTGTGGGGATCAGTCGCGTTTCGCTATCCCGGTGCGATCGTAAGGTTCGATCCGCGAACCAGGCTCAGCGAGATCTACAATGTGCCTGCGCCCGGCTTCGGCGTGCGCGGCGCGGATATCGACCGCCGCGGCGTGGTCTGGGTGTCCCTCGCCAGCGGACATCTGGGGGAATTCGACCGGCGCAAATGCTTGGGGAAGCTCAACGGTCCAACCGCGACCGGCGACCACTGTCCGGAAGGTTGGAGCTTCCATCGCTTGCCGGGGCCAGGATTCGTCGACGTGCCGCAAATGAGCGTTGAGTCGAGCTACTACACCTGGGTGGATCAGCACGACACGTTGGGATTGGGAGCCAATGTGCCGATCGCCACCGGCAATCTTTTTGATGGCGTGCATGCGCTGGTGGATGGAAAATTTGTGACGCTGCGCATTCCCTATCCGCTCGGCTTTTATGCCAAAGGTCTCGAAGGCCGCATTGATGATGCCGCAGCGGGATGGAAGGGACGCGGCATCTGGATCACCAGTGGGGATCGGACCCCGTGGCACAAGGAAGGCGGCAAGGGTACCAAGCCGCTGGTGGTGCACTTTCAAGTTCGTCCCTCGCCGCTGGCCGATTAAGGCAGCGTTCGCAGGACCGCGCGCCCGCCGCTCCCCACGATTCAAGGTTTTAACACGCATGCAGTGCCTTCATCACATTGGTGGGGCAACCGGAATCATCTTGCCTAAGCTTCCCTCCGCGAACGCAGCATAGGGAGCCTTGCAATGAAAAATCAAAGCGCGCGACTGCGCATCCTTCGATGCATTGTTCTGGGCGGTATGATGGCTGCCGGCAGCCTGCCGGCGGTGTCGCAGCAAGTGGCGCTGGCGACAACCGAAACTGCTGAGATCCAGGAGATCGTGGTAACAGGTTCGCGCATCGCAGCGCCGAACGAGGTCAGCACCAGCCCGATCGATGTCATCACGGCGAAGGATATCCTGCTGACCGGCAAGGCCGATATCAGCGACATCCTTTATCAGTTGCCGCAGAACTTCAACAACTCCCTGGGGCAGGATTTCAGCGGACGTACCAGCGGGCTTACCACCGCCGGCGGCTTGACGACCGCCGACTTGCGCGGTCTCGGCCCGAATCGCACGCTGGTGCTGATCAATGGCCGGCGCTTGGGTGTGGGCGATGCCAACACCGCCATCGCATCACCCGCGCCTGACCTCGACCAGATACCCACGTTCATGGTCGAACGCATCGATGTGGTTACCGGCGGCGCCTCGGCCACCTACGGCTCGGATGCGATCGCCGGCGTGGTCAACTTCATAATGAAGAAGAATTTTCAAGGCATTCAGATCGACGGCCAGATTGGTGAAGACTGGCACAACAATAACAATTCGTTCGTGCAAGGTCTGAATACGGCATTCGGCAGCACGCCGCCGACCGGATCCGTCAAAGATGGCCGCAATCGCAACTTCGATGTCATCATGGGAACCAATTTCGCCGACGGCGCAGGCAATATCACCGGCTATTTGGGGTACTTGGAGTCCGATCCGGTCACCAGCGGCGCCCGTGATTTCGGCGCCTGTCAGTTGGCCGCAAACAGTACGCTCACGGGAGCTGTGTGCAGCGGATCATCGAACTCGAACCAATGGACGCCGAATCCGATCAACGCCAGCGCCCAATTCGGGGTCGTGGGCAATCAGCTTCTGCCGTGGCCGGCCACCGGCCAGAACCCGCCGGCGCTATTCAACTCGCAGCCATACATTTACATCGCCCGCGAAGATCAACGTTACCTCGGAGGTGTTTTGGGTCACCTCGATCTCAACGATGCGGCGAAGCCTTATTTGGAATTCAACTTCATGAACGACAAGACCACCCAATTTATCGCTCCTTCGGCATTGTTCAAGGACAGCAACCCGAATGATCCCATCAGCGGCAACTACAACATCAATTGCGATAATCCGCTGCTCAGCTCGCAGGAGGCTGCAGTGCTTTGTTCGCCGGCACAAATCGCGGCCGCCGCCGCGGCCCCGGGCACGCCGTGCTCATTCACGACGCCGCCCGGCGGCAATACCGTGCTTTCGCCGAATTGCACCAACGTGCGAATCGGCCGACGCAACGTCGAGGGCGAAGGGCGAAACACCTACTTTGAGCACACCAACTACCGTGCGGTGCTGGGCTCGACGGGGGATTTCCTGACCGCTTGGAGCTACGATGCTTACGGATCGTACTACTACTCGACCCTGTTCACGTCGAACAATAATTACCTGAATTTTCAGAATATCGACAATGCCCTGCAGGTTACCGGAACGCTCGCCAACCCGGTCTGCATCAGCGGCGGCTCTTGCGTGCCATACAACATTTTCGGCACCGGCCCCATAACGCCGCAACAGCTCCAGTATCTGTATCTGAGCGGCACGGCGTACGGTACGGTGACCGAACGCATCCTGCACGCTGACATCACCGGGCAGCTGGGGAAATACGGCATCAAACTGCCCACGGCGAACGACGGCATCGCCATCAATGTTGGGTGGGAGGATCGCCGCGACACGGAGGATTTCCAGCCGGATGCGGCCGAACTTGGCGGTCAGCTGTCCGGCTTCGGCGGCGCCTCGGCGCCCATTGACCAAGGTATCGGCGTCAGCGAAGAGTTTGTCGAGCTGCGCGCGCCGCTGGTGCAGGGCAGGCCGTTCGCGAAAGATCTTGTGGTCGATGCCGGTATCCGCCGCTCGGACTACTCGACTTCCGGTGTCGTCAACACCTACAAGATTGAATTGCAGTATGCACCGCTCGATGACTTCCGTTTTCGCGGCTCGTTCCAACGCGCCATCCGCGCTCCGAGCATCGTCGAGCTGTACAATCCGCCGAACGTGGGCGCCATAGGCTTCAGCGCCGATCCCTGTGCACCGCCCATCACTGCGTCCCTGGCAGAATGCGCGCATACCGGCGTGACTCCTACGCAGTATGCAAACGGCACGATACCGCAGTTGGTAGGCAACCAGGTATCCGCGCTCACCGGCGGCAATACGCAGCTGCAGCCGGAGGTAGCAACCTCCTACACCTTGGGCTTCAACATCACACCGACCTCGCTGCCGGAGTTCACCGCGAGCGTCGACTACTACCATATCAATCTTAAAGACGAGATCGGCGAGTATCCCGCCTCCATTCTATTGAACCAATGTCTGATTACAGGTCTGCCGCAGTATTGCAGCCAGATCGTGCGATCGCCGACCACCGGCGGCCTGACGGGTGCCACCGTCGCCGGCGGCGGCTATATCGTCCAGACCAACGTCAATATTGGCTCGGAATTGGTGAGCGGCTTCGATCTGCAGGCGAACTACAAACTGCCGCTGAATAGTTTCGGCACATTGCTGTTCTCGCTGAGCGGCACCTATCTGCTGCACAATTATACGACGCCTTCGCCTCAATCACTCACCTACGACTGCTCCGGTTTGTTCGGCTCCACCTGTGAAACACTCAATCCGAAGTGGCGGCAGAATCTGCGCGTGACCTGGTCTACGCCGTGGGAGGTGGAGGTATCGGCTTTCTGGCGCTACCTCGGCAAAGTGTCCCTCGACAATAACAGCTACTACCCGTCGCTCGCATACGCGGAATTCGGCGCGTACAACTACTTCAATGCGCAGATTCCGGCGTACAACTATCTGGATCTTTCCGTGAGCTGGAATGTCCTGAAACAAGTGCAATTGCGCGCCGGCATCAACAATCTGTTCGACAAGAATCCGCCGATCGTGACCACCGAGATCACTGCGGGCGGCCAGGCAAATACCTATGAAACCTACGACACGCTGGGTCGGCAACTATACGTGGCGTTCGCCGCAAAATTTTGAAATCGGCAGCGCCTCGGTATTCAAATCCAAATGCGGCTTCTGGATCTCATCACCCAAGGATGCAGCATCTCGATTCGTTCGGACGATGGCCGCGTGCTGCCGACCGCGGAACGGTTCAAATCCGACGTCCGCGCTTGTCCGTTGCGCTATGTCCTGTCGGACGAGCTGGTCCGTTGCGCGACGCAACTGGCGTACGCAGGCGCCGATCAACTATGCGCGTGCTTGGATCTGATCCGCGTGCCGACTCATACGGTGTGGGTCGAGTGGACAGAGGCACCGCGTCGCCAGGCGCTTAGCGAGATCCCCGCGCTCGAAGTGCAGTCGCGCGACGGTGCGCAGCGAGCGGGCGCCTTGGTGAAGGCGGCGCCCGACTGCCGATCCGGTCACATCCGCACCTTCTGGTCGATGCCCGACAATCTGGCCTACTTGTCGCCCATGGTCACCGCTTTCAATCTCGACGACGCAGCGGCTGCGTACCGCCGGGGCGGATCCACGACCTGGCGGGGCGAGGTGCTCCTCAGGATGGAACATGAAGCGTCGCTCGACGAATTGCTTGCGCATCTGCGCTTCCACTTCGACGACGAGTGGGCGGCCTACTATCTTGCGCGGTGCCAAACGGCGGACATCAAGCAGCAGGTTGTGCGCGCCAGCTTGGCGGGAGTCGCTTTCGACACTCCCATGCTCATGGCGTTCTTCCTGCTGCTCGGCGCCAGCAAAGCGTTGCCGCGACATATCGTGGGCCATGAGCGGCTGAATCGCGCCCGGCAGCAGGCGGGAAAACCGCCTTTGCTGGAGCACATTGAGATCGCAGCGCCGTTGTGCGCATCAAGCTTGCCGCGGCCGGCATCCGGCGGCGACTCGCGCCGATTGCACCCCCGTCTGCATCACGTTCGTGGCCACATCGTACGGCGCGGCGCTACCGTGTATTGGAGGTCTCCACACCTGCGCGGTAGCGCGCGGCTGGGCCGCGTGAACAGCAGAACGGTCGAACTGAAGTTCGCGCGCCAGGCCGCGCTCGAATCAAGATTGCCGCGGCTCACTCTGCATTGAGCGCGCGGTGGCGCTCGCGGGGCACCTCGAGTCTGACCCTGGCCCTCGAAATCAGCCGCGCGCCGGACTTGAGCGTAAACGCGAGCGCGCCGTGGTCCAGCCTTTCGGCAAATGCGACCCGTGCGAGATTGACCAGCGTTGATCTCCCGATCCACTCGAACTCGGCGTCGCGCAGCTCCACAGCCAGGCGTTTGAGCGTGTCGCGGCGGATATATTTCTGCGTCCCGACATGGATGAGCACATAGTTGCCGCAGGATTCTATGTAGTCCACCTCGTCAACGGCAAGAAAGTACAAGCGGTGCGAGTTCTCGCCGATCAAACGCACCGGTGAACTTCGGCGTTGGCTGTTTGCCGCGATCAGGCATTGCACATTCGCTGACTCAGGATCTTGGGCTCCGACCAACGTCGATTTGCGTCGCTCATGAACCCGCTTGATTGCCGTAGCGAATCGATCCGCATTGACCGGCTTCGTCAGATAATCGATCGCGCCAATGCGGAACGCTTCCACGGCATGCTGCTCGTGCGCGGTGATCATGATGACGGGAGGCCGCCGGGCATCATTCAAGGACCGTAGGACATCGAATCCGGTCATGTCGCTCAATTCGACGTCCAGCAGCAGTAAATCCGGCCGCCTGGCTCGTATCATTTTTATTGCCGTCACGCCCGACTCGGCTTCTGACACTTCGTCAATGCTGTCGTCGGATTCGCACAGATTGCGAAGCGTCGCGCGGACACAGGGTTCGTGGTCCACGATGAGCGTTCTCATTGCGAAAGCTCCGCCGCGATGCGACCGTGGCCTCGTTCCATATCCCGCCCTTTCCTCCGCCGCAGAATTCCACCACGCGAAAATTTGCCATGACGATCCTTCGTCGGCCGAAATGCGTTGGATGAGAATAGGCAAATCCAGTGGTATCCTCAAGTGCCACAATATGATTATTTTAAGGTGCCACACGCCATGATCCTAAAAATGGACGGCCAAGGCGCGATGTTCGAGCAGCTCGCGCGCGCGCTGAAGCGCGAGATTCTCGGTGGCGGATTCGCGCCGGCGAGTCAACTTCCGGCGACTCGCACGCTCGCCGCCGCGCTTCGCATCTCGCGCAATACAGTGCTCGGTGCGTACGAGCTATTGTGCGCGGAGCAATTGGCGGTCGCCCACCCGGGTTCGGGTACGTGCGTTGCCGGCGTCGCGCCGACACGGCGGCGCAAGGATGCGCGCAGCGCAATGGGCGCCCAGTCGCGCTACAGTGCAAGGACGCGAAAGCTCAGCCCGTTCACCCTGTCCGGAGTGAGGGTTGGTCCACGCTACAACCTTCAGTACGGTGACCCGCTGGTACGCCACCAGCTATCCGCAGCGTGGCGCCGCAAGCTGCTCGCCGCCGCGGCCCGCGCCGAAGCCGGCTACCCGCATGCCGCCGGGTCATATCCGCTGCGCTGCGCGATCGTCAATTATCTCGTGCGACGACGCGGAGTCTCGTGCACTCCGGACGATGTCATCATCGTGGGTGGTACACAGCAGGCCCTGACCATCGTTGCGCGCGCTGTGCTGGATGAGGGCCAATCTGTGGTAATCGAGGATCCGCACTATGAGCTCGTACAGCACGCGTTGCTCGCGCATGGCGCGCGGCTCATCCGGGTTCGCGTCGACGGCGACGGCATGAGGACCAGCGAACTGCCGGCGCGAGCGCCGCGGCTGATTTACGTCACGCCGTCGCACCAGTTTCCCTCCGGATCAATTTTGTCGCTGGACCGGCGCATCGAACTGCTCAAGTACGCAAGCACGCACGGCTGCTGGGTGTTCGATGATGATTATGACGGTGAGTTCCACTATGACAGCCGTCCCCTGCCGGCGCTACGATCGTTGGACGTCGGCGAGCGCGTAATTCACACCAGCAGTTTTTCGAAGACCCTGTTTCCGGGACTGCGGCTGGGATACATCGTCGCGCCGCCGGCACTGCGCGATGACCTGGTCATGGCCAAGGCCTTGGATGACCTTGGCTGCTCATCAATAGAGCAGGCCGCACTGGCGGGTTTTCTCGAGAGCCGCCAGTACGAGAAACACTTGCGCAAGTCGCTCGCCGAACTGCGCGGCCGCCGCCAGGCGCTGCTGGACGGGTTGTCCCGCCACCTTGGCGACAACATTGAGGTTGCGCCATCCATGGGCGGCATGCACCTTGTTGTTTGGTTTCGGCGCCTCAGTTATCCAAACCTCAAGCGCCTGGTTGCGCGGGCCGCCGAGCGAGGGTTGGGTCTTTACCCCATACATCCCTACTATCAAGTGATGCCTCCCAGACCCGGGCTGATGGTCGGCTTCGCAAGCCTCTCCCCGGAGCAACTCGACGCGGCAACGGCTCTGCTCGCCGCCTGTCTCAAGGACGTGATCGGTCGCGAAGCAGTGCTGAATTAGCGGCGGGCAAGATGGACCGGGTGGGGCATTGTTGTTAGGCTGACTTTGGCAACATTCAGTGAGCATTCGCGAGTCGACAGTGGAGCAGCAGCAGAACGGGACGGAGATTGCGATACCGCGTCGCGCCGCGACGGTCATGCTGGTGCGCGACGAACCATTGGAGGTGCTGATGGTGAAGCGCAATGCGCGGGAGCCGTTCGCGTCGGCGCTGGTGTTTCCGGGTGGGGTCGTCGAGCCGGAGGATTATTCGGAGTCGTGGCTGGCGCATCTTGACGGCAATGCGTCATTCAGCCTTGAAGAGCGCGCATTGCGAATCGCCGCCTGCCGCGAAGCCTGGGAAGAGGCGGCAATGTTGCCGGGCGGGCGGGGCGCGACCTTGTCTCGCGACGCGTCGAACGGTCAGCCGTTCCTGGCAACCGTCATCCGGCACGGAGTGCGGCTCGCGCTTGACGATCTGGTCAAATTCGCCCATTGGATCACCCCGGAGATGCTCCCCAAGCGCTTCGATACCCATTTTTTTATTTGCCGCGCATCGGCGGCGGCGACCGGGCAGTGCGACGGCCATGAAACCGTTGCGCTGGAGTGGGTTCAGCCCGCGGAAGCCCTGAGCATGGCGGAGCGCGGCGAGCGGGCCCTGCTGCTGCCGACCCGGGAGAATCTCAAGCTTCTTGCGCAAAGCGCCAATACTGAGGCGGCGCTCAACGCCGCGCGCGGCCGCAATATCGTGCCGTTCACTCCGCGGGGGCCGTAGCGACGGCAGCGGCACTGCGCCGTCATACTGAGGTGGCGGCTTGCGCGGTCACAAGGCGCGCGCCGAACACGGGTCCTGCCGATACATTCGGCTCGGGCTCGAACCGCACGGTGATTTCTTTCTTGTCCGTGGTCAGCGCGAGCGGGATCTGGTAGTTGCGATCGAAGAATTCACCGGGATGATCGCCCGTGAGGTGCTCGCGTGCGATCTCCACGCCTTCGACCTTGATCAGGAAACTTCGATTGCGCTCCTCGCCCCAATAGCTGGTCTGCAATACCAGCGGCCCCGGCTGGGCAGCAAACACGAATTGGAAATACCCGCCGGCGCGCGCGTCGCGGCCGGTTCGTCCGCGGTATACCACCGGGTAGGAAAACTTGGCTTCGAGTCGGTGCGCTCGCTCCGGCTGCATTTCTCCCAGGTCAATCACATCCGCCGAACGCACTGCAAGATCTTGTAGTCGCGCCTTCTCTTGTGCATCGCGTGCCTGTTCCGTGGCCCACTCGCGCTCGTCGAAGCAGCGGAAATATACCGCCGTATTCCGCTCGTACTGCAATGTGAACGGCCGCAGCGTGAGATCGGAAGGCCTTGCCAAATTCTTGGTGGTAAACGCGGCCGGCTCATTCGGTATGGCCTGCATCCGTTGCAGCGGCCGCACACCGACCAGCGCGGGTGCAGGCCCCGTCCATTTGTCGCTCGCGCTGCCGAGGTCCGCCGCGAGCACCATGGGACCATAGAGCAATGCGACGGTGCGCGGATCATCGGCGGTAGGCTCGAGCGCCAGGCGGCGTGGCAGCGTCAAGCTGAGCACATCGCCGGCGCGCCAGGCGCGGCGCAGCCGGATATAACCTGCTCGAGCGCGCACCGCCATCGGGCGGCCATTGAGCGCGACTTCCGGATGGGAGCACCAAGCCGGCACCCGCAACGCGACGGTCAGCCGATCGGATCGCTCGCGCCGCAGAACGCGCAAATCGATCCGATCATCGAACGGATACGACGTCGCGAGTTCCAACGTCGATTGCTGCTCCGGCCAGGTGAGCTGCGATGCAATGTACAAATTGACGTACAGCGCATCGGCGGAGCGCCAATATATCGAGTCGCCGTGCTTCGCATGGCTTTCCATGCCGGTGCCGACGCAGCACCAGAAATCATCGTACGGCGATGAGAATTGCCGGTGAGAGCCCGACATCAAC
>Ga0209447_10000425_pt1 | contig 11451 bp, 9 predicted proteins | sample BogFormECP04_OM3_FD_188243 | JGI IMG/M metagenome (GOLD analysis project Ga0209447, IMG submission 188243) | Bog forest soil microbial communities from Calvert Island, British Columbia, Canada - ECP04_OM3 (SPAdes) (version 2) | ecosystem: Environmental > Aquatic > Freshwater > Wetlands > Bog ... | reverse complement strand
GGCCGAGCGGCGTGCGGCTTGCGACGATGCTCGTTCGCCCGGAGCAACCCATCACCGACCTGCCTTCCAGCGGGCCGACGACGGGGCTGCGCATCATCCCCTCGGCGGAGCCCGGTGTCCTGCGCCCGGCCCTGGCCGAGCTCGTAGCCGCCGACACGGAACACCATATCCGCGAAGCGTGGGAGGGAACCGGATCGGTCTCGTTTGCTGATCATTCGGCAATGGATCCGGTGGATCGTTTTCCGGTGCGACGCGTCATCAAGGCGACATACATGGAATATGACATCAAGCTGCCAGCGGGCCGCGTCATAGCGAGGCTTTGAGCCGCGGCGCGGCATTTCTTTCAGGCGGATGAGACCCATGCTACCTCAGCGACAGCGCCGGCTCGATTTTGAAGGCGCGGTAAATTTTCGAGACGTCGGCGGCTATTCCACTCGCGACGGCCGCCGCACATGCTGGGGGCGCCTCTATCGTTCGGACAGCTTGGCCGACCTGACGCCGGAGGATCTGACGCGCCTGGAAGGACTCGGGGTGAAGACGCTAATCGACTTCCGGCTGCCTCTCGAGCGGCTCGCGAAGCCGAATCGCCTGCCGCCCTCGGCGTCGATCGTCGCGATCGAACTCGGGTTTATCCCCAGCGGGACCCTGCAGATGCTGGAACTCGTGAAGTCCGGCGCCATCTCCGTCGCGGAGATCGAACAGCGCGTGACTGACCAATACAGGTTGTTCGGCGTCGACCATTCCGACGAATATCGCCGGGTGTTCGAAGTCGCGGCGGCTGCGGAGAGTTATCCGCTGCTGCTTCATTGCACCAGCGGCAAGGATCGCACCGGCTTCGGGATCGCAATGCTACTCCTGGCGGTCGGCGTCCCGCTGGCCACGGTGCTCGAGGACTACGAAATCACGAATCGTTACAGGCGCGCCGTGCCGCAGCTGTTCGGGCCCAATACGCCTCGGGACGTGGCTACCATCTTGTTGTCGGCGCAATCGAAATATCTGGAAGCCGCGCTCGACGAGATCGACCGGGTTTTCGGTTCGTTCGACGCCTATCTGCGAGAGCGGCTCGGCGTCGACGATGCGGCCCGCTCACGCCTGATCGACTGGTTGACCGAGCCCGACGATCAGGCGCCGCGGAACTTCTGATCGAGATAGTGGCGGAATGAATTCGCCGTCATGTCCATCTGCAACGGCGTGATCGATATGGCGTTCTCAGCGATCGCGCGCAAATCGCCGCCCACTTCCAGTTCCGCCGTCTCATAGGCGAGTTTGATCCAGTAATAGGGAAAATTCCGCTCGTCGACGCGACGGACCGGTTTGAAGGAGCCCGGCAACCTTCGCGACTGCATCGTCACGCGCTCGCCAGTGACTTGATCGGGAGGAGCATCGGGGAAGTTGACGTTGACGAAACTGCCGGGCTGCCAGTCGCAGGCGAACAGCTTTTCGAGGATGGCGGGAGCGAAACGGCGCGCGGTCGCCCAATGCACTTCGCCGCCGATCGTGAAGACCTGGCTGAGCGCGATCGAGCGAATTCCGAGCAGCGCGCCTTCCATCGCCGCCGCCGCCGTTCCCGAATAGGTGACGTCCTCCGCGAGGTTGGCTCCGCGATTCACGCCGGACAGCAGCACCGTCGGCAGGAGATCGCCCATCAGTTCGTAGATGCCCAACAGCGCGCAATCTGTCGGGGTGCCCTTCACGGCGTAGTGTCGATCATCGATCTTACGCATCCGCACGGGAACCGTCATCGAGATCGCATGCGAAAATCCCGACTTCTCCTCGTCGGGCGCGACCACCCAGACGTCGTCCGTCCATCGATGCGCCAGTTCCTCCAGCAGCTTTATGCCTTCCGCGTCGATGCCGTCGTCGTTGACGACTAAAATGCGATGCGGCTTTGGAGATGCGGCTAGTGACGGCACGATTTTCTCCGCTTGTCGCGTTCCGAGCGCCTCGGCTTGATTATCAGCCGATTTGCCCACATCATATTACAATTATGTATGACAATATCGAGTCCTGATCGCGGGAGGACGGCCATGCGCGAGACTTTCATCGTCGGCGTCGGGATGACGCTGTTCGGGCGTTTCCCCGGGACCAGCCTGGCCGAACTCGCCGCGGTCGCCTCCGAGGAAGCGCTGCGGGACGCGGACCTCGATCCTTCGCGCGTCAAAGCCATCATCTTCGCCAACGCGACCCAAGGCGCGCTCGAAGGACAGCACGGCATTCGCGGACAGGCGGCGCTCGACGGCCGCGGCTTCGGCAATACGCCGGTCTTCAACGTCGAGAACGCCTGCGCCTCGGCGTCCACCGCGCTGAATCTCGCCCACGTCATGGTCGGTTCGGAAGCCTATGATTGCGTGCTCGCGCTGGGCGCAGAAAAGATGGTGACGGCCGATCCCGCACGCAGCCTGGCCGCGTTCGAAGGCAGTTGGGACGTCCACCGGCGCGATCGAACTGTCGCCGAACTCACCGCTATGGGTCGTGGCCTCGAACCGCCCGCGGAAGCCGCTGACGTCGGGCCTCACAGCGTCTTCATGGACATCTACGCTGCTTTTTGTCGTCACCACATGGCGAAATTCGGCACGACGCAACGCCAGATGGCGGCCGTCAGCGCCAAGAACCACGCCCATTCCGTACACAACCAGCGCTCGCAGTTTCGCCGCTCCTTTTCCATCGAGGAAGTTCTCGCCGCCCGTCCGATCGCTTGGCCGTTGACGCTGCCGATGTGCAGTCCTGTCAGCGACGGCGCCGCCGCGGCGCTGGTCTGTTCGCGCGCCTTTCTCGAAGCGCGCGCACTCGGCGCACGCGCGATAAAAATTCGCGCGAGCGTGGTGATGTCGGGCGATCACCGCGATCCCGATCGGCTCGATGAGCATGTCGCGCGCAAAGCGTCGAGGCGGGCCTACGAAATGGCTGGGCTCGGCCCCGACGATGTCGATGTCGTGGAATGTCACGACGCGACCGCTTTCGGAGAGATCCTGCAGAGCGAGCTGCTCGGGTTTTTTCCGTTCGGCGAAGGAGGTCCCGCCGCCGAGCGTGACGAGACCCGCCTCGGAGGGCGCATTCCCTTCAATCCCTCCGGCGGCCTCGAGTCCAAGGGGCACCCGATCGGCGCCACCGGCCTGGGGCAGGTGTTCGAGCTGGTCGGACAATTGCGCGGCGAAGCGGGCGCTAGACAGGTCCCCAGCGCGAAAATCGCGTTGGCCGAGAACGGCGGCGGATTGCGCGGCGTCGAGGAGGCGGCGGTGGTGATAACACTGTTGGAGCGCGCATCGGCGTCGCGCTCTTGAACCGCCGGAGCTCGTCGCGATGAACCTCGCCCATCTGCTCTTCAGCGCCTCGAAGAGCTTTCCCGACCACCCCGCCGTTTCGATCGGCGATCGACCGATCTACGATTTCGCATCCTATGGAGGCCTCGCCGCGCATCTGGCCGCCGCGATGAACGAACTCTGGAGCTTGCGGCCGGGCGATAGGGTCGCATTGGCGATGACGAACAACGCGGAATATCTCGCCGTGCTGTTCGCGATCTGGCGCGCTGGCCTCGTCGCGGTCCCCGTCAACGCCAAGCTTCACCCGCGCGAGATCGCGTTCATCGCGAGCGATTGCGAAGCGCGTTTGTGCATCGCGTCCCCCGATCTCGCGGGCCCGCTCGCCACTACCCTGGCGCCCGCTTCGCGGCTGCTCGTGCTGCACGATTCGGATTGGCGCCGATCTCTCGCCTGCGAGCCCGGCGCCATCGCGGAACTGCATCCGACCGATCCCGCCTGGATATTCTACACCAGCGGCACGACTGGACGTCCAAAGGGCGCGGTGCTCAGCCATCGCAATCTCCTGGCGATGGCGATCAGCTATCTCGCCGACGTCGATCGGCTGACCCCGAGGGACAGTTTTTTCCATTTGGCGGCGCAATCGCACGCCGTCGGCCTGTTCGGACTTTCGCACATCGCGAAGGCGACGCATCAGGTGCTGACGCCCAGTGGCGGCTTCGATCCCGGCGAACTCGCGGCGTTGCTGGATCATCACGAGTCGGCTTCGTTCTTTCTGCCGCCGACCGGGCTTCGCCGGCTTCTGCGCGATGCGGCTTTCGCCAACGCGCGGATCGAACGCGTGCGGACGATTCTGCTCGGCGCGGCGCCCGTCTACAGCGCCGACCTCAGATCGGGCTACGAACGTTTCGGCGCCCGCCTCTGGAACGGCTACGGTCAGGGCGAAAGTCCCTGCACGATCACCGCGATGTCCAAGGAATTGCTGGAGGAAGCGATTGCTTCGGGCGACGAGGCGCGGATGGTGAGCGTCGGGATCTCGCGCAGCGGCGTCGAGGTCGATATTTTCGACGAGGAGGACCGCCCGCTTCGATCCGGCGAAGTCGGCGAGGTCGTGGTTCGCGGCGACACGGTGATGTCGGGCTATTGGAACCTGCCCACGGAGTCGAACGCGGCGCTGAGATCCGGATGGCTGCACACGGGGGACCTCGGCGCGATCGACCAGCGCGGCTATCTGACCCTGCTCGATCGAACCAAGGATCTGATTATTTCAGGCGGATCGAACATCTATCCGCGCGAGGTCGAGGAGGCGTTGCTCGGCGATCCCGATCTAGCCGAGGTCGCGGTGATCGGCGTTCCCGATCCGGAATGGGGCGAAAGCGTCATGGCCGTTCTCGTCGCCAATCCCGGCGCCGTGCTCGATCTGGCGAGGCTGGAGCGGCTTTGCCTGGATCGGATCGCGCGCTTCAAGCGTCCCAAGCATTGGCGCATCGTCGATCAGCTGCCCAAGAACTCCGCCGGAAAGGTTCTGAAACGAGAATTGCGGAAGCGTTTCGAGGGCGACCGACCGCGGTCGGATCGATGAGCTCCCGATCGATTGTTCGACAATTTTGTCCTCCAATATATTGACTTTGGCGCCCGTACGCTGCATTTTTCCTTCATCAGAGACGTCCGAATGCGCTTGCTGGCAAGCCTCCGCATTCGAGAAGGCGTCCCCGTGTTTGGGAGGAAGTCGTGGCCAAGCTCTATGTCGATAGCGACAAGTACGGCGATCAGCCGGCGTCTGCGGTCGTCGAGGCCTATCACAACGCCATCAAGAACTTGGTCCGGCAGCGCCTCGACGAGGTCGGCGGCGATTGGGCGAGCTTCGTGTTCGACAAGTCTTACGACCTTATCGGCGCCAAGGACTTCGTTCAGATCGAAAAGAAGCTGCTCGCCACCGGACACCGCTTTGATTGGTCGGCGATGATCTCGGTTCGCGAGCGCCCCGAGGCCTATAAGCCCGCGGCCGGAGCAGGCGAGGAGTCCAAGGAGTTCAGTTTCGAGCATGCCGAAGCTGTTGTCGCGCCGCCGGATTCGGACGGGCGCGAACAGCGCGGGATCGGCGACAACGTCGTCAAATATGCCAAGAACCTGGTGGGAACCGCCCGCTACATCCGTTCGAGTGATCGCGTGCTTCAGCTTTTGACCGCGGGCGTTCCCGCCGAAACCGTAGCTATCATCGACGACAGCGGCGGTACTCTCACCGCGCCGATCCTCGAGCAATTCGCGGGCGTGATCTGCGCCGGCGGCACCGTCCGCTCGCATCTGGGGATTCTCACCCGCGAATACGGCATCCCCTGCGTCATGAACGCCAAGATCAGCGGCATACGGGAAGGCGATCTGGTGGAAATCGAAAGCACCGCGGCGGCGAAGACGGCGGAGGCCTATCAAAAAGGGATCGAAATGACCGCCCGCGTCTGGCGTCGCAAGAAATAACAACGACGGCTCGAGCCGAGACGTTGTCGGGAGGATTGATCATGAACGCGAACCGCATTTCCTACGCGCAGCTGCTCGAGACCAACAATCTGGTGCAAATGAGCGCCGATGAAACCTATTGGCTCTGCGTCACGCGAACGGTGCAGGAATCGAAGCTCTTCCCTGTGCCGGCATACATGATGCTCTCCTACATGATGGCCTACTTTCGATATCCTTCCTTGCTGCGCAAAATCGAGTCGCGCATGTCGGCCGAGGAGATCGGCGATCGCGCCCGCCAATCGGGAATCAAGATTCAAAATCCCTCCATGGGTTGGGCGCTGCCGGGCTTCTATCTTCTGGGGCGTGAATGGCTGATCAATCTCGGCATGATCCGGCCCCAGGACGCGGTGGAAGACCTGATTTACGTCATGGATTTCTGGAAGCGTTTCCAACTCTCTTGGCATCGCAACGACGGGCGCCTCACCAACAAGGAGTTCGGCCACCGCGGCCAGTTCCTCGCCGAACGACAAGTGCAGGTCTTCCACGCCGACATGTTCGATTGCACCGTCGGCGACGAGCTCCATCAGGCCGCGCAGGCGTTCATGGCGTCGGCGTCGCAATACGGCTTCCTGATATCTTGCGAGAGCCGCATCAGCCTGCACAACTCGGGACCCTACAAGCTGGCAGATGACCGGGAGCTGATCGTCCGCGATTTCATGGATCTGTCGGAGAGCGATTTTCCCTGGCTCGACGACGTCGCCAAGGAAATTCCGTTCAACAATCTCACAGTCACCATGGGGGTGAAGGACTGCCATTTCTATCTCGTCGACGACTGGGGGAGCTTCGAGTCCAAGCCCGAATTCACCGCCGACAAACTCGTCGGCGTCGGGCTCTACACTTCGGACACGTTGACGGACGGCTACGTCCCGGTCGCGATGGGATCGAAGCAAGAACTGACGGCCTGCTTCAAGTCGCTCAGCGAGAAAATAAAAGATGCCAGCAACAAGCTATGGCGCCGCGTCGCGGGATGGACGCGCGATCAGATGATCGACGCGGGCGCCATCACCTATTTCAGCATCGTCAAGGATCTGGCGCATGTGGCCGGCGTCTACGAAGTTTCGGACTGGATGACCGTCGATGAGCGGGCGGAACGGTTTCGTCCGCTGTTCAATGACGAATACGGCCGCGACGCGCTGGTGGGCCTCTGCATCGGCACGCACCCGTCTCACATACTGACTGAATATACGATGATGCAGCACTCGGACAAACCACAGCGCCTGTACTCGCTGATCCCCTATTCGATCCTGCAGGGGGAGGATTTCACGCCGACCTGCGGCCCCATATATCCGGGGAGAACCCATCTCGATCCGAAGATCGATCGTTACACGACCTCGCAAGGCGTTCTGACGCTCACCGACTACAACCAGCGTTCGCGCGAGTTTCGTCCGCACGGCGTCGATCCGAAATATCGCCACCTCTGCGAGACCTGGGTCAAATATCACGCGGGAACGCCGGTGGCGGACGAGCTCTACAAACTCACGCAGAAACGCTCGCGCCTGCTCGAGGGCAAGGGATCGTCCCTGAAACGCGCCGACGTCGAAAAGCTCCGAGGAGCTGGCGGTTGACAAATCAACGGGAGCTTCGGCCGACGGCTTGTAACGCCTTTGGCGTGCGCAGTCGCGGTTGGGGGAATGCGTCGTGCAGATAGGGGCTCTGATCCGTCGGGCCTCTTTGCACTTCGGCGCTGCTCCTTGCCTGGTGGAGGGGGAACGCGTCGTCAGCTTTCGCGAGTTCGACGCTCTCACCGACCGGTTGGGGAACGCCTTGCTCGCGGAAGGCCTCGAGCCCGGCGACCGGGTCGGCGTTCTGCTGCCCAACGGCCTCGAGTGCCTCGTCGCCTATTATGCTTTGGCGAAGTCGGGGCTCGTGCGGGTCTCGCTAAACACGCGCGAGACGTTCGAAAATCATGCTTACAAGTTGACCGACAGCGGGAGCCGCGCGGTTCTTCACGGTGAGACGGCGGGATTGCCTGTCCCGATGGCTATCGGAGCGTCGCGGCTGGCCGAAATGATGACGTCAGGTCCCGCGGGTCCTTGCGCGATTGATCGGGATTTGGACGCGCCGTATCGGCTCGGCTATACCGGCGGCACGACCGGGCGGTCCAAGGGCGTCACGCTCACAATGCGCGGAGAACTCGCCGAGCTTTCCGCATTCCTGACCGACCTCACGCCAGACATTCGCCCAACCGACACGTTTCTGCATGCAGCCCCGATCGCGCATGCGTCGGGAGCGTTCTTCCTGCCGTGCCTGGTTCGCGGCGCGCGCTCGCTCGTGATGGCGAAATTCGATCCCGAGGAATTTGTCCAACTGGCGACGCGCGAGCGCGCCGATCTCACCTTCCTCGTCCCGACCATGCTCGCGATGCTGCTCGAGGCGCAGTCGATCGCGAGCGCCCATTTCTCACTACGCCTCATCGCCTATGGCGCTTCGCCGATCGCGCCCGCGTTGCTTCGTAGAGCCGAAGACCGGTTTGGCCGCGTCTTCGCGCAGACCTACGGTCAAGCCGAAAGCCCGATGGTCATCACTTGCTTGAAGCCCGAGGATCATGATCGCGTCGGCTCCTGCGGCCGCCCCTTCACGATCGTCGAGGTGGCGGTGTTCGACGAGCAGGATCGCCCGCTACCCGTCGGCGCGAAGGGCGAGATCGTGTGTCGCGGCCCGCAAACCATGGCGCGCTATTGGAACAACCCTGACGCCACGGCCGAGGTCTTTCGCAACGGCTGGCTGCACACCGGCGACCTCGGCTACATGGACGATGAAGGTTTTTTCTATCTCGTCGATCGCAAGAACGACTTGCTGATTTCGGGTGGGTACAACGTGTATCCGCGTGAGGTCGAAGACGTTCTGCTGGGCTTCGACGGGGTCGTCGAAGCGGCCGTGGTCGGCCTGCCCGACGAGAAATGGGGTGATCGCGTGCATGCGGTCGTCGCAGGGCGACCGGGGCTGAGCGCCGAGGCGATATTGGACTACGCCCGGGAGCGGCTCGCCAGTTATAAGCGTCCCAAGGAGGTCGAAATCTGGCCCGAGCTGCCAAAGAGTTCGGCGAACAAGATTCTGCGACGCAGCGTGCGCGACCAGATCGTGGCGCGACTCGGGACCGCGATCTCTGAAGGCCCCTCCAGAGCCGACGAGGGCGTCCGATGAACCAAACACACTTGGTGATGCACGGGCTGGCGGTCAAGAAACATGCGACCCCCGAAGTGGTCGCCGGCATCGTCGGACTCGAGACCGACGAGGTTCGGAAAGTTCTCGTCAATCTCGTCGAAGCCAAGCGCGTAGCGGAGGCGAACGGGAAATATCTGCTGACGCCGGCCGCTCGCATGGCTCTCGATTCCGACTACTCGCGGCTTTACACCGACGTCCGCGTTCATCCGGATTTCAAGGCCGGCTACGAAGGCTTCGAACGGCTGAACGGCGCGCTCAAGCAACTGATCACCGACTGGCAAACCTTGCCGGTCGGCGGCGGCCGTGTGCCGAACGATCACAGCAACAAGGACTACGACGCCAAAATCATCGATCGGCTGGCCGAGCTGCATGAACGCGCGGAACTCGTTTTGAAGCGGCTGGCCGGCGTCGTGCCGAGGTTTCAAATCTATGACGAGAAGCTTCGGGCAGCGCTCGGAAGATCCGAGGAAGGCGCTACTCAATGGGTGAGCGACGCCAAAATCGAAAGCTATCACACCCTCTGGTTCGAACTTCACGAGGATCTGCTGCGCCTGATGGGGCGCGAGCGCGAAGAATAGGCCGGCGAAAGCGATGACGGTTCACTTCGGCGCATGGACGCTGGGATTGGAACGAGGCGAACCTCCGGCCCGCGACCTCATCGGCGGGAAGGCATGGTCGGTCGCGCGCATGTTGTCGCTGGGATTGAACACCCCTCCGGCCTTCGTCGTCACGACCGACGCCTGCGCAGCCTATCTCTCGGGTGGCGACCTGCCGCAGGGGCTCGAGGCCGAGATTTTGGCCGGCGTCACTTGGCTCGAATCGGCGACGCAACGAAATTTTGGCGGCGGCCCGCGCCCGTTGCTCGTGTCGGTCCGGTCCGGCGCGCCGATATCGATGCCGGGAATGATGGACACGGTGCTGAACCTTGGGATCAACGACGCGACGGAATCCGCGCTATGCGCCGAATGCGGCGATCCCGCGTTCGCCCGAGACGTCCATCGCCGGTTCCTCGATCTCTACGGGCGCATCGTCTTGAAGTCGGGCGACTTCGAACTCCACCCTAGCGAAGGGCCGGCGAGCTGGCGCACTGGTCTCGCCGCCGCGGCCGGCGCGCCTGTTCCCGACGACGTCGTCGAGCAGTTGCGGGCCGCCGTCCGCGCAGTTTTCGAGTCTTGGAACTCGCGTCGCGCGCGGCGTTACCGGCAGCACCATGGCATTGCCGACAGCCTTGGCACTGCGGTCACCGTTCAGGCGATGGTGTTCGGCAATTTCGACGATCGTTCCGGCACGGGCGTCCTGTTCTCGCGCAATCCGCTGACCGGGGAGGCGGCGCCCTATGGCGAATATCTCGCGCGCGCCCAAGGCGAAGACGTCGTTTCGGGCAAGTTCACGCCGCGTCCGTTGGCCGCGCTGGCCGCCAGCCTGCCCGAAGCGCACGACACGCTGTTGTCGGCCGCGGTAAAGCTCGAGCGCGCGGGCCGCGACGTGCAGGACATCGAGTTCACCATCGATTGCGGGCGCCTCTACTTTCTGCAGTCGAGGGCTGCGAAACTCGCCCCTGGCGCGGCGGTCCGGATCGCGGTCGACCTTGTGCGCGAAGGCGTCATCGACGAATCCGAGGCGCTGCGGCGCGTCACTCCCGAACAGGTTCGACTGCTGCTCAGCCCGCATCTCGCCGAGGAAACCATCTGGACCGCCAAGCTCCTGGCATCCGGTGCAGGCGCGTCGCCGGGCGTCGGCATCGGGATCGTCGTCGACAATTCCGACGAGGCGGAACGGCGTGCGCGCGCCGGTGAGGCGGTAATATTGGTCCGTGCGACCACGAGCCCGGAAGATCTGCATGGCATGATTGCGGCCCGCGCCGTGGTGACAGAGCTCGGCGGCAGCACTTCGCACGCGGCCGTAGTCGGTCGCGCGCTCGGCCTGCCCTGCGCCGTCGGTTGTGGCGCCGGCGCGTTGGCGGGTTTGATCGGGAAGGTGGTCACCGTCGACGGACGCCTGGGGAAAGTCTTCCAGGGGGCGTTGCCCGTGGAGACGCCGAACGAGAACGATAATGCGCTATTGGCTGTACTGGCGAAGTGGGCTGCGAAACGCTCGCCCCTGCGCGTATTGCCGCCGGGTGCCCCGGGCGCCGTAGATGCCGTCGATCTGAGCGGGGTCGACGCTGCCGCCGATCCCGAACGGATCGGAGACGTCATATCGGCGCTGAAGCCGGCGAAAGGCGCGCGCGGCGGCTCCATCGCGTCGGCTGAAGGCGTGCGCGCCGCCATCGCCGCCGGACTCGATTTCATCGTCGCCGATCCGGTCCTGCCCGCGTTGCTACAAGCCGCCCGAATGACACTCGAAACGATTCCGGCGTCGAAACAAAAAGAAACGCTATGACAATCATTCCCGCTCGAGACATCGAGGCGCTGGTCCGAACCTTCGACGGCTCGGATTGGGACGAAATGCGCGTCCTCGTCGATGGGCTCGAGTTATATCTTTCGAAGAATCCCGCGGATCGCGCCCGACTTCC
>Ga0209447_10000424_pt1 | contig 11455 bp, 11 predicted proteins | sample BogFormECP04_OM3_FD_188243 | JGI IMG/M metagenome (GOLD analysis project Ga0209447, IMG submission 188243) | Bog forest soil microbial communities from Calvert Island, British Columbia, Canada - ECP04_OM3 (SPAdes) (version 2) | ecosystem: Environmental > Aquatic > Freshwater > Wetlands > Bog ... | reverse complement strand
TACGGGAAGGGATGTGTTGCGGTTTTTGAGTTGGGCGTTGAGGTGTAGGCCCTAGGGGCACGATATATCGTGCCATTACCGAGGAGGAAAAGTGGCCGCGGGAATGGAAAGGCGGCTGAGGCAATGGCAAGGCGCCCGCCTCGGAAGGCGGCCGCTACGACAGCGGTGCGCGGGCAGCGCTGGATTGTTGTAGGACTTGCTGGTAGTAGGCTTCGTAGCGGGGGATTACGTCGTTGGCGCAGAATTTCTTTTTGGCGTTGATGCGGGCGGTTTGTCCCATGGAGCGGCCGCGGTCGGCGCGCTGGAGGATTTCGAGGGCGTAGCGGGCGGCTTCTTTGACGTCGCCGGGTTCGACTAGGAAGCCGTCGACGCCTTGCTCGACGACTTCGGGAAGGCCGCCTACATTGGTGGAGATTACGGGGACTTCGCAGGCCATGGCTTCGAGAGCGGCCAGACCGAAGGATTCGAGTTGCGAGGGGAGAAGGAAGAGGTCGGCCAGGGCCAGTTTTTCGTAGACTTGGTCTTGTTTGCCGAGGAAGAAGACGTCTTTTTGGAGGCGTTTTTTGCGGACCAGGAATTCGGCGGCGCCGCGGTCGGGGCCGTCGCCGATGAGGACGAGTTTGGCGGGGATTTTGGCGCGGACGAGGTCGAAGATTTCTACGGTGTCGGTAAGGCGCTTTACGGGGCGGAAATTGGAGAGGTGCATGAGGATGGGTTCGTTGTTGGGGGCCCATTGGGCGCGGAGGGATGGGTCGGCGGCGGCGCGGGTGTAGAGGTCGCAATTGACGAAGTTGGGGATGACTTCGATGGGGCGCTTGATTTCGAAGTCCTTGAGAGTCTGGTTGAGGAGATAGCGGGAGATGGACGTGACGCCGTCGCTCTGCTCGATGGAGTAGCGGGTGATGGGGAGATAGCTGCGGTTGCTGCCGACGAGAGTGATGTCGGTGCCATGGAGCGTGGTGATGAACGGCAGGCGGTGCGGGGCGGCCATGGAACGCGCGAGCATGGCGCTGACGGAATGGGGGATGGCGTAGTGGACGTGGAGAAGGTCGAGGGATTCGGATTCAAAGACTTCGAGCATTTTGGTGGCTAGGGCCAGCGTGTAGGGCGGGTGATCGAAGAGGGGGTAGGAGGCGACTTCGACTTCGTGGAAGTGGATGTGCGGATCGTTGGGGTTCATGCGGATGGGTGGGGCGTAGGAGATGAAATGGATGTCGTGGCCGCGCGCGGCGAGTTCCTGGCCGAGTTCGGTGGCCACGACGCCGGAGCCGCCGTAGGTGGGGTAGCAGGTGATGCCGATGCGCATGGGGGTGATGGGGGCTCCGTGTTTTGTTTAGGGATGTTGTGGATACGGTACGTTAAATGATGGCGTTTGGCGATTGGTCAGACGCGTCGATGCGAAAGTCAAAGGCACTGGGTTAAAGCCCCGCACTTACAACAGGTAAAGGCGCCCGCCTCGGAAGGCGGCCGCTACGCCTGCTTGCTCGGGTGCGGGGCGGGTGCTATTGTCGCGCGCACCTGCAACGCAAGCGTTGCGGGTGCGGAAACACATTGATTAGACGCGGCGATTGGGGAAAGGGTGACATGGGTAGGCCGACGGGGCGGTTGATGGGGAAAGTGGCGTTGATTACCGGTGGGGGGACGGGGATTGGGCGGGGAATGGCGCTGGCGTTTGCGCGCGAGGGGGCAAAGGTAGCGCTGGCTGCGCGGCGCGTGGAGAAATTGCAGGAAGTGGTGAGGGAGATCGCCGATGCGGGCGGCGAGGGAATGGCGATCGCGTGTGATGTTTCGAGTGCGGGGGACGCGGCGCGGGCGGTGCGCGAGACGGTCGAGAAATTTGGGGCGTTGCATGTATTGGTGAACAACGCGGGGGGAGTGCACGTGTCGACCATTGAGGGGATACCGGAGGAGGAGTGGGACCGCATGATGGCGGTGAATTTGAAGGGGCCATTTTTGATGTCGCGGGCGGCGTTGCCGGAGTTTCGGAAAGTGGGCGGCGGGTCAATTGTGAATGTGGGGTCGATCCTCGGATTGGTGGCCATGAAGGGGCGGGCGGCGTATTGCGCGTCGAAGGGCGGAGTAACGATGTTGACGAAAGCGGTGGCGATAGACCACGCGCATGAAAACGTGCGCGTGAATTGCATCTGCCCGTCGATTGTGGAGACGGAGTTGATCAAGGGTCTGTTCGACGCGAACGACGAAGGGAAGAAATTACGGGACGCGCGGGTGGCGTCGATTCCGCTGGGGCGCATGGGGAGGCCGGCGGATGTGGCGGAGCTGGCGGTGTATTTGGCGTCGGAAGAATCGTCGTGGCTGACGGGAGTAGCGATACCGTTGGATGGCGGGCTGTCGGCGTATTGAGAGGAGTTTTTGACGCGCATGGCGAAGAAGATCAGCAAGAAGATCAGCAAGAAGGAAAAAGAGATTGTGGCGGCGGTGCGCGAGCGGATGAAGCGCGGCGGGGCGATCGAATTATTTGGATTTGACGTGGAGCGCGTGGCGGTGGGGAGCGCGGAATTTATCTTGGATGTGCAGCCGAAGCACAAGCAACTGCACGGAGTGGTGCACGGCGGAATATTGGCGTCGCTCGCGGACACCACCGCGGCGATTGCGGCGTATTCGGCGGTGCCGCCGGGAACGCAGATCGCCACGGTGGAGATGAAGATCAATTTTCTGGAGGCGGTGGGGGACGGGCGGGTGCGAGCGGTGGCGCGGGTGTTGCGTGCGGGAAGAAATTTTGTGGTTACGGAGTGCGAAATCTTTTCGAGTGACGGAACGCTGGCGGCGAAGGCGCTGCTGACGTTTGGAGCGGCGGCCAAAAATTCACTAGAGGGTTCGTCGTAGCGAAATTACTCGGCGCCGCCTTGTGAGGATTCTTCACCGTCTTTGTAGACGTATTTGATGACGCGTTTGAAAAGCAGCAAATTGGGGCTGCCCTCGCGGGTGAGCTTGATGCAATCGCGGTCGTACCACTCGACGGTGCCGCGGAGAATTTCGCCATTGTCGAGAACCACGGCCATGGGCGTGTGGGCCTGCATCTGCTTGACCCAGTAGAAGTTCTCGGCGTGGGTGGTCTCGGGCGGCGCGGGCTTTTTGCTGGGGATGGGGCCGCCGTTGTGGGGCGGGCGCTGCACGTTGGACTCTTTCAGATCCGGAAATCCTGGACGAAACATCCGGCGATTCACCATAACTTCTCCTTCTCTAAAGCGTGGGTGTGTTCTGGAAGTGAGATGCATGATGGCGGCGCCGGGTTACAGTTGGAGGAAATAAATTTTTTGTTGCGGTGATGGGAGGAGAGGGTCAACGGCGCGCCGCGGAGAGTGAAGAATCGGGAGCGAGGGAGGCGGCAAGGGAGTCCAGGCCGAGCTGGCGATTAAGGTTGCGGCGGGCGCCGGAATGGAGTTCATCGAAGCCAGCGATGGCGCGCATGACCCAAGCGGTGTTTATGGATTTGCTGAGGGACTTCAATTCTTTTTCCAGGGAAACGTTTCGCAAAATCGGGGCTTTCACTTGGGAGCTGAGTTCGAGGAGATCGGTAAGCAGGCTGTAGAAAACGCTGAGCTGCGCTTCGAAGGAGGATTCGCGATCCTTGGCGAGGGCGGAGGTATCGGCGAAGAGCTTCGCGAAGCCCTGGCCGCTGGCGGCGCTTTCCAGGATGCGCAGAGCGGTGGCGCGGCGGCCGGCGGTTTTTTCGACGTCCATCTCGATGGCCAGGCCGGGGCTGCCTTCGGCGAGTTGCGCGGCGAGCTTCAGCTCCGCGCCTTGGAGATCGGTTTTGTCGCGGAGGATTTGTTCGACGGCGGATTGTGTGAGAGGGGCGAAGTGAAATTGCATGCAGCGGGAAACGATGGTGGGAAGCAGAGCGTAGGGAGAGGGCGCGGTCAGGATTAGTGTTGCCGAGCCGGGCGGCTCCTCGAGAAGTTTCAGAAAAACGTTGGAAACATCCGAGCGCATGGTTTCCGCGCCATCGAGGATGAAGACGCGGCGGCGGCCCATGGGTTGAAAATAGGCGGCGCGCTGGACGGCGCGAAGCTGGCCGATGCGCAGCATGGGTCGCACGACGGGGGTTTTCAGGCGGACGGGGTCGGGGACGAGAGCCCAGACGTCGGGATGCGATTGGAGAATGAGAGGAACGCGCTCGACGGTGGCGGCGTCGGCGCTTTCGCCGCGCTCGGCGAGTCCTTGTTCCATGAGGGTTTCGGGATCGGCGAGTAGCGCAATGCGCCGGCAGGTGGCGCATTCGCCGCAGAAGTCGTCTTGCAAGCGCTCGCAATTGGCGGCTTGCGCGAACATGCGCGCGAGGGTGTATTTGCCGACGCCGCGCGGGCCGGAGAAGAGCAGGGCGTGGGGAACGCGCTGGGTGCGTAGAGCGCCGCGAAGGGCAGCCACAGCGCGTTCGTTGCCGAGAAATTCGGAGAAGCCCATGCGTTAGCTTGCACCTTTTTGGGAGCGAGCGGCAAGCACGGGCTCGACGGCGGCGAGGACTTCGGCGGCGATATCCTCGGGGGGGCGCATGGCGTTTTGCGCGGCGTCGACGCACTGGATGGTGGCCCAGGGAGACTGCCGGGAGAGCATGTCGTACATTTCGGCGGCGTCTTCGAGGTGGCGGAGATTGGCTTCCTGGATGTCCTGTTTTGCGCTGGTGTAGGCGCGCGCGGATTTGCGGGTGATCAATTCCTGGGCGTGGCGCGGGGGAACGCGCAGATAGAGGATGAGATTTTCGCGCGGGAGTCCGTAGATGTGGTATTCGAGATGTTCGATCCAGGACATGAAATCGGCGCGTTTCTCGGCGGGAGCGCGGGCGACCTGATGGGCGAGATTGGAGGCAATGTAGCGGTCGGCGAGGACGATCTGGCCGGCGTCGAGCGCGGATTGCAAGGCGGGTTTGGCTTCGAAACGGTCGCCGGCGTAAAGCAAGGCGGAGAAATGGGGATCGACGGAATCGAGCGGGCCGAGTTCGCCGTTAAGAAATTGGCCGACCATTTTGCCGAACCAGGAATCGTATTGGGGGAAGCCGATGGAATAGAGGGAATGGCCGCGGGCGGCGAGAGTGATTTTGAGGAGCTCGACCTGGGTGGCCTTGCCGCTCCCGTCGATGCCTTCGATGGCGATGAATGTGCCGCGAGCGTTCATGTTGAGTGCCGGCGGAAGCGCTGGTGGGATACGGGGGACAGCGGCTTGCAGGCCATGTTGGAAAAACAGTTTAACGCTTGGCGGGGGCCGCTGCAACGCGGCGCGTGCTAGGATTTTGCTGCGAACATGAATACGGAATTGTTGCGGGAAAATCTCGTGCGGATTCAGGAGCGCATTGCCGCGGCTGCGCTGCGCGCGGGACGGCGTGCGGAAGAGATTACGCTGATTGGCGTCTCGAAGACGCATCCGGCGGAGGCCATTCGCGCGGCGTATGCGGCGGGAGTGCGCCATTTCGGGGAAAACCGCGTGCAGGAGTGGGAGGGGAAGCGCGGGGGGCTGGAGGATTTGCAAGCGGAGTGGCATTTGATCGGGCATTTGCAGAGCAACAAGGCGGGGCGGGCGGCGAAGATATTTGGAGCGGTGGATTCGGTGGATGACTTTGGGCTGGCGCAGCGATTGGATCGGACACGCGGGGAGATGGGCGCGGTCGAGCGATTGCGGGTGTTGATGGAAGTGCGGGTGGCGCCGGAGGAGACGAAGAGCGGAGTGGAAATCGCGGCGCTGCCGGAGTTGGCGGAGAAGGTGGCGGCGTTGACGCATCTGGAATTGGCGGGATTGATGTGTATTCCGCCGTATTTGGAGGAGTTGGAAAGAGTGCGGCCGTATTTCCGGAAGCTGCGCGAATTGCGGGAAGAGACGGAGAAGCGGCTGGGGCGGGATTTGCCGGTGCTGTCGATGGGGATGTCGCATGATTTTGAAGTGGCGATTGAAGAGGGGGCGACGGAGGTGCGGGTGGGGACGGCGCTGTTTGGCGCGCGCGAAGCGAAATAGTCCGCGACGAGAGGATGCATGCTGGAGATTCAAGAGAGCGCCGTTGGAGTAGTGGTTGTAGTGCGGGTGCAGCCGCGGGCGAGCAGGGATGAGATTGCGGGGGAGATGGCGGGGGCGATGAAGATACGGGTGCGGGCGCCGGCGGTGGAAGACCGGGCGAACGAGTCGGTGGTGGAATTGCTGGCGGGGCTTTTGAAAAGGCCGAAGTCGGCTGTTAGAATCCTGAGCGGCGAACGGAGCCGGACGAAGCGGATTGCGATTGATGGAGTGACGAAGCAGCAGGTGATGGGGCTGTTGCTGCGCGAAGCTTGAGAGACGAAAATAGAAACTGGAAAATGGAAATTAGAAAATCGAAATTAGAAATTGGCAATTAGAAAATGGAAATTGGAAATTAGAAAATGGAAGATAGAAATTGGAAATTAGAAATCAGAAATTGGAAAAACCAGGCGTGAACCTTTGCGACGTGCGGACCGCGAAGAGACGGGGCGAGGACTGAAAATGAGCGCTGATATTGCGGGAATGCAGGGGGATCTTCGCGCGGCGAAGGTGGATGGATGGCTTTTTTATGATTTTCGGGGGCGGGATCCGATTGCGCAGCGCATATTGCAATTGCCGGCGGGGATGCGCACGCGGCGGTGGTTTTATTTTGTGCCGGCGCGCGGGACGCCGAGAAAACTGGTTCACAAGATTGAAACGGCATCGCTGGAACCGCTGCCGGGAGAGACTTTGTACTACGCGGGGCAGGAGGAGCTGCGGAAGAATTTGAAGAAGATGCTGGGGCGCGCGAAAAATGTGGCGATGCAGTATTCGCCGAAGAACGAGATTCCGTATGTGGCGATGGTGGACGCGGGGACGATTGAACTGGTGCGCGGGGCGGGAGCGAAGGTGGTGAGCTCGGCGGATCTGGTGCAGAAATATGAAGCGTGCTGGAGCGCGGAGCAACTAGAGTCGCATTTGGCAGCGGGAGTGGCGATCGACCGGATTGTGAGCGGGGCGTTCGAATATGCGGCGAAGTGCGTGCGGGAGAAGAAAGCGCTGACGGAGTACGATTTGAAAGTGTGGATACAAAAGGAGTTTGCGGCCGCGGGAATTACGACGGAGGAAGGGCCGGACGTGGCGGTGGGCGCGAATGCCAGCGATCCGCACTACGGGCCGACGGCGGAGAAAGCGGCGGCGATTCGCGAAGGCGACTTTCTGTTGCTGGATGTTTGGGGGAAGAAGAAGGCGGCGGGGAGCGTATATTACGACATTACGTGGGTCGGGTATCTAGGCGCGAAGGTGCCGGAGAAATATGCGAAAGTCTTCCGCGTGGTGCGCGAGGCGCGGGACAAGGCCGTGGAGTTGATTCGCTCGAGCATCGCCGCGGGGAAGCCGCTGCAGGGCTGGCAGGTGGACAAGGCGGCGCGCGGGGTGATTGAAAAAGCAGGCTACGGAAAGTATTTTTTTCACCGCACGGGGCACAGCCTGGGGGAAAGCGTTCATGGAAATGGGGTGAACATGGACGGGCTGGAGACGCATGACGTGCGGCACCTGATTGCGCGGACGTGCAATTCGGTGGAGCCGGGAATTTATTTGCCGGAATTCGGGATTCGCAGCGAAGTGGATGTGTACATCGATGAACACGAAGCGCGCGTGACCGGCGCTGTGCAAACGGAGATTCTGGAGCTGCTGGCGTAGTGAATTCGAGACGGAATGACTGGGATAGGAAAAGGATGAGCGAAGAAGCGAGCATGTCCGTCACGCCGGAGCGGCGGCCGCTGCCGGAGGGGCTGGCGGTGGCGATTGGAGTGGCGGGCTGGATAATTCCCGGTCTGGGACATGCGCTGCAGCGGATGTGGGGAAGAGCGATTGCGTGTCTGGTGATTATCGGAGCGCTTGTGCTGGTGGGATCCGGGATGCGCGGAAATCTTTTTACGTCGAACGGGAATGACGCGTTCGATACGCTGGGGTATGTCGCGGATTTGGGAGCCGGGAGTTTTTATTTTGTGGCGCGGGCGCTGGAGAAGGGTGGTTCGGACGTTTCGCATGCGGGCGGGGATTATGGCACGCGGTTTCTGGCGACGGCCGGGGTGCTGAATCTGCTGGCAGCGTTGCATGCCTACGAAGCGGCGCGGGGACGGAAAGGCTGAGGGAATCGATGGGCTGGAAGGTGAGCCATCTGCAAGCCATGCTGCTGTTCGCGCTAGCGATCTCGGTGGCGTTTGGATTTCTGAGCCGGAGGCAGCCGCTGGAGCGGTTGAAATACATTCTATGGTCGCTGTTCCTATTCCTGGTGGTGGGCGTGGGGATCGGCTGGGCGATGTATCCGTTTTCGAGGTGAACGAACGCGGGCTGCGGGGATGAATTGACAGCAATTTTCCGCGGATGCTATTGTCGAAAGAACAGGCCGAGGTAGCTCAGTGGTAGAGCAGCCGATTCGTAATCGGCAGGTCGCGAGTTCAACTCTCGCCCTCGGCTCCAACATCACGTCCGATTTCAGATAAGACAATTCAAAGAATGCGGTGATGCTTACATGCATACGCGATGCTGCGTAGTGCCTTGTGGTCAGCGGATGGCCTTGGGATGATCTGCGTGCAGTGAAAGAAGAACGCCCGTAGCCGCGGGGGCGCGGTGGGCTTTTCTCTTGGGATGTCGTCGGAAAGTTTCTGGACGATGCTCAGGAGGAACCACACGCGATGTTTTTTTCGAGGCGGTTGCACCTTCACGGTTTTCTCGCAGGGTTTCCTCCACTTCCTCAAGTTCGTGACACAGCGGGCAGCCGCGCAGGCCGCGCTTTGCTCATCCGCTTAGCCAGAGTTTGCGGGGTGGGGCTACTATTCGCGCTTCTTGCCGGGAGCGTGGAAGCGGCGATTAATCCGGTGCCGTACATCCAAATTCTGTCGCCGGTGAGCGTGCATCCGGGTACAACGGGGGTCACCCTCACGATACTGGGCGCGGGGTTCGTTGCAACGTCGGTCGTCAAATGGAACGGCATCGCTCTGACCACCACATTTGTCAGCGCCACGAAATTGACGGCGGCAGTTCCCGACACGCTGGACGCCGCGGTGGGGCTGGGCTCGATCACCGTGGTTAATCCGCCCAGCCGCACTTCCAACGTGGTGTACTTTCCGGTGGCCTCCGCGGAAGCCGGCACGTCGTTCCCATCCACACCAAGTTCCTCGGTATCTGTTGGGGGTGGTCCGACGGGAATCGTAACGGCGGATTTCAATGGCGACGGAAAACTGGATTTGGCGGTGGCCAATGCCACCGATGGCACGGTCTCGATTCTCCTGGGCAATGGCGACGGCACGTTTACGCTGAAGTCCACGCCTTCGGCGGGGAGCGGTGCAAACTGGATAGCTGTTGGCGACTTTAACGAAGATGGGAAGCTGGATCTGGCGGTCGCCAATATGAGTAGCACGGGAACCGCAGGAGTTTCCATTCTGCTTGGAAATGGAGACGGCACATTCACGGCGGGGGCTTCGCTAACCACTGGCAATAATCCGTTCGCGATCGTGACGGCAGACTTCAACAGAGATGGCCATCTCGATTTGGCGGTTTCCAACTCCGGGGATGGCACCGTAAGTGTTTTCACGGGGAGCGGCACGGGCACGTTCACGCTGGCCAGTACTCCGAGCGTAGGATCCAATCCCCAGGTGATCGTGACAGGGGACTTCAACGAGGACGGGAAACTCGATCTGGCCGTGTCCAACGAGGATGACAACACCGTCTCGGTGTTGTTAGGCAACGCCAACGGGACATTTCAGGCGCAGTCGGTAATGTCGAGCGGGGGCACCAGCGGATTTCCGATTGGATTGATCGCCGCGGACTTCAATGGCGATGGGCACCTGGATCTCGCGGCGGTCAATGCAAGTGATGTGGGCATTCTTGTCGGTAACGGGTCGGGCGGGTTCACATTGGCGAGCGATCCCACGACGGGGTCGGGTGATCTGATCTCCGGTGTGGCGGGAGATTACAACGGCGATGGCAAGCTGGATATCGTGGTGTCGGATCAAGCCGCCGGAGAAGCATTTCTTCTGCTGGGCAATGGAAACGGAACGTTTGGGTCCGCGGTGACGTTTACGACGGCGGCCGGGGCCTACGGCGTGGCTACCGCCGATTTTAATGGAGACGGCGGCCTGGATTTGGCAGTCTCCAACCAAGGCGCCGCCAGCGTATCCATCTTCCTGCAACAGTTGCCTGTGAGCCTCTCGCCCACCAGCCTGGCGTTCGGCAATCAGAACGTTGGCAGCACCAGCAGTCCCGCCAAGACCGTGACCCTGACGAACCACAGCGGCAGCGCGTTGCATATTTCGAGCATCGCTTTTACCGGAGCCAACAACGGCGATTTCGCCAGGCCGGGTGGCACGTGCAGCACAAGCGTGGCGGTGGCCAATCTGGCGACGTGTACGATGACGGTGAACTTTACGCCAGGCGCCACCGGCGCGCGGACCGGGACGCTGACCATTACCGATGACGGCGGCAACAGTCCGCAAACCCTGGGACTGACCGGGACGGGCGTGGTCTCCGCGCCAACCATCAGCAAGGCGTTCGGAGCCTCGACGATTGCGCTGGAGGGAACCACCTCGCTGAGCTTTACGATTACCAATCCGGTGAGCAACAGCATTGCACTTACGGGCGTGGCGTTCAGCGATACGTTTCCCGGGGGATTGCTGATCAACACGCCAAACGGGCTGACGGGTAGCTGCGGCGGCGGAACGATCACCGCGACGGCGGGCGTGGGGAGTCTGAGCTTGACGGGAGCAACGATCGCTGCGAGCGGATCGTGCACCTTCAGTGTCAACGTGGTCGGAATTACAGCCGGAGCTCAAGCCAATACCACTGGAACCGTTTCCTCGAATGAAAGCGGAGCCGGTGCGACGAGCAATACGGCCACGGTTACCGTGATCGGGCCACCAACGATTGCGAAATCGTTCGGAGCGGCGAGCGTGCCGCTGAACGGCACGACTTCGCTGAGCTTCACGATTCAAAACACCAACACGACGCAGAGTGTGTCCGGCATTGGGTTTACGGACACTTTGCCCTCGGGCTTGGCGGTTACGACGCCGAACGGGTTGACGGGAACTTGCGGCGGCGGAACGATCACTGCGACGGCGGGATCGGGAAGCGTAAGCCTGTCGGGAGCCACGCTGGCCCAAAGCAGTTCGTGTACGTTTTCGGTAAATGTGACGGGGACGACCGCCGGAGCACAAAACAACACGACCGGAGCGGTAACTTCCTCGAATGGAGGCACGGGCGGAACGGCGTCGGCGAGCCTCGCGGTGGTGGCGCCGCCAACGATCGCCAAAGCGTTTGGGGTGGCGGCGATTGCGCTGAATGGCACAACGTCTCTGACCTTTACGGTCACCAACCCGGCAGCCAACACCGTGGCCGAAGCGGGCGTCGCGTTTACCGACACGCTACCGACGGGATTGGTGGTGGCCACGCCGAATGGGCTTTCGAATACATGCGGCGGGACGGCGACGGCAGTAGCGGCATCCACAAGCGTGAG
>Ga0209447_10000423_pt1 | contig 11459 bp, 9 predicted proteins | sample BogFormECP04_OM3_FD_188243 | JGI IMG/M metagenome (GOLD analysis project Ga0209447, IMG submission 188243) | Bog forest soil microbial communities from Calvert Island, British Columbia, Canada - ECP04_OM3 (SPAdes) (version 2) | ecosystem: Environmental > Aquatic > Freshwater > Wetlands > Bog ... | reverse complement strand
TTCCTCGAGCGCCGGAATATCCACGGTCAAATTCGGCGCGCCGTTTGCGAACGGCACTCCTTCGCTGATGGCCGCGTAGGCGTAGAGCATCGAAGGCGCGATCGCCGGATGATTGGCCTTCATGCCTTTTTCGAATGACGCCAGGCTCTTGTGCACGTCTTCGGGCTTCAGAAAAACTTCGGTCGAGCCGCACCACACCATCACCAGGCGGTCCAGCTTATTCTTTTTCTTGAATGAGCGAATATCCTCGCGGAGCTGTTCGGCCAGGTCGAACTTCGTCTTGCCCTTTTTCACGTGCGTGCCGTGCAGATTCTTCACGTAATTCTGGTCGAAGACGGCCTTCATCGGCTTGATGCCCTTCAGGAATTTTTCGGCCTTGGCGAGGTCCTTCGCTTCCAGCACGCCGGCTTTCGCGGCGGCCTGGTAGGCGTTATCGCTGAACACATCCCAGCCGCCGAACACGATGTCGTCCAGTTTCGCCAGCTGCACGAAATCCTTAATCTGCGGCGTGCGCCCGTCGGTGCGCTTGCCCAGCCGGATCGTTCCCAATTGTGTCAGCGAGCCCACCGGCACCGCGTGCCCTCGCCGCACCAATTCCACCCCCGCCATGAAGGTCGTGCTCACCGCGCCCATTCCAGGCGTCAGCACTCCCAATTTTCCCTTCGGCGGAGCTACACTCACAGGCCTGCGCATTCGATTCCCCCAGTTCGTTTCGTATTCGATGATGAAGCTGATGAAAGTGAAAGCCGCGAAACGGTTCGCGCTCTCTGCCGCCACGTCACGCCGTCGCTGCCTCGTACTCGCGGCGTGCCCAGGAACTCGCATTTTCGTTCTTGCGCGGCAGATGTGTCGTCGTCCCGAGCGAGCCTTGCCACTAGGCGTACCAAACGCTCCGAACAAACAATTTATGATGCGGCAACGCGCGAAGTTTTGCAAATTGATTTCCCGCCGCGTGGAAAGCGCTCTTGCTGGAAAATTGGGCGCAGTCGTGCGTGAAATTCGATACGGAAAGTGGCGCAGATGCGGGAAGGGAAGTACGCGGAACGCGAATGCGTCCGCGCGCGGAAACTATTTACGGCGGAAAAGGTCGGAGATTTCGCCCGAGACCGAGAGGAATACTAGTACCGCGAGTGCCCCCATCATGCAGAAAGCGATCATGATCTTCTCCAGCTGCGGCTAACTTCAACATGGGATAGGCACGCGACGTGCCAGTCGTGGGTCTGAGGTATCTCCAATATTTGCAACACCCGAGCGGTTAGCTGGCTGCCCTTGGTGCAGATAAATGGTCAGAAATGTGGGCTAACGCTGACACAGCGCCAGATTTATCGGGTAGCGGCGGTCTACCGGAAAAAATGTACGCCGCGCTGCCGACGAAAACCGCGCCGCTACAATTTTTCGATGTGAATGGATCCGTCGCCCGAGCTGATCGCGAGCGTCGCGCCGCCGGCATTCAATTTTCCGCGTACGGATGAATGGCTCAGCGAGCCGGAAACTTGAATCGGAACGTCCAGCGTGATGCTGCCATCGCCGGTGTGCGCGTCCAGATTCGCGTTCAAATCTCCCGGCAGGCGCACGGTAATATGCCCGTCGCCGGAATGCAGATTCCAGCCGTTGGCCACTTTCGAGCCGCTGCCCACTTGGGCCTCGATGCTGCCGTCGCCGGTCTTCAGCGCCAGCGCGTCGAAGCGGCCGTCAATGCGCAGGTTGCCGTCGCCGGTGTTGGCATCGAGCGAGCCGTCGAAATTGTGTCCTTCGATATGCCCATCGCCGGTGTGAATTCGGATGTCGCCCTTGATGTTGCCGGCGGTCACGTTGCCGTCGCCCGTATCGAATTGAATCTTGCCAGAAACTCCCTGGGCGGTGATGTTACCGTCGCTGGTACGCACGTCCAGATCCAGTTCGCGCGGCACGCTCACTTCCACGCGCAGGGACTTATGGCTTCCGCCGAACATCGAAAAACCCCAGTGGGGCACTTTCACTTCAATCGAAACGCTATTGCCGGATTGGCTCTCGATGATCTGCACGTCGTTCGGGCCGATCTTCCAGCCCGTCGCAGTGACGCGCGCGTCAATCTGATGCTGGTCCGTGCCGGTGACGGTGACGTCGCCATCGCCGGTGGTCACGTGCAGGTCCGCGCGGCCATTTACCTGGTAAGTCTTGGACCATTGGTCGGCGCGCGCTGGTGCAGCGCTGGCCGCGAGGCTGATTCCCGTCAAGATCATCGCCGCTGCAAAAATTGTTAGCCGGTTCATTAGTCACTCCGTGGCACTGGCGTTCGTGCCTTCACTAAGAGATACGTCGGGCCTGCGAAAAATGTTCCGTGACGATGCGACAAGCATCGTCATCCCGAGGCCGGCGCCTTTGCCTCAAGCCGACCCGCCGGAGGCGAGGATCTCTCTCTCCTTTCTCTGCGCCCTACGCCGACTTCCGCTTCGCTGCTTTACCCTTACTCGCGCCAGGCTTTGCGCGCAACGAAGCCAAAAACTGCTCGGTCGGCAAAGTGTTCACCACATCCTTCTTCTCCACCCATCCGCGCCGTGCGGTGATGACCCCATACTTCATTAAAGGAAAATGCGCGAAGGAATGTGCGTCCGTGGAAATCACGATCTTCACCCCGCGCTCCTTTGCCATCCGCAGATGCACATCCTTCAAATCCAGCCGCTCCGGGAACGCGTTGCATTCCACCGCCACGCCGCGAGCCTTGGCCGCGTCCAGGATTTTTTCCATATCGTAATCAAACGGATCGCGCCGCAGCACCAACCGACCCGTCGGGTGCGCCAGAATCTGCACGTAGGGATTTTCCAGCGCAGCCAGAATGCGTTCGGTCATTTCCGCGCGCCCCTGATTCATATAGGAATGCACCGAGGCCACCACCACGTCCAGCTGCGCGAGCACTTCATCGTCCAGGTCGAGCTTGCCGGTTTTCAGGATGTCCACCTCGATTCCCGCGAGCAAACGAATCCCCGGCACGCGTTCCTGCGCCGCGCGGATTTTCTTGATTTGCTCGAGCGTGCGCTTTTCGTCCATGCCGTTAGCGACGGTCACGGCCTTGGAATGGTCCGTCAACGCGATGTACTCGTATCCGAGCTTTTTCGCCGCTTCGCCCATTTCTTCGATGGAGTTGCGCCCGTCGGAGGCGGTGGTGTGCATCTGCAGATCGCCGCGAATGTCCGCGAGCTTCAGCAGATTCGGCAGCGTGTGATTTTCGGCTGCTGTGATTTCGCCGGTGTTCTCGCGTAGTTCCGGTTCGATGTAATCCAGGCCCAGCTTTTTGTAGATTTCCTCTTCGGTCTTTCCGGCGACGAACTTTCCGCCCTTCAGCGTCGTCAGCGCATACTCATTCAAAGTCCAGCCCATGTCCCGCGCGCGGCCGCGCAGCACCACGTTGTGTTCTTTCGAGCCGGTGAAGTACATCAGCGCGGCGCCGAAGCTGTCTTTATCCAGCAAGCGCACGTCCACTTGCAGGCCATTGCCCAGCAGCACGCTCACTTTATTTTCGCCGTGCGCGAGGGTTTGGTCGATGCCGGGATATTTCAGGATGTGCGCGGCCACTTCGTCCACGTGCTTCTGTTTATCGTGTCCGGGGCGCAGCGTCACCAGCAAATCCAGATCACCGATGGTTTCTTTTCCGCGGCGCAACGAGCCGGCGGGCGTCACCGACTCCACGATTTCTTTCACCTTACTAATGTAGGCGACCAGTTTTTGCGCCTCCTCATCCGCCACGTCCAACTTGAACCGTCCGGAAGAGCGCTTGGCGAGTTCCGTGGCCTTCAGTATATTGGCCTCGGTTTTTTCCCCGAAGCCTTCCAGATCGCGCAGTTTTCCTTCGCGCGCCAGTTTTTCCACACCTTCTACGGTCGCGACTTTGAATTTCTTGAAGAGGAACGCGACTTTCTTCGGGCCCATGCCCTGCAGATGCAGCAGATCAAGCAGCGTCAGCGGGTATTTCTTCAATAATTTCTGGCGCAGGCTGTAATCGCCGGTCTGCAGGACCTCTCGAATGTGCGCGGCCATGCCGTCGCCCACGCCGGGAAGTTCCTTCAGCTTGGCGTCGTCCTTGGCCAGGTCCTCGATGCGCTCGTGAATGCTGTAGAGCAGCTCCGCGACCTTCTCGTAGCTGCGGTAGCGCCCGATGATCGCGCCATCAATCTCGAGCAGCTGCGCCGTCTCCTGCAAGATCTTCGCGACTTCTCGATTTTCCATGTTCGTCCTCGCCGTCCGCGTTTTCGCCCTGCGGCGAGGCGAAAATGCGGCGGAGCCCGTTCTCAACGCGCTCGATTATAGGAGGAACTTGCGCTTTCGTGAAGGTAGGAATGCGAAGCGCGCGGCCGAAAAACGATAATCGTCGCCGAAAGCCTACGAGTGTTGGTCTTGCAGAATGCGCTCACCGCTGAGAAACATGATCGTTTCGATGGGCATATTCTTTGTAATCAAAATTCCGGGTCCCGGAATATCCTCCTGTTTTCCGTCTTTGTCCACCCAGGCTGCGTTCTCCAGAAAAAGAGTAGCCTCTTCAGGCGTATCGGAAAAATATCGCGGCCATCCTATAATCTTTCTACCGTCGCAGAATTGAATCTGGACGTAATAGGACAAATCATGAAACACATCGCTCCAAATCGATGACCTCGTGGTCTTCTGGGTGGCATGGATGCGTCTAAAAGCCCGCCCGTACCAATCGTTGGTCACCGACGCGCTCACGATGATTCCAAGACCCAACCCGAGAAGAAGCAGGACAAGGAGGTCTTGCGGCCGGATCGCGGGACGGTAGATGTTCACACCGTCTGGCAGACTCTCTTGCACGACAGCGAGCGGAATTCTGCCGACGCAGACGACGAACGCAACGTAGATTAGAAAACTGTAGAGGAGAGCTTCGACTACCTTGTCTAGTTCTGTCTGCGTAGGCCGCACGCACAACGACTGAACCGTGCGGGCGGCAAGGAAGCCGGGAAGCAGGACCAGCAACACCGCAATGGCCTCGAACCCTACCTTGTCCATTGTGCCTCGGTGCTAATTTAATTCTTGGCTATTCAGTCTTTGTGCCCGTTTCCGGACGGCCTGGTGGGTTCTGGAACTCTTACCGGTTTGGGTCGGGTAACGTTGACCGGCGCGCGAGGCTTGAAACCTCGTTCGAGCCTGTCGGTGCTGGCTCGAGTGCCATCCATCGTCTTGCTGCCGTTAGCCATGATGCCCTCCTTTTTAGAAGCTAGCACGGAAGGTCATACCGGGCAAGTAACTCGCGTTTGGTGAATTCGCGGAACGCTGCGCGGGTTGCCATCTCGCGAATTACGACTGCGCGAAGATTTCCTTGGCGCGCGCAATGTCTTTCAGCACCTGCTCGCGCAGCGCTTCCGGGCCGGAAAATTTCTGCTCGTCGCGCAGACGCTGCAGGAAGCGCACCTTCATCTGGCCGGAGGTGAGCGCCTCTGCGAAATCGAACAGATGCGATTCGATCGCCAGGCGCTTGCCGTCAAACGTCGGACGCACACCCACATTCGTGACCGAGCGATAAGTGCCGCCGGGCAGCACGGTTTCGGTGACATACACGCCCGTCTTGGGCAGCGTCTCGTGCTCCGTCGTCAGATTCAGGGTTGGCACCACCAGCTTGCGACCCTGTCCAGTGCCCGGGCGTATCTCGCCCACCAGCGCGAACGGCCGGCCCAGCATGCGCCGCGCATCTTCCACGCGCCCGCCACGCACGGCTTCGCGAATGGCGGTGCTGGAAACGACCTCTCCGGCAGCAATCACCGGCGTCACGATGACCACTTCGAATCCCGAGCGACGCCCCAATTCCCGCAGCAATTCGACGTCTCCCAGCTGTTTGTGCCCGAAGCGAAAGCTCGCGCCCACCAGCACCGCCCGCGCGTGCATCGTATCCACGATATATTTTTTCGCAAAATCTTCCGCGCTGGCCTGGGCCAACGCCGCGTCGAACTGCAACACCAGCGCCGCGCCGATGCCCAGCGCGGCGAAATCCGCCAGGCGCTGCGGCAGAGTCTCCAGCAGGGAAGGGGCCTGCTGCGGCCGCAGTACGCGCGCCGGATGCGGATAAAACGTCAGCACGGCCGGCAAGAGCCCCTTCTGCGCGCCGCGCGAATCACCGCCTCCGCCAGCCGCCGCCGCGCGCTCGACGACGTCGCGAAGAATTTCCTGGTGCCCAACGTGCACGCCATCAAAATTCCCGATCGTCAAGACCGTGGCGGGCCGGCTTTCTCCTAACTGTTCCACCCACTCATCCGCCGAACCGATAAGCAGAATGTCCGAGCGTCCGGACGCGTGTGCCGGCAAATCCGTCAGAAATTTCAGCGTGTCCTTCGTCGCGTCCAACAGCATTAAATCTGCACCTCAAATTTCAATCCGTCGTAAGCCAGCTGCACGCCCTGCGGCAATTTGGCGTTGTCCCGCACGTGCCCCAAATCGTGGCAAATATGGGTGAACCAGGCGCGCTTGGGTTCGAGCTCCCGCACCAGCTTAAGCGACTGCTCCACGTTTGAGTGCATCGGATGCGGCGTGTAGCGCAAGGCATCCAGAATGAAATCATCCAGCCCGTGCAGCAGCCCCTTCGAACTTTCCGGCACCGCGCTGAAATCCGTCAGGTACGCGGCCTTGCCAAAACGAAAACCCAGCACCGGTTGCGGCCCGTGCTGCGCCGGCACCGGAGTAAACCGCAGTCCAAATAAATCGAACGGCCCATCAATCGTATGCATCTCGACTTCCGGAACAGAGCTTTCCGTCACCACGTGGTCGAAGACGTACGCGAATTGCCGCCGCAGCGTTACCTGCGTATCCGCTGTTGCGTACGCCGGTATGGCGCTACGTTGCTTCAAATTGTAAGGGCGAATGTCGTCGAGCCCCAAAATGTGGTCCGCGTGCGAATGCGTGTACAGCACCGCGTCCAGCCGGTCGATTTTTTCCCGCATGGCCTGAAAACGAAAATCCGGTGAGGTATCAATTACTACGTTGCGGCCGTTATATGCCAGCAGGACCGAAGGCCGCGTGCGTTTGTCGTGCGGGTCCGTGGAATCGCACACCGCGCAGTGACACGCGAGCGTGGGAACGCCCATGGACGTGCCCGAACCCAGTACGGTTAATTGCAGGGAAGCCATGGTCTGGTGGGACGCCGCAAAGATTGCTCTCGATTCATCCGGGGAAGCCGGCGGTCGCGCGAAACCGCACCGCCCGGCAAAGTGAAATCACGAATCACTACTCACGAATCACTAATTACGAATCACAAACGCGCGCACGCTGCCGGCTACTTGGCCTTAGCCTTCTTGGCCATCTGCTCCGCGGCCACTTTAGAAATTTCCATGAACGTCAGCTTCAGGCTGCCGATGACTTCAATCAGCAGGTTGTCGTCGTCCTTGGACAAATTCCCCCGGGTTTTTTCGCGCAGCGCGTCGAGCATGTCAATCACTTCGCGCGCGCCTTCCAGGTCCACAAACGCTTGTCCGGTGCGCGGGTCCGCCATTCCGCCGAGCATCGCGGCGGCGTTGCGCGTCAGAAAATCAATCAGCATCTGAAAGCTGCGCGACGTGGGATTCATCTCGCCGGCGTCCTGCGCCTCGGCCGCTGCGTCTTCCGGCGCCAATTCCCCGGAACCGCCCGCCGCAAGAGCAGCGCCATTTCCTGCCGCGCTCTGAGCATCCACGTTCGCAGCGAACGCGCCCGGCGCCTGGGCCGGCATGGCTTTACCCGCCGAAGAAGCCGCAGCCGCCTTAGCCTTCGCTTCCGCTTGCGCCGCGGCTTTCTTTTCCGCCGCTTCGTCGTTGCGCCGCTCCTGCTCCACCACGTCCTGACGCAATTCGCCGTCTTCGCCAAACAATCGGCGGTCCACTACTTTGAATGTCTCTTCGTGCTTTGAATCCGCCACGGCAGGTATCCTTGGAGATGCTCCTGAAAGTTACAAGCAAGTTTAACATCCGCTTCCGCTCTGCGACAAGCGGCGCCCGCCACCGTGGCGAACAGGTCCGCGCCAGCCCGATTTTTCCTGTTGACACGCTTCCGCCCATCTGTTACAAGATGTAACGCTACAATGAAGAACACACAAAATACGCGCCCCCGCAACCTCGGCGAAGTCGAGCAGATGGTCATGGATTACGTCTGGTCGCACGGCCCGGTTTCTTCCGAAGCCTGCCGCGAAGCCCTCGCCGCCCGTCGCCCCATGAAGGAATCCACCATCCGCACCGTGCTGCGCCGCCTGGAACTAAAAGGCTACGTCGCGCACGAAATCAGCGGCCGCACTTACATCTATCGCGCCGCCGAGCCGCGCCAAAACGTAGCGGTGCGCGCCGTCAAACATATTATTGACCGTTTCTGCGGCGGCTCCGTCGAACAACTGGTGATCGGGATGGTGGACAACGCCGTGCTCGACCGCCGCCAGCTCGAGCGCCTGACCCAAAAAATCGCCGAGCGCAAAACCCATCAGCGCAAGGAGGCGAAGTCATGATCGTCAGCCCGCTACTCGGCGCTTCCGCAAATTTCGCCGCGCACGTGCTGCAGCCGGCCGCGCGCTCGCTGGCGATTGCGTGTGTCGCGGGACTGGCTCTGGCGGCGTTCCGCGTACGCAGCGTCGCATTACGTCTGGCGATTTGGCGGGCGGTGCTGCTCGTAGCGCTCGCGATGCCGCTGCTTGGTCTGCTGCTGCCGCCGCTGCCGGTTTTCGTGCCGCTGGCCGCGAAATTCCTGCATACGCAGCCGCCCGCGGAAATCGCGCCTGCGCGCGCGCTGCGATCTCACGCGGTCAGCTTTAACCAAGTAGTGCGTTCGAGTGCGGCGAAGCTCGGCGCATACAGCTACAGCTCGAAACCTTCGGATTCAACGGGCACGACGGATGAGGCGGGTGCGGCGCAATCCGCGCCAGCGTCACAGCAGAGCGCGCAACCCCGTCGTCCGTTTCCCTGGCTCGCAGTTTCTGCGGCGCTCTACCTCGCCGTGGCGATTTTTATGCTGATGCGCCTGGCGCTCGGCATAGTCCTGGGCCGCCGCCTGGAGAGGGAAGCGCAGCTGGTCGAAGATGCGCACGCTCTGACGCGCCTGCATGCCTTCGCCCGCGCCGCCGGCCTGCGCGCAGCGCCGCCGCGCTTGGCCGAATCTGAGCTGCTCTCCGTGCCGGTGACCTTCGGCGTGCTCCGCCCCGCGATCCTGCTTCCCGCCGGCTGGCGCGAGTGGGAACCCGGCGAACTCGACGCCGTCCTCGCGCACGAAATTTCGCACGTGGTCCGCCGCGACGCGCTCGCCGAGCGCCTCTCACTTCTTCATCGCGCGATCTTCTGGTTCAGCCCGCTCAGTTGGTGGCTCGCTCGCCGCCTGGCGGATCTCGCCGAAGAAGCCAGCGACGATGCCGCTCTGGCCGCCGGTGCCGACCGCACCCGTTACGCTGAAACTTTGCTCGGTTTTTTCGCGGCGCTCGAAGCTGCGCCAGGACGCGTCTGGTGGCAGGGCGTTTCCATGGCCACCGCCGGACAAGCGGAAAAACGCGTTGATCGAATTCTCGAATGGAAAGGGAGTGTCACCATGCGCCTGAAGAAACCCGTCGTGATCGCGTACTTGCTGCTGGCAGTTCCAGTCGTCTGCCTGATCGCGGCTTTCCGCCCCACGATCGAAAATTTCCATTCCACGCCTGCGCAGCAAGCCGCGCCTCAGACGACGCAGCCTCCCGCGGTTCCTCCTGTGCAGTCTGCGCAGCCAGCGGCGACGCCTGCCCCGGTTGCCGCGCCTGCCGCGGCCGCGGAGCCACCTGTCGCTTCGGACGCCGCGCCTGTTGCTGAGCCGTCCGTCGCGCCCGAAGTGTCAGTGCGCCCGGTCGTCCGGCCAGTCGTTTCTGTGCGCACCAACGTGGTGCGGGAAATCTCGGTAGATCCGGTTGTGTCGGTGCATACCGTTGTCACGCCGCTCGTCCTTCCCAATGTTCGGCCAATGGTCTCGGTCGCGCCGGTGGTCCGGCTTGTTCCCATCGTCCCCGTGCCTCCTGTCGGCGGGCCAGTCAGCCCGGTGGCTCCGGTGGTGAGCGTGCACCCCTTTGTGCAAACCACGACTACGAACCGCGTCATCAACGGCGATAGCGATGGCGAGCAATTCACCATCGTGTCCGGCAATTCCAGCGTCAGCGTGTCGTCCGATAATTTCACGATCAGCACTGAGGGCAATTCGGACGTCGCGAATTCGCTGCGCCGCAATTTCCCCGGTGATTTCATCTGGTTTATTCGCGGCGGCAAGGCCTACATCATCCGCGACCCCGCCACCATCAAGCAGGCCATGGATTTCTTCGCTCCCTCGCGAGAACTGGGCCGTCAACAGGAAGAGCTAGGCAAGCAGCAAGAGGCCTTGGGCGCGCAACAGGAAGCGCTCGGCGCAAAACAAGAGGCGCTGGGCGAGCAGATGGAGAAAGTGCGCGTGAAGATTCCAGACATGACCGTCGAGCTGCAGAAACTGGAAGCCGAGCTGAAAAAAATGGGCCAAGACGGCACGCAGGACGACCTGGGCCGCATCCAGGAAAAAATCGGCGAAATCCAGGAGCGCATTGGCGAACTGCAAGCGAAAGCAGGAGAAAAGCAGTCCGAGCTCGGCGAGCAGCAAGGCGCGCTCGGCGAAGAGCAGGGCAAGCTGGGCGAACAACAGGGCAAACTGGGCGAGCAACAAGGCAAACTCGGCGAGCAGGAGGAAGCAGCCTCGAGGAAAGCAACGCGCGGAGTGAAGAAGCTCCTGGACCAAGCCGTCGCGAGCGGTTTGGCTAAGCCCGCGTAACGATACAATTCGAGGTTGCTCTGCCTTTGCAGCGGCCGCCTGCTTTTGCCTTTGAGGCGGGCGGTTTTGACTCAGGTTTTGCCTCAATGTTTCTCTGTGTCCTCCGGCTTTTCTCTGTGTTCTCTGTGTTAAATCTTTTGATTTACGCTTTCTCTGCGTCCTGTGCGGTAAATGTTTTGTAACAAGAATCACGCCCGCTCGCAAAATCCCGCAACGTGCGCTAGTCTGTTGCATCGAACTACTATCAGCGCTGAGCCGCCAAGGAACCAAATGCCCCGCACGAAAGCAACGAAACGTAAAACGCCCGCGCGACGCAGCAACCTAAAATCGAAATCGCGCCCAACGACAAAACCGATCGCCATCTACCACGAACACCCGCGCTGGTTCGTCCCCGTCTTCGCGGAACTAGACCGCCGCGCGATCCCCTACGTCCGCCTGGATGCCGCGCATCATCATTTCGACATCTCCCCGAACGGCCACCAGCCATTCGGCCTGGTTTTCAATCGCATGAGCCCCTCCGCGTGGACGCGCGGTAACGCCCACGCGATTTTCTACACGCTCAGCTACCTGGCGCATCTGGAAAAGCAAGGCACGCGCGTAGTGAATGGCAGCCACGCTTTCCGCGTGGAAACCTCCAAAGCGCTGCAACTCTCGCTGCTCGAATCGCTCGGCCTGCCGCATCCGCGTTCGGTGGTGATCAACCATCCCTCGCAAGCAGT
>Ga0209447_10000422_pt1 | contig 11465 bp, 7 predicted proteins | sample BogFormECP04_OM3_FD_188243 | JGI IMG/M metagenome (GOLD analysis project Ga0209447, IMG submission 188243) | Bog forest soil microbial communities from Calvert Island, British Columbia, Canada - ECP04_OM3 (SPAdes) (version 2) | ecosystem: Environmental > Aquatic > Freshwater > Wetlands > Bog ... | reverse complement strand
TCGCACCGGGTTCGGCCTGACCGAGCCCAACCACGGCTCCGACGCCACCTTCATGGAGACCCGCGCGGTGCGCGAGGAGAAGGACGGCGTCGCCGGCTGGCGCATCAACGGCGAGAAGATGTGGACCACCGGCATGCATGTCGCCACCCATGTGATGGTGTTCGCGCGCACTTCCGGTGACGACGGCGACGCGCGCGGCATCACCTGCTTCATCGTTCCCACGCGCACGCCCGGAGTCAAGATCGAGGAATGGCTGTGGACCTTCAACATGCCGACCGATCATCCGCGCGTGAGCTTCACCGACGTGTGGCTGCCTGAAGACAGCTACTGGGGTCAAATAGACCACGGCCTTAGGCTAGGTCAGAGTTTCGTGCATCAGAACCGCATCAGACAAGCCGCTTCCTCGCTGGGCGCAGCGCACTACTGCATCGAGGAAAGCGTCCGCTATGCCCGTGAACGCAAACCGTTCGGCAAGCCGTTGGCGGACAATCAAGCGATCCAGTGGCCGCTTGTCGAACTCGCGACGCAAGTGGAGATGTTGCGCCTGCTGATACGCAAGACGGCCTGGGAGATGGATCGGATGGACCACAAGATGATCGAGCGCGAACTCTCCGACAAGGTCTCGATGTGCAACTACTGGTCGAACCGCCTGGTGTGCGATGCCGCCGACCGCGCGATGCAGGTTCACGGCGGCATCGGCTATTCGAGGCACAAGCCGTTCGAGCACATCTATCGCCATCATCGCCGCTACCGGATCACCGAAGGCGCAGAGGAGATTCAGATGCGAAAAGTCGCCGCGTTTCTTTTTGGCTATGCAGGTCCACGCAAGGCAGAACTATCATGACGTCACAGCATATTGATGCCCGCATTCCAGTCGAAATCGCCAAAACGCTTGTCGATCCCACGGCCTACGGCGGCGATCGCATTCACGAAACTTATCGCTGGCTGCGCGCCAACAATCCACTGGGATTTGCCGAGACCGAAGGGTTCGATCCCTTCTGGGTGGTCACCCGCCATGCGGATGTTCTCGAGATCAGTTGCCAAAATGCGCTGTTTCACAACGGCGATCGCCCGGCGACGCTGACCACACAGGCCGACGATGCGCGCGTGCGCCAGATCACCGGCGGCAGTCCGCATCTGGTGCGCTCGCTGGTGCAAATGGATGATCCGGGCCACGCGAAGTATCGCGCGCTGACGGCGAGCTGGTTCGCGCCGGGCAATGTCCGCAAACTGGAAGGCCAGATCCGTGCGATCGCGCGTGCGGCAGTCGAGCGCCTCGCGACACTCGGCGGGCGCTGCGACTTCGGCGCCGATTTCGCATTCGGCTATCCGCTGCGTGTGATCATGAGCATCCTCGGCGTACCCGAACAGGACGAACCGCGCATGCTGATGCTCACGCAAAAATTATTTGGCGCGGCCGACCCGGATGGCGCGCGCGCGGCGGCCGTGCTGACCGCGGAGCAATTCTCGAAAATCATCGAGCCCGCGGTCGCCGATTTCACCGCCTACTTCGCCGGCATCAGCGCCGATCGACGCCTGCATCCGCGCGACGATTTGGCGACGGTGATCGCCAATGCCCAGGTTGATGGCAAACCGATTTCGGATATCGACTCGACCGGTTACTACATCATTGTCGCCACAGCCGGTCACGACACCACCTCGTCTTCAACGATAGGCGGTCTGCAGGCCCTGGCACAGGATCCCGCACTATTGCGCAGGGTGGCGTCGGATCCAGCGCTGATTCCCGGGTTTGTAGAAGAATCGATCCGCTGGACGACGCCGGTGAAGACCTTCATGCGGTCGGCGACCGCGGATACCAGGCTCGGCGGGCGCAACATCGCCAGGAACGACTGGCTGATGCTGTGCTACGCGTCCGCCAATCGCGATGAAACGGTGTTCGACGAGCCGTTTAAGTTTCGGCCTGAACGCAAGCCCGCGCGCCATATTTCGTTCGGTTCCGGCGCGCATTTTTGCCTGGGGCAGCATCTGGCCAAATTGGAGATGCGAATCCTGTTCGAGGAACTGCTGCCGCGAATCAAATCGCTGCAGCTCGATGGCGAGCCGCTGCTGTCCCAGTCATGGTTCGTGAACGGTCCGAAGGTGCTGCCGATACGCTACGAAATGGCGTGAAAACCTGCTTCGCAAGCTCGTCCCTGGGGATTGCTAGTCCACGTTTTCGTAGTACGGCATCACCACTTTGTCGGGCTTGGCGCTCATCGCAGTGGCATTCTCCGGCGCCTTGCCGGCCGGCGGCAGCGCCACACCCACCATCCGTGCCGTGACCGGATTGATGATGTCGCCGTCGATGCGCACGTTGACGCAGGAGGGACGGCCGCTTGCAAGGGCCGCCTGCACCGCCGGACCGATCTCCTCCAGCTTGGCAGCGCGCGCGCCAAAACCGCCGAAGGCCGCGGCAACTTTTTCGTAGTCAGTGTCTCGCAAGGTCACGATGGCGCGCTTGTCCTTGCCGTAGATCAAGTCCTGACCGTTCTGCGACATGCCCCAACAGGCGTTGTTGAGCACGACGGTGTGAATGTTGAGCCCATGGCGCAGCATGGTGTCGAATTCCGAAATGTGGAAGCCGACGGCGCCATCACCCGCGAATAAAATCACCGGCCGATCCGGAAATGCTCGCGCCGCACCGATGGCGAAGCCCTGGCCAACCCCGAGCGCCCCAAGATAGCCGGTAGTGTGAAGCGAGCCAGTGCCGCGCGGCCGAATGTGGTCGCGAATCCAGATTGAGGACTCGCCGCCGTCGCATACGATCACGGCATTCTCAGGAATCGCAGCTGCCAGTGCCTTTGCCGCGTGGAAGGGGTGCAGCAGTCCTTGCGCATTGTAAATCGGAGTCGAACCCATTTGCTGGTTCGGAATCTCCCGCGCCAATTTCAACCTCGCAGCCCAGCTGCGTCGATCGGGCCAGCGTCGTTGCCGGGCGGCAAGCGTCATTTCCAACAGCGCGGTACGGCAATCCGCCGTTACCGCCACGTCGATGGGACCGCCGCGCCCAGGTTCGGCGCCATCAATGTCGATTTGCGCGACTCTTGCGGCGGGAGAAATGAGACCGTAGCGCCCGCCCGTGAACAGGCCGATCCGCACACCCAGCAGCAGCACCACGTCCGCGGGCGCACCCATCGCGGCGGCTATCGGCACGCTCGAGGAACTGCCGCCGTAAAATTCGCTTTCCTGCCCCATCAGCCCCTCAGCTCTGGTGCCGGTCACCACCGGAACATGGGCGAGTTCCGCGAATGCCGACAATGCCTCTGCACATCTCGAGAGAGTGGCGCCGCCGCCCGCAATGATCACGGGCCGCTCCGCCCCTTGCAAGAGATCGAGCAGTGCGGCAATTTGCGCGGAACTCGGCGCCGCGCCAGCGTTGCCGCCAAAATTGTCCAATTTCTCCGCCCGTTCGGGCGCCTTGACGGGCGTGAACATCACCTCGATGGGTATCTCCAGCAGCACCGGACCCGGCGCGCCGCTCATCGCGCGGCGAATGGCTTGCTCGACGACTTCCGGCACGCGCGCGCCGTTGGCGATTCGATACGCCCACTTCGTCACTTGAGAGGCGGCGGCGATCTGGTCGATGCCGCCCTGCAATGTGTTGAGGTCAGCTTCACGCGACGAGGGCGCACCCACGATAAAGAGTACCGGCATGCGATCAACAAACGCATTCGCCATGGCCGTAAAGGCGTTGGCAAAACCAGGCCCGGCCGTGATCACCGCGACGCCAATCTTGCCTGTGGCCCGGGCATAGCTCTCCGCGGCGTGGCCGGCGGAGGCTTCGTGGCGCGTGTCGGTCAATCGAATGCCGTGGTCCTTGCACGCGATGAGGAATGAATCGAGGTGTCCTCCGTGCAGCGAAAACACTTCGGTAACGCCCGCCGCCTGCAAGGTCTTCGCCAGCAGTCCGCCGCCCGTTAAGTTGGTCACTGTGCTCTCCTTGGGTGACTCGATTAAACCATATAATTGTATTCGCGTTGACTGGCCACGATCCAATCTGTGTCAAAATGGAATAGGTGAGCACCGGCACGCCGCCCAAGCCCTTCGCAATGATCCGCGAGTTCCACTTGGCGGATTGGTTTACTCTTGGCAACGCCGTTTGCGGAACGGCGTCCTTGTTCTCGACGATAACGTACGTGCAGACTGACGTCGTTGCGCATGTTTATTTCGCGTGCGCGCTCATCTTCTTTGCCTTGGTATTCGATGTACTCGACGGCCGAATCGCAAGGTGGCGGCAGAAAGCATCAGCCATGGGTCGGGAGCTCGATTCGCTCGCCGACGTCATATCGTTCGGAGTTGCACCTGCAATGATCGGCTACGGCCTGGGCATGCAAGGCTTGTACGACCGCATCGTTCTGGTTTTTTTCGTCGCCTGTGGAGTCTCGCGCCTGGCGCGCTACAACATCACCGCCGATGCGCTGTCCGCGGGCAGCGGTAAGGTGAAGTATTTCGAAGGCACTCCGATTCCGACGTCCTTCGTCCTGGTTTGCGTGCTGTGTTTCGCCGCCGTCACCGGTGCTGTGGGCGAGCAGCTGTGGTTTGGCAAGCTAAGCCTGTCGGGACACCTGTTTCACCCGTTGGCGTTGTTATTTGGCCTATCCGGTTCATTGATGATCAGCCGCATTCGCATACCCAAACTATGAGAGCGTGAGGCATCGAGGGCCGCTATCGACAGCTCGCCTCAGCGCGGCGCTGAATCACCCCACAGCAGTTGCAGTTGCGGCGTGCAACGATTGTCTGCGGTATAGCAGGGAACCTGGGATGGCCTTGGCGCCAATGGACCGTACATCAGAGCGGCCGGATCCAAACTGACCGACGGCAATAACCGCCGCCCAAAGTTGGGTTGGGAAAGCTGCGACGCATAATCGGTGCTCGCGCACGCCGATAACACCATTGAAAAGGTAAGGGCCGAAATTAATTTAGCGTTCCTGGTCAATTTCATCTCGGGCCACCTGTGTACGGCAATGAGCCCCTACCAAATAACACGACCGTCGGATCAATGCAAAGTTCCATCAGCGCTCGAGCGCTGCGAACTGGCTGATCAGACGATCCGTGAGACGCTCGGGGTCGGCGTCCGCCAGCAACAAGTCACGGTTGGCGCTACGGAGAAATCCTTCGTCGACAGCATTGTCCGCCATTTTCAGCAACGCATCGTAATAGCCATTCACATTGAGTATCGCGCACGCTTTGCGGTGTAATCCGAGCTGCGACCAGGTCAGCATCTCGAACAACTCCTCCCATGTGCCGTATCCTCCGGGCAAAGCCATGAAGGCATCGGACAGCTCTGCCATGAGAAATTTGCGTTCATGCATGGACCCGACCACCCGCAGCTCCGTCAATCCGGTGTGTGCTACTTCTTTGTCCACGAGAGACTGCGGAATTACTCCTATGACACGTCCTCCCGACTCCAAGCAGGCGTTGGCCAAGGTGCCCATCAGACCCACATTTCCTCCGCCGTACACCAGCTCGATGCCGCGCACTGCAAGCAGCCGCCCGACGTGTTGCACGGCCTGCTCATAAACTGAACGCCTGCCCGAACTCGAGCCGCAAAAAATGCAAATGCGACGCAGCATCCCACGATTGTAGAATAAGTTAGAGTACTGACGCAGCGCCGCATATGGAAGTCCGGTCATCCGAATGAGAGTGTTCTCCGCGCTTCTGCTCGTTCAAGGTTTGTGTGCGTGCGCATCCACTTACGTCCCTCCGCCGACAGTGTAGGCAGCTGCGTCGATGTACTTGGGTCGGCGGCAAGTGCATCGATACGATGGCAGGAGGCACGGCAAACCTGACGCCGTTGATTCTCTCGGGTTGTAAAGACATCCCCAGTCAGACGTGGTCGGCCGGTCACCAGGCTACACAACCGAGGTGTGATGTATCCGCATGTTGCGGATCTTCCTGAAGAATTTGCCGATGGAGACGCTCGGCCTCGTTTAGCTGTCCCGCATGATTTGATAGATTGCCGAACGGCTAATGGACGATCTTCTATCACCTTTGCAGGATTCTCAACGGTGTCGTCGGCCGGTGATTTTTTGCCGCTTTGGTGGCCGCACTGTGATCCGGTTCATCGTTTCCGGCCCAACCCGCGTGCATAATTTTTCCATGAATCAAGGCCCAGAAGACGACCTCCTACCATGGGTTGTTGGCGGCATTCTGCTGATCGCAATGACGATCGCCGTGGCTGCCGTTGCCGGCTCGGGGGGCGAGCAGGTCGCTCCGGTTCCTGCTGCGGCACAGACAGTGGACCTGCCTACGAAGGGTTGAGCCCTAGCGGATTCGCGAACGGCCTCACTGAACCGCGACCGCACCGCGCATGCCGGCCTCCAGGTGTCCGCTTTGCAGGCAGGCAAAGGTTACTATTCCCGTCCGCGTAAATTTCCAGATCAATTGGCCGCTTTCGCCGGGCGCAAGGCTCGCCATGTTGGGTCCGCTGTGCTGCATGTCGGGCATCATCTGCATCATGGCCGCGTGGCGACGCAGCGCCTCCGGCTCGCCGAGGACGAGCTCGTGGCGCAGTTGCCCCTGGTTTTGCAGCACGAAGCGGATGGTCTCGCCATTTCGAACCTCAATGCGGTCCGGCGTGAAGCGCATGTTATCGCTCATGGCAATGGAGATGGTTCGTGACACCTCCCGCGGGTTGCCTGGCTGCCCAATGCGGCTGGCGCTGACTGCTCCGTTGCTGATCCGCATCCTGCCATGGGCGTCCTGACATACCGGCAGATCGAAATAGTCGTCATCGTCTTCGTCGTCCTGCTGCCGGCAGATGGCGGGGGCCCAGGAATTGAAGCGCCGTTCCAGCGCGTCGCCATGCTCGATCCAGAATGCGGTGTCGATGCGCAGCGCGTCGGTGAGGTTCACCGGCAGCAGTTGCACTGCATTGCGGTTGGTCGGTCCGTAAGCCAAATGCTCGGACAGCACTTTTTGGTGCTCCGCTGAACTTGCGAAAGCGATGAAGCGATACGCCTCATCCAGCTTGGGCGAGCCCTTCGGAATCGCCCAGCTGTCGATGTCATAAAGGCTTTGGCGCCAGACAATGCGCGAGTGACGATTGCGCTCGTCCGCGGGGTCGAACCACAAAGTGTAGGCGGAACTCATGCTCACCACGCCGGCCGCCAGCAGCGCTCCCGGCTGAGCGGCGGCCTCCCACCAGACGGTATTATTGCGGATCTTATCCAGCTTCCGGAAAGCGCGCTGCACCCCGGCTTCGGTCGAAAGCGTGGAGTACACATCCTTGGCAGCGACGCCGTCGGCCAGCAGCGCGATCTCCAGTGTATATTTGGCACTGCGCCTAAGACCGCGCTTGCCTGGGTATTTACGGCTGTCCCAGAAATCGGCCCACGAATGCGGCCCATCGCGGAGTTGGTCGGAATAGACCAGGGCTTGCGCCCAGGTGAAAATCCCCACACCACACTGCGAGAGCGCTCCTGGGATGAAATCCGTGGCGGCCGGTACGCGCGCCGCATCCAGCTTTTCGAACAGGCCCTGTCGGCACCCCTGTTCCAGCGTCCGTGACTCGACCTGCATCACATCCCACACCGGCGCGCCGGCATGGACCATTTGCGTGAGTTCGGTAACCTGGCCGTCGTAGGAAAATGACTTCACGGCGATGCCGGTCGCCTTGGCGAAAGGCTCGAGGTACGCCTCGGCAAGCGCGGCACGGTCGGCCCGACCGAAGGAGATCACCGTGAGCTCGCCGGCCGCCGCCGCGGGAAGCGCGACGCATAGCAAAGCGGCGCCCAGCCACCGGGCGCCGCTTAAGTACCGTCGGGTCGACGACAGCTTCAATCGTCTCTGTCGTGATCGTTCTTGGCAATATCCTCCGCTTCGCCCGTCAAGCGGACGATGTCAAGGCCACCGCCCACGCGGTCACCGCAATATCGCAGTCCACGATTATCGACATCGGTGTTGTCGCAGGATACATCCAGCGCCGTATAGGTCACACCATTGATGACCGCGCTGCTGGGTTGCGTGAACTGATTGACCGGCGCAATGAAGTGCGCCACTTCCCTGGGATGATAAGGATCACGAATGTCAGTGACGCGTATGCCGGCGTCGAACCAGGCGCTGGTGAGCAGTCGCGCATAGGTCGGATCCTGGAAGTTCTCCGCGGGCGAGTGAACGCCGAAGCGCGTACCGCGCGAACAGAAGTTCGGGCGCCCGGAGAAGTCATCGACGGTCACGGTGGAGATCGGCCAGGGGTGCTGTTCCGCACTGGTGTTGCCGCCCTGCCCGATCGTGCCCGTGATATCGAGCAGGTACATCAAGTGTGGCGATCCGGTGCAGCGGTTGTCGGTCTCCTCGGAACTCACGGCCATGATGTCGCGCACGTTGTTGTTGGTGAAATTCGCGTACTGCTTCAGCTTGATGCCGTAGAGAGGCATGGCCGAGTGGCCGCCCTCCGCGCCCGGCATATAAACGACGCCGATCTGTCCCTGCAGGAGTTCGGCGTCGGTGGGGCGCGCCGGGTTCACGTAGGTCCCGCTCCCATAGGGCGGCGGCAGCACCTTCATTAGGTCGTTGATCTGAATGATGCCGTTGGAGCCAACGCCATACGGCATGTACAGCCGGTTGACCGGTTGGCCACTGAGGGTGGTGGCCACGATCGGGCCATGCACGCCGGGCGGCACGACATTGGTGGTGCCCGGCATGATGAAGGTCGAACCGGGATTCTGACCCGGGTAGCCGAAGTCCATGATGTATTTCGGATTCGCCGGATCACTCAGGTCGTAAATCTTCAAGTGCTGATTCGGGCTGCTCGCATTGTTCCAGCCGTCGTAGCTGGCGTCGCTCGTTTTCGTCGCGCCCCCGACGATATAGGCAATGCCCGTCGTGCAGTCCCACCAATTGCGATGCGTGACATCCAGGCCGCTCACCGGGGTTGAGACCAGCGTCGGATTGGCCGGATCGGTCGTGTCCCACACCTCGTGGGAGACGGCGCCGTTCTCGCGCAGCATATAAACGTGGCCGCGCAAACCGTGCGGCAGATCGTTGCCGTCGCAGAGCTTGACCATGCGCGCTCCGCCCTTATTGGCAATCAGATGTTTGAGGTACACCGGATGGCGGGGATCGGTCACGTCGACGATGGACGTCCCGTTCTCTTCTACCACGCCGGTCATCGGATTCAACATTGTTCCCGCGAAGTGCCCTGCATACGCGATCACCCGATGACCTTGGGTATGCACCGTCGTCTGGTACACCGTGCGGCCCTGCAAATCGTTGTGCCCGAGCCACTCCGTGTTGTAGGTATTCGAGCCGTCAGGATGGGTCGTACCCCGTGGATTCGGCGTATCGAGATCGTTTGCTGCCCACGCGCTGCCGGCGGCGATAATGAGCGCGAGCCCTGCCGGTCGCGCGATGCGGCTCCAGCGCCTTCGCGTCCAATGCATTTCATTGTTCATGAGCTTTACCTCTTAACGGCTATAAGATCCCTGTGATATGAATCGGAATCGCGGGACCGAACGTGACATGGACAGCGGTCCCGCGAGACGGGCACATCATTACTATGGGTGCGGGGGACCCGCAAAGAGAATAGTGAGCGCCAGCCAGTCCGGTGCGATTCATGCACCTTCTCCGATTTGCTTTGCTCTTGAGTCGGCTGCGATTCGGCTCCAACTCAAAGCCGATCGCAGTATTGATATTTGGCATATCAAGTATTGAGCAATCGCAGACCGATTGCAACGACGCACCGGCATCGCGAAGTGTGAAGATATGCAAATGACATCAATGGCGGCCGGCTCCAAGCGGCTCACGATCGACGTTAATGAAACCACTCAAGTGTCGGGATTGCTTGAAATCGCGAAGGGTTCGAAGCTCTGCTTGGTGCTCGCGCACGGCGCGGGCGCGGGAATGGAACATCCCTCGATGGCGGCCATCGCGCAGGACTTGGCGGCTCGCGACATAGCCACGCTGCGTTACCAATTCCCTTACATGGAGCGAAGCGAGAAACGAACCGACGCCCCGCCTCTCTGCCATGCCACGGTGCGCGCCGCCGTTGCCGCCGCAGCACAACTGATTCCCGAGGTCCCGCTCATTGCTGGCGGCAAATCCTTTGGCGGTCGGATGACCTCTCAGGCTCAAGCGGTCAAGCCCCTGCCCGGCGTTCGCGGACTCGCTTTTTTTGGATTTCCGCTGCACCCGCCCGACAAACCCTCGATCGACAGGGCGGCGCATCTATCCAAGGTCAAGATTCCCATGCTGTTCCTGCAGGGAACGCGCGACAACTTGGCGGATCTCGCTCTTTTAAGACCGCTGGTCGACAAGCTTGAGAATCTCGCGACCTTGAAAGTACTCGAGGGCGCGGACCACTCATTTCACGTACTCAAGCGCAGCGGCCGAACCGATGAGGAAGTGAAGGCGGAAATGATCGATGCGTTTATTGCCTGGGCGGAAAACTTATTGCCGGCGTTTCCGGGCGCTCGTTTGGGTAACAGCACGAATGGCGGCTGACAGAGATCGTGCGGCCTTCGCATAGCCGTCCCAGGGTTTCGCCTTTCGCAGCAGCGCGGGTGCGCTTCTAACCGTGAACTTTTTAGGATCCAAGCCCGGCCGCGCTTCCTGCCAATGAATCGGCATCGACACCGGCGCGCCGTCGCGAGCCCGCGGCGATAGCACCGCCACCGCCGTGGCGGTGCGGTCGTTGCGCAGGTAGTCAAGAAATATCTTGCCGGTCCGCTTCAGCTTCGACATGTTGTCGAGATAGCGGTTGGGGCTGTCCTCGGTCATCTGCGCGCAAATCATGTGTGCGAAGTTCTTGGCGACCGGCCATTCGATCGCTGACTTGCCTACAGTGAGCGGCACCACGACATGCAGACCCTTGCCGCCCGTGGTCTTGCAAAAGGATTCCAGGCCCACGGCGTTGAGGCGATCCCGGATTTCGAGAGCCGCCGCAATGACCGCGGCGAATTCAACATCCGGCGCGGGATCCAAGTCGAACACCAGACGGCCGGCCACTTCCGGGTCACGTGGGGCGCAATTCCAGGGATGAATTTCCAGCGCTGCGATTTGTGCAACCGCGCCCAGAGCCTCGATGCGATCAATCTGCAGGTAGGGTTCCTTGTCGCCCTTCACTTTCACCGACGAGAGGAACTCCGACATTCCGGCCATCGCGTGACGCTGAAAGAATTGTCCGCTACCCAAACCGCTCGGGACTCGAACCAGAGAGCACGGACGGCCGATCACGTGCGGCAGCATCCACTCGCCCACCAGCTCGTAATATTTGGCGAGATCGAGCTTGGTCACCGGCACCCCGTCGCCGGCGTTCGGCCACAGCGCTTTATCCGGTTTCGATATGGTCACGCCCAGCACCACCGAAGGGCCCGAGGGCAGATCACTCGCTTTCGTTCCGCGGGCTGCCGCTTTGACTGGTTTTGTGGCGCTGGAATCCGCGGCGGCTGCCGGCGCCGGAATTTCCGCAACGACGTCGCGCGCCTTTTTATCCTCGCGCAGCGCCTTGAATGCAGCTTGGCGAA
>Ga0209447_10000421_pt1 | contig 11483 bp, 4 predicted proteins | sample BogFormECP04_OM3_FD_188243 | JGI IMG/M metagenome (GOLD analysis project Ga0209447, IMG submission 188243) | Bog forest soil microbial communities from Calvert Island, British Columbia, Canada - ECP04_OM3 (SPAdes) (version 2) | ecosystem: Environmental > Aquatic > Freshwater > Wetlands > Bog ... | reverse complement strand
CTTTCCATATCTTGCCTGCCACAAGAGCGCTTCGTTGCGGCGATGCACGAGCGGGAAGACAGCGCCGGGGACGACGGGAATATCGGTGCGGCCGATTAGCTCGAGCATGCGCAGCGTGTGCGCCACTTCTTCGTCGCGCCATTGGTTTCCGCTGACCACGGTGATGCCCAGCACTTGCACCTGGGGAGATTGAATCAAGGTGAGCAGTGTTTGCAGATTGCTGCCGCCAGGGCCGGAACAGTCTTGATTGATGATGATTTTGCGGGGTTGCTGCGCGAAGGCGTGGCTCGTGGTCAGAAATAGTGGAATGAATAAAAGTAGTTTCAGCTTCGTCATCAATGGCCCTCTTCGGGTGTTCGTGGTTAGAAACAAGCGCGTCCATTCTACAGGCGTTTTTACTGGACGCTGACGGTGACTTGGGTGGATTGGGTTATGTTGCCGGATTTGGCGGTGATGGTTAGGGTGTATTGGCCTTTGGCGACGGGGAGCGCGGCGGTGCCGTTGGCGTTGAGGTGGGTGGTGCCGCCACCGCAGCCGGCGATTAGGGCGAAGGTTAAAGAGGCGGCGGCGAAAGCCCAACGCGTGTTTTTCTCGGGCGTGGCAATGAGCGCGGCCAGCAAGAGGCACGCGAGGAACGCGAGAGCCAGGCGCCAGCCTAGCGGCAGCGTAAACCTTGGGAAAATTGGCAGAGAGCCGCCGGTGGGCGTGCAGCCGCAGAGCGTGGTGGTGAGCAGCAAGGAATGATTGGCGGTGAGCGGTGCGGGGCACGGGGAGACGAAGCAGCCGACGGTGGCGCTCGCGCAGGTGGTGTTGACGATACCGCCGAGGCCGCCGACGGATTGTACGTTGAAGGTGAAGGTGAGGGTGCTAAGGGGGACGATCACTGGGCTTGGGCCGGGGATGTTGATCATGAGGTTGGAGGAGCCGGAAGAGTTGGTGATGGTGAAGGTTTGCGCGGCGGAAGGACCGGCGGTGGGAGCGGGGTTGGTAACGGTGACGTTGACCGGGCCAGCTTCGCTGAGTTCCGAACCGGGAATGGTGATGGTGAGGCTGTTCCCGTCGACTGCGCCTCCGGTGTTAGCGATGCCACCGAAGTTGACGACGGCACCTTGGATGAGGTTGTTGCCGGTTAGGGTGAGGGTGACGGGCTGGCCGGCTGGACCGGTGTTGGGCGAAATACCGGTTAGTGTTGGAACGGGGTTGTTGTTGGTGAGCGCGAAGTTGACGGACAGATCTGAGGCCGCCACGAAGGCCGTGACGGTGTAGCTGCCGGCGAAATTGTTGGCGGTCAAGATGGGTGAGGTGGCTTGACCTTTGGCGTTGGTGGTGGCGGTGGCGGAAACGGCGCCGCTTGGGAAGGTGCCGTTGGCACCGCTGGCTTCGGGAGTGTCGAAGAGGATGATTGCGCCACTTACGGGAGCGCCCGCGGCGGTCTGTACCGAGACGACGAGTGGCGCGGCAAAAGGATTGTTGATGGTGGCGCTTTGCGGCGTGCCGCTGGTGGCGGTAATGCTCGCGGGAGGCGCGGCGGCAGCATTGGTGAGCGAGAAGGTGGCGGAGGAGTCGACGCCCGGTACGGTGGCGGTGGCGGTGAAGGGGCCGACGGTGGCGTTGGCGGTGAGCACAGCGGAAGTGGCGACACCATTGGCGCCAGTGGTGGCGGTGTTGACGCCGCCAGCGAAGGTGCCACCGGGGCCGGTGACGGGAGCGGTGAAGGTGACGGTAACGCCAGCGACCGGGGCACCCGTGACGTCGGTGACCGTGACGGCGAGTGGCGCGGTAAAGGCGGTGTTCACGGTGGCACTTTGCGGCGTGCCGCCGGTGGCGGCGATGCTCGCGGCAGCAAGCGTGCCCGTGCCTTGCAGCATGAACACGGTGCTGGGATTCGCGCTGTCATTGGTGGTCAGCGTCAGCGTGGCGGTCACGTTGCCGGTCAGGACCGGCATAAACGTCACGCTGATCGCGCAGGTCTGTCCCGGCGCCACCTGCTGCCCGGGGCAGTTATTGCCGGCGGTGAAATTCGTCAAGTCGCTCAATACCACGCTGTCGATGACCAGAGAGCTGAGCCCGGTGTTCCCGAGCGTAATGGATTGCGGCGTGCTCGAGGTTCCCACGGCATGATTCCCGAAATTGGTAAACGCTCCGGTGATCGTCTGAACCTCGGCCAGCTGCACCACGCGAATGCGATTGCCGAACTGATCGCTCAAGTACAGATTCTCACTCGAATCCACGGCCACGCCTTGCGAAACACCGATTCCAGCCTGCACCGATGGTCCACCATCCCCGGTATACGCGAGCGTGCCATTGCCCGCGACGGTGGCGATCGTGCCATCCACCGCGTCCACGCGCCGAACCTTGTACAAATCCGCGATGAAGAGATTGCCATTCGCGTCTACCGCCACCGCGGAGGGAAAATTCAGATTCGCGGCGGTGGCTGCGCCGCCGTCGCCGCAGGCGGCCGCCGGGTTGGCACAAGGCGTGCCGTTGCCGGCCACCGTGGTAATAATCTCGTTTGCATTCACAGCGCGCACCCGCGCGGTACCCGCATCCGCGATATACGTCGTCGCACCACTGACCGCCAGCCCCAGGAAGCCCGCCCCGCTGAAGGTTGCTTGCAGCGCCGGTCCGCCGTCCCCGCAGGTTGTGGCGGGGTTGCAAATGGCGCCGGTTCCCGCGTAGGCCGCGATATTTCCGGTCGTGGGATCGACGCGCCGCACGCGAAAATCGTTTCCGTCGGAAATCAGCAGTCCGCCGGAAGCATCGAGAGCCACGCTCGCGGGACCATTGAAATTCGCTCGCAGCGCAACCGCGCCATCCCCGCAGGGGTTGGTCGGCGCGCTGCAAACGATGCCGTTCCCGGCATATGTCGAAATATCCTGCGTCCCGGACGCAACTTCGCGGACCACATTCCCGTTAACGTCGCCGACAAACAAAGTTCCGGCGCTGTTAATTGCCGGCGTACTGGAGTTGCCGTTCGTTCCCAAACTCGCGGAGGTTGCCGCGCCGCCATTGCCCTGCGAAAGCGACAAGCCGTTCCCGGCAACATCCACGATGGAAAAGCCGTCGCCGTTGATCAGCTCGCGCACGAAGTTCGTGGAGAAATCCGCAAAATATACGTCGCCCAGGGAATCGGTGGCCACGCCAATCGGCAAGCCCAGCATGGCGTTGAGCGGGTTCTCGTTCGCGGGCAGGCCGTTCCCGCCGCCTGCAACCGTGGTGATGATGCGATTCGGGGTGGTATCCACCTTTCGCACGCGGTTGTTCCCCTGGTCCGCGATAAAAATGTTGCCGGCCGCGTCCACGCGCACCGCAAGAGCTGAGTTAAGAAACGCCGCCGCCGCGGGACCTCCGTCGCCGCCGAACCCCGGTGTCGAGCCTTGCCCCGAGAGCGTCGTCAGGATCTGCGTGGTGCCGTTGACCTCACGCAACGTGGTGCCTTGCACGGTAAAAAGATTTCCGTTGCCGTCGAAGGTAATGTCCAGAGGAAAAACCTGCCCGGAAGTCGCCGGCCCGTTATCTCCGCACGGCGCAACCGTGCACGGCGTGCCATCGCCTGCGTACGTCGTGATGACTTGCGTAGTCATATTCACGCGCCGAATGCGCGCCGCCCCGACATCACCAATGTACAGATTGCCGCTCGGGTCAAAGGCCATACTCAGCACGGTGGTTAAGGTCGCGCTGGTCGCCGGGCCGTTGTCGCCACAGGCCGGGTTCACTGTAGGGTTGGCGCAGGGATTGCCGGTACCCGCCACCGTGCTGATATTTCCCGTGGTCGCGTCGATCTTCCGCACGCGCAGTTCCTGGCTCCCGCTCACATAGATATTGCCCGCCCCATCGATGGCAATGGTCTCCGGACTGATCAACGTCGCCTGCGTGGCCGGACCGCCGTCCCCGCACGGTTGCGTGGGCCCGGCGCAAGGCTCGCCCGTTCCCGCTATCGTGGTAATCGTTCCCGCCGTGGAGATTTTGCGGATGCGCAGTCCGGCGTAATCGGCGACGTATAGGTTCCCTGCGGCGTCCAGCGCCACGCGCACCGGCTCTAAGAAAGCTGCAGAGGTTGCCGGACCGCCATCCCCAATGCTCCCGCCGTTCGCCGTGCTGGCGCTGTACGTCGTCCCGGCGTACACCGAGATGTTTCCAGTCGGACTCAAATGCAGGATTTGCGGACCCAGCAGCGTCCCAATATAAATATTCTCGTTGCCATCGATGGCCAGGCCCGACGGCGTAAGCACCTGCGCGGACGTTGCCGTCCCGGAAGGCCCGCCCGCGGCAGCCCCTCCCGCGACCGTGGAGATCGTGTTGCTTTGCGCATGCAAAATAGGTGGAATCGCCAGGACACACAGGAAGCCGGCAAGGAGCGCAATGCCGGCAGTCTTCCGAGGCTGGTTCATTTTGCGACACACCCTTCTACACGGGACCTCGAAGCGCCCTCACGGACTGCCCGGGCATTGCGGACCATTGGCGACCGGAAGTTGGGCTGGCGGATCGGTTGCGGCTGGCGTATCCTCGGTCATCAATGTCCCCGGCGGCAACAGACAGAACCCGACATAACACGGCACTTTACGACAATGGCTGCAGGCAACGCACCCGACGGCCCAACGCGCCTCGATTCCTGGAAAGAGATAGCGGCCTTCCTGGGCCGGGACGAACGGACCGTCAACCGCTGGGAGAAAGAGCTTGGACTGCCGGTACATCGCCTGCCGGGGACCAAAGGGCGGGTGTACGCCTATACCGAGGAACTCTCCGCGTGGTTGGCGACCCCGAAGAAGGCTAGCGGCCCGGTATCAGAAAGCGGCGCGGCCGAGGATGATTCGGCAGCCCAGGCTGGCCCTCGGACTGAGACCCAGATTGGCCCACCGACTAGCCGAAAAAACCTGGGCTTGACGGTGATTCATGGTCGGGGCGGCACTGTTGAGCCTGCGCCCTTTAAGACGGCCGCCGGCGAGGAAATCAGGGCGGATTCGACGCCCTCGCCGGACTATCGGATGGCGCTCGGACTGCTGGCGCTGACGGTCTCCATCGTGGGCACGATAGCTCTCTGTGCAGTCCTTTATTTTCCAAGAGTGAACCGTACTTCCAGAAACGCGGGGCAGGCGGTGGCCTCCGTTCCGCATGCCCCGCCCGGCGGCGATGCACTGCGCTCGGCGAGCCCTTCGCACGATCCCGAAGCGGAGCAGTTCTATCTGAAGGGCCGCTACTACTGGAACAAGCGCACCCCGGACGATTTGAACAAGGCGCTCGACTATTTCATGCAGGCCGTGGTGCACGATCCGAACTATGCTCCGGCGTACGTGGGGATGGCGGATTGCTACAACTTGCTGCGGGAATACACGCTGATGCCCGCCAGCGACGCCTATCCGCGCGCGCTGGCGGCGGCGAAAAAGGCTGTGCAGCTTGACGATCGATCCTCTGAGGCGCATGCGTCGCTGGCCTTTGCGTCCTTCTTTGGCATGTGGGATGTGGCCACCGGAGAGCGGGAGTTTCGCCGCGCCATCGAGCTCAATCCGAACAATCCAGTTCCGCATCAGTGGTATGCCAACTCCCTGGTGGCGCTGCATCGCTTCCCCGAGGCGCTGGACGAGATTGCGCGGGCGCAAGCGCTGGATCCGGCGTCCATCTCCATCCTCGCGGACAAGGGCAACATCCTCGGCGCGGCCGGCAAGCGAGGCGAGGCGCTCGGCCTGTTGACACAATTGGAGAAAAGAGACCCGGCGTTTCGCTCGCTGCATCTGTACCTGAAGTACTTGTACTTGCGGGAGCGCGATTATCCTAATTTTCTCGTCGAGTCGCGGAAGGATGCGCTGCTGGTGCGTGACGATGCGGCGCTCGCCGTGGCGACCGCCGCCGAACGCGGCTTTGCTCAGGGCGGAGCACGAGGAATGTTCGAGGCCATGCTCCGCGTGCAGAAGAAATTTTATGCGCGGAATGCGGTTCCGCCGACGGCGCTGGCGCAGACGCTGGCATTGCTCGGGAATAAGCAGGAAGCACTACGGTATCTTGAAACTGCCTGCCAGCAACGCGACAGCGCGCTGATCTTCATCAAAGCCGAACCGGAATTTGACAGCCTGCATGACGAGCCGGGCTATCGAGAATTGCTGGTGCGGATGAATCTTCCACTGGAGGACGCGCAGTAGCGAGATTGCGTGTAACTCCTTACTTTCACGCGGAGCGTCACTCGTAACGGAGCGCGACGAGTGGATCGACGTTGGCGGCGTGGAGGGCGGGAATCACGCAAGCGGCCATGCCGACGACTACGACGACGGTCACAACGGTGGCGAACGTCCAGGGATCCGTTGAAGAGACGCCTGATATTTGGCTGGAGAGAAAGCGCGTGATTATGAGGCTCGCGGCAATCCCGATAAAAATGCCCGCGGCGACCAAGCGGAGTCCATTGAGCAATGCAAAGCGCAAAATAGTTTTCTGCTGCGCTCCCAGGGCCATGCGAATACCGATTTCGTGAGTTTGCAGCGAGACGGTATAGGCCATCACGCTGAATATGCCAATGATGACGAGGGCCAGGCCGATGAAAGCAAAGGCTGCCAGCACCACAAGTTCAAATTGCGGTCCACGATAGAACTCTTTCAGAGAAGCTTCGAGTGTGCCAGACCTTGAAATCTGCACGCCCGGATCGATGGCCCGGACTTCCTGGCCCATGTTCTTCAATAGCAGGCCGGGATCGCCGGAGACCCTGGCCATGAAAATTCGCCAGTTAAATCCCGCAACGCTATAGGGAATAAATGCTTGCGGAAAGCTTTCCCATGACGGGTGGTCGTAGCTGCGCGTCTTGGAATCGCGGACGATCCCGACGATTTCGAAATATGTGTCATGTGGCGCTGCGCTGGCAATGCCGGGGTTCTCGAAATAGTCCAGCTTCACTTTCTGGCCGAGGGGATCTTCGCCGGGAAAGTACTGGCGCGAGAAGGATTCATTTACAACCATCACGTCTCGCGCCGCAGACACGTCGTCTTCGGAAAAAAAGCGGCCACGAAGCAAAGGCATGCCGAGTGTTTGAAAATAGCCATCGCTGCACAGCTCAAACCGCGTCTCCCAAGTGTCTGCGTGGGGCTTGCCCGGGATAGTTGTGTTGCTGACCTCGTATTGCAGTGGCGGTGGCTCGGCCATTTCGGCAACTGCGGTGACACCCGGGAGCGCGCGCATGCGCTCGAGGAGTTGACGTGTGAGGGCATTTTTCTTCTGCAAGGTGCCGGGCAGATTGGTGTTGTAGGTGGGCGGTAGATTGAGCTCAAGGAATAGAACATTCCTCGGATCGAATCCCAGGTCCACGCGCGTGAGAACGAGGAAACTGCGAATCAAGAGACCGACTCCTATCAATAAGACGACGGAAAGTGCAACTTCACTCACGACCAAACCGGCGCGGAGCTTTCCATGTCGAAAACCTCCCCCCACCCCTTTGCCGGCGCTCGAGAGACGTGGCTGGACGTCACCGCGAAGGACGTGAAGCGCGGGCGCCAGGCTGCAGAGAACTGTCGTCAGAATGCTCAACCCGAGCGCCAGTAAAAGGACCGGCGCATTCATGCGGATGACGGTTTCCTCCGGCAGAGTTCCGGCGGGAATGAGGGCGACGACGATTCTTAGACCGAAGTACGCCAAGAAGCAGCCGGCGACCGAGGCCGTCGCCGCAAGGACAAAACTTTCCACAAGCAACTGTCTTATCAGTCGCATTCGACTCGCGCCCAGCGTGGCGCGTACGGCCATTTCGCGCTCTCGCTCGGTGGCGCGTGCCAGCAAAAGATTCGCGACGTTGCTGCACGCGATCAGAAGCAGCAGTAAGACCGATGCGAGCAGCACGTAGAGTGTTTTCTTGAACGTTCCGATGACGGTATCTAGCAATGTTTCCGATACGATCACAAAGTTATCTTCTGGAAAAACGCCGCCGGGGTCAGGTCGATGCATGCGATGCGCGATGGCATCGAGGTCGGCTCTGGCAGTCTGTACGTTAGCGCCGGGTCTGAGTCGGCCCAGCAGATTGCCGCGCACGCCGTATGCACCGAAGGGAACCCAGAAATTTGCGCGAAAAGCGTTGAACTGCAAGGGCATGATGCCGATGAGGGTGGTTGGCTTGCCGTCGAAGATAAAGGTTGTGCCGAGGATTTTGGGATCTCCGCCGAACTCCTTCTGCCAGAGCCGGTAATTCATTACGAAGACTGGTGGAGCACCGGGCTTGCCATCGTCTTGCGAGATGGTGCGGCCGAGCAGCGGTGAGACACCTAGGTAGTCAAACGTGTTCGCCGTTACCTGCTCTCCAAACGAAAAAAAACGAACGGACTTTCCGTCGTCGTACTTGGGGCGGTAGCCGATATAGGTGATCATTTCTTCAAATATGTGATTTTGTTCGCTGAAGGCGCGAACCTCTTCGGCAGAGAAGTACTGGCGCGTTCTCTCTCTACCGAGACTTCCTGGTTTGTCCATGCTAATGACGATCGACCGGTTGTAGTTCTTGTAGGTAAGCGCATGGAAGAAAACGTTGTAGACGACACTGAAGACGATCGTAGTGGCGCCGATGCCGAGCGCCAGGGCGAAAATGGCGACCAGGGAAAATCGCAGGTCTTTGCGGAGGTTGCGAAAAGCGTGGCGGAAGTCGCGCAGGAGATTGTCGAGGTGGGTTTCCCAGCGCGTGTCGCGCACTTCTTCTTTGACGCGCTCGAGGCCGCCGAATTCTTGCTGGGCGCGGCGGCGGGACTCTTGCGGGGACATTCCGGCGGCGACGTAGTCGTCAATTTGTTGTTCGAGATGAAAGCAAAGCTCTTTGTCGAGTTGGCTGGCGTTGTGGGACTTGTGAAGCAGGCGACGGAGCCAATTCATTTTTGCTCCTACTTAGCGGCTTTCAGGATCAGCGCGACGGCATTCGAGAGTTGCTGCCAATCGAGCATTTCGGATTCCAGTTGTTTGCGTCCTTTTGCGGTTAGCGCGTAAAACTTTGCTTCGCGGCCACTTTCGGTATCGCGCCACTCCGCGGAAAGCCAACCGCGATCTTCCAGGCGGTGCAGCGCGGGGTAGAGAGAACCTTGATGGACGGTGAAAAATTCCTTGGAGACTTGGCGCAGGCGCTGCGCGATGGCGTAGCCGTGATTTGGTCCGAGGGCGACAACTTTGAGGACCAGCATGTCCAGCGTGCCGCGAAGGAGTTCGCTTTTGGGTTGGACGGCCATGGATGACACCTAGAAAGTCTACATATACGACGGAAGGCGTTGCGTGTCAACCGCGATGCACGTGGCGCGATGTACGTGGCGGAGTAACGCGCAAACTGTGCATAGGAAGCCGGCGCGGAGCCGGGCGTCCGATAAACCAGCTCACCGGTTCTTGGGTCCGATGCAGGCTAGAACTTACGGTTGCAACGGCAAACCGCGCTACTCGATTCTTAGCGCGTTCATCGGCGAGATGGAGGCCGCGCGGTTTGCGGGAATAATGGCAGCGAAGAAGGAACAGATTGCTAGCGCGCCCGCGGCTAGCGACAGAGCGAGGGGATCCCACCACGCAACACCGTAGAGTTGCGCGGAGATCAACCGACCGGCGCCGACGGCGAGGGGTAAGCCGAGGAGCAGCCCGAGCAAGACGCGCTTGAAAGCTCCGCCGAGAACGAGTCGCAGCACGTTGGGGCGGTCGGCGCCGAGCGCCATGCGGATACCGATTTCGTTGGTTTTCTGCGCCACGGTGTAGGCGGTGACGCCGTACAATCCAATCGCGGCCAATACCAGCGCTACGGCGCCAAACAATCCGGCGAGGCTGGCTACCGCGCGCTCTTGATCGAAAGAAAGGTCCACTTGCTGCTGCATGGTCCGCACGCTGTTGATGGTGAGATTGGGATCGATCTCGGCCAGCTTTCGCGTGACGAGGGCTTCCAGCGCGCCGGTGGGCAAATTGCTGAGCAGCATCATTCCACCGATGAAGTGTGAGCGCAGCTCGAGCCTTTTCATCAACTCGTTGGGATAGTCGACGTTTTGCGCCAGCGGCACGTAGAACATCGGGCGCGCCGGCTTGCTCAGCGCAAAGCCCGCAAACTTTGCGTCGTGTACGACGCCCACGATGCGGTAGGTGCTAGAGAATTCGGGAAAGTCCAGGCCGAAGTGCTGGTCGAGCGGGTCTTCGCCGTTCTTGAAAAAGCGCTTCACGAAAGATTCGTTCACGATGGCCACGGGCGCAGTGGTTTCGTTGTCCGCGGCGCTGAAGTATCGTCCCCGTAATATTTGCATGCCAAAATTCTGCAGGTAGTTTGCGCTCACGCGGTCCCACGAGGAGCCTGATTCCTCGCTGAGTTTGCCCGCCGGATGGCCGGCGACCATGATAAGTTCGCCCCAGTTATCGGTGAGCGGATTGTAGAGCGCGAGCCCGGAACTCTGTACACCCGGCAGGGCATTGAGTTCTTCTTCGAGTTGCCGGTAGAGCGCGGCGAGCCTCGGCTGCGTGTAGGTTGCCGGTGGACTATTCAGATTTACCACCACGCGCCCTTGTACCTGGTAACCAAAATCCTGATGCTCGAGCTTATTGAGGCTGCGGCCCAGCATCGTCGACCCTGCCACGAGTACGACGGAGACGGTGGCCTGCACCACGAGCAACGCTTTGCGCGCGAAGGAAGAACGATCCTTGGTGCCGCGGCCCGAACTGCGCAAGGCGTCCGCCGGATCGGTGCGCGTGGCCAGCCAGGCGGGAGCTGCGCCGAAAATAATTCCCGTCAGCAGCGCGAGCAGAAACGCGAATCCAAGAACCATGAGTGATGGCGCGGTACTGATAGGAAGAAAGTGCGCGCTGTGAAACGCCAGCGCGAGCAGCAGCCGGGCCGCCGCGATCGCCACGAGTAGTCCCAAAATACCGCCGCCAATGGCGAGCAGAATGCTTTCCGTCAACGCTTGCGCGACGATTTGGCGAGGCGTGGCGCCAACGGCCATGCGCACCGCGGTTTGTCCGCGACGCGCTACTCCGCGCGCTAGCAGCAGATTCGCTACGTTGGAGCAGGCGATCAACAGCACCAGGCCGCAGACGGACATGAGGATTTGCAGGCTGCGCCCGTACTCCTCTTTCAAAACCGCAACGCCCGCGCCGGCGGGAACCACGTTGAGCGTCTGCTTGGGGAGCAGGCGAATGACGTCCGGCATCCAGTTGGACGGGTAGCCCGAATCGTTTTGCATCCATTGCCGCAGCACGGTTGTTAGCCGCGCGTTCATTCCGTCCGTGGTAGCTCCGGGGCGCAAGCGGCCGATGACGCGCAGCCATGCGGAGATGGATTGATGCAGCAGACTGCCGTCGCCGCGAATCAAGGGCTCCTGTTGCAAGGGGATCCAAATGTCGGGTGGATCGCTTTGCAGCGTCTCACCGAAAAATCCCGCGGGCGCAACGCCGATCACTGTAAAGGGATGGCCCTCGACCACGAGCGTTGCGCCCACGATCGATGGATCGCCGCCGTAGGTGTTCTGCCAGACGCGGTGGCTCAGCACGGCGACCGGCGGAGCAGAGGGTTGATCGTCTTG
>Ga0209447_10000420_pt1 | contig 11485 bp, 8 predicted proteins | sample BogFormECP04_OM3_FD_188243 | JGI IMG/M metagenome (GOLD analysis project Ga0209447, IMG submission 188243) | Bog forest soil microbial communities from Calvert Island, British Columbia, Canada - ECP04_OM3 (SPAdes) (version 2) | ecosystem: Environmental > Aquatic > Freshwater > Wetlands > Bog ... | reverse complement strand
AAGAATCTTAACGACCCACATTGGCAGTCTTCCTCGGCCAAAGGAACTTTGGACTCACATCAGCGCGAAGGATCGCGGACAGTCCTACGATCAAACTGAGCTCAACCGGCAGCTGAGTAAGGCAGTCGAGGAGATCGTTCGCAAACAGATTGAGGTTGGAATCGATATTCCATCCGATGGCGAGTTCAGTAAGCCGAGCTTTACGAACTACGTCCGCGAACGGCTGTCGGGACTCGACAGTGTTAATACGGCGGGATACCCGGCGCCTCCCTCCAAATTCCCGGGCTATGAACAGGCTCTGCGCGAGGGGGGGTAGACCTGCTGGCGGGTCTTGGCACCTTGCCATTAAATGTGGGTCCGATCGCCTGGACGGACAAGACCGAGCTTGAAACTGATATTGCGAATCTGAAGGCGGCACTAAAAGGCCAGCACTACGAAGAGGCTTTCATGCCCTCGGTCGCAGTTGGCCAGGTATTCTTTATGGTGCCGACCCGACATTATTCATCCGATCGGCAATACCTGTACGCACTCGCGGACGCGCTGAAGCACGAATACAAAGCTATCGTCGATGCCGGACTTGTTTTGCAGATCGATTCTCCGGATTTTGTGATGATGCGGAATCGGCAGTATTGGCAGCGGCCCTGGAAGGAGTACCGCGAATCGATCGAGTTGCGGGTCGAGGCTTTGAACCATGCTCTGTCGGATGTGCCAGAGGATCGGATCCGATTTCATATCTGTTGGGGCAATTTTGAAGGGCCGCATGAGAGTGATGTCTCTCTTAAGGACGTGGTGGACTTAGTCCTAAGGGTCAAGGCTCAAGCTTACTCTTTGGAAGGAGCGAATCCGCGCCACGGACATGAATGGCAGGTTTGGAAGGAGGTTAAGTTTCCGCAGGATAAGATTCTGATTCCTGGCGTCGTGGATACCGTGACCAGCTTCGTGGAACATCCGGATTTGGTCGCCGAGCGTATTGTGCGTTGCGCCAAACTGGTAGGTCGCGAGAACGTCATCGCGGCGCCGGACTGTGGATTCGGGACCTTCGGAGGTTGGGTGCCACGGGTACATCCCGAAATCATGTGGGCTAAGTTTGAAGCGCTGGTCGAGGGCGCCGCCATCGCTAGCAAACAACTGTGGCGCTAAGGCTCTTATAAATCCGCCGCCCAGCGATAGTGGAAACGTCACCAGCCGATGAAACAAGCTCCTTCTTCAAGACCTACAAGGGCGTCCGGCCTTGCTAACCGGCGGGTACGGCGCAAGCTTCAGACGCGCCAGGCTTTGCTCGACGCGGGCCACTCTCTACTCGCCTCACGCAGCATTGACGCTCTAAGTGTCGATGAAATCGCGATGAGCGCGGACGTCGGTAAGGGTACCTTCTACAACTACTTCGCCGACAAAGACGAGCTGACGCGTGAGCTTGCGGCGCAGGTTCGAATGTACCTGACAGACGAGATCAGCAAGACCAACGAGGGCGTTGCGGATCCTGCGCTAAGAATTGCCCGCGCGTTTTGTTGGGTACTGCGGTTTGGCTTCAGCGATCCCCGGCGGGCAGCGGCATTGATGAGGCTGTTCCCGCATGCGATGGACCCTGAAGCGCCGTTCAACGTAGGCGTGCGCAAAGACGTAGCGACTGGCCTCGCGCGCGGCCGTATAGTCGCGCCAACGGAAGACATTGCAATCGCGGCCATAGTTGGCGTGTGTATCGCGGGACTAAATCGAGTCGTCGAACTGTCCCCAAGCCTCGCGCGCGAGTTTGCTGGCCAGCTCGGGACGTTACTCCTGCACGGGCTGGGGCTCAGCCGTGCCGAAGCGGGACGTATTTTGCGCACCGCGACTAAATCGATTTTTGATCGCAAAAAGGAGCAGTGATGGGTATCAAGATCCAGGATGTTGCGTTCGTGAGGTTCTATGCTCCCGATCTCGATGCGATGGAAGCGTTCCTGACCGAGTTCGGGATGATACGCGCCGAGCGGAGTCGCGACGCGCTGTACATGCGAGGACTCGATCCAGACCCGTTTCTGCATGTGACCCAAAAGGGGGAGCCCGGTTTCGCCGCGGTCGGATTTGAAGCGGCGTCGCTGGAAGATCTAAGAACTCTGGCGAATGCCGAAAATGCCCCAGTTGAGAACCTCGAAGGCCCGGGTGGTGGGCAGGTGATAAGACTTAGCGACCCCAATGGTTTTCGTGTCGAGGTAGTAGCCGGACGCCGCGGCGCCGAACGTATTGAACCGGCGGCAGCTATAGCTACTAACGATATTCATGACACTAAACGGCTGAACTTCCTGAAGCGCATCGCGTCGGGACCGTCGCACGTCAAGCGGCTGGGCCATTGTGTTCTGAATGTGAAGAACTTCCGCGAGTCGGAAGCATGGTACAAGTCGCGCTTCGGATTGATCACTTCCGATGAGATTAACCCCGGATCACCGGAGCAAGCGATGGGAGCGTTCCTGCGTTGCGATCGCGGATCTATTCCGAGCGATCATCATAGCTTGTTTCTTCTTGGCACCGGCAGACCCGCCTTCAATCACGCCGCCTTTGAAGTTGCCGACTTCGACGATCTGATGTGCGGACATGACTGGCTTGAACAAAAAAACCGTCGCCACGAATGGGGTATCGGTCGTCATCTGCTAGGTAGTCAGATCTTCGACTACTGGCGCGATCCGTGGGGTCATACAGTTGAGCATTGGACTGATGGAGACTTACTCGATGCGGCATGGGGTTCGCGGGTGCAGACTCCCGCGGAAGGGTTTCGCAGTCAATGGGGACCGCCGCCGCCTGCGAGCATGCTCAAGGATTGAGCTTGGGCCTGTGAAGATATGATTGGCTCGGCTTCTACCCAGCGGCGGCAACAGCACGTGAATTCTTGGAGAGCAAGGTCATGACTGACGTGATCAGACCTAATGGAGCCAGCTTGCAGACGATCGACACCGGCACTGCCTATGGACGTAAACGCAACCGCTTCGATCCGCTTTTGACTGAAGTTGGACCGGGCACACCTATGGGCGAGCTCTTTCGTCGCTACTGGCATCCTATCGCGGTTTCCGCTGACACGAACAGCGATGTGCCAACAAGGATTCGCATGCTAGGCGAGGATTTAGTTCTTTTCCGTGACAAGGAAGGCCGGCCAGGTTTGATGGTCGAGCACTGCTGTCATCGAGGAACCAGCTTGTTTTATGGACGTATTGAGCAAGACGGTATCCGCTGTCCGTACCACGGCTGGAAGTATGATACGGAAGGGCACTGTCTGGATCAGGCGTGCGAAAAGGATGGTGGTAAGGTTCGCCATTCGATCCGACAACCTTGGTACCCGGTTCGAGAGCGCTATGGCGTCATCTGGGCATACATGGGGCCACCTGAAAAGAAGCCCGCACTACCGCGGTGGGAGCTTCTCGAGAACCCAGCCGAGGGGGAACAGTTCTCCTACATGTATCCTTCCTTCGGATACGGCCCGAAAGATGCGCTGGACTTCAACTGGTTACAGTCGTTCGAAAACACACTCGATCCTATGCATGCGGTGTGGCTCCATATAGCGCACAGCGAAGAGAACTTTTTCGGTGGAGAGCCCAAGTACACGCCCGACATGGATACTCACAGGTATATCGAGCATACGAGTTGGAGTGAGACAGCCAAAGGCCTTCGCTACGAGCAGATCTTTCCTCTCGGCGGAGGAAAAGGAATGTACTATTCGGTAGAGAACATAATGCCCAACGTAAGCTTCATTCCGAACCTTCCCAATCCTCCAAACGAACACAATACCGTCAACAAGATTCAATGGCACGTTCCGGTCGACGATACCCATTTTAAAATCTTTGTCATCATGCGTACCGGCCTGAATATACGCTTTCCAATTTCGGAGATTTTGAAGTACACCGGCCTTCACAAAGGGAAGCTATGGTCGGACAGCAGCCCCGAAGACCTGCAGCGATGCCCCGGTGACTACGAAACCCAATCAACCCAGGGCTCCATTGCGGTCCACGATGATGAACATCTCGTCGCGTCGGACAAGGGCGTGGTAATGACCCGTCGGAAGCTCACGTCGCTCATTAACGATGTGGCAGCCGGCAAAGATCCGCTGAACGTCAGCTATGACGAGAACGCTGACGCATGGAAGACGGTCGCATATGCTTACATCAAGCCCATGCCGTAAGGAAGTGGTTCTCCTAGCCTGGCGTCACGAGGACGTTTGATGACGGCGATCAATAATGCGCTGATTGTTGGTGGAGGCATTGGCGGACTCACTGCGGGGACTGCGCTGCGCCGCGCCGGCATCAAAGTGGATCTGATAGAGGCGAAGCCGGACCTAGGAGTTTATGGCGTCGGGATAATACAGCCGAACAACACCTTGCGAGCACTCGACCAGATCGGCCTGGCGGACCGATGCGTCGAAGAGGGAGCTCCCTTTCCTGGTTGGCGCATCTACAATGAGGCCGGGGAGTTTCTCATTGAAGTTTCAACCCGCAACAGCGCTGCCCGCAACTTTCCTCCGGTCAATGGGATCACGCGCCCCGCGCTCCACACAATTTTGACCCAGGCCGCCGTTGCCCACGGTGTTACGATTCGAGTGGGGGTCCGAATAGCGCAGTTGAACCAAACCGATGACTCGGTTCGAGTTGTTCTGAGTGACGGCTCTGAAGGGCGCTATGATCTCGTTATAGGTTGCGACGGCATTTACTCAGATACACGCAGACGCTTGTTCGACGATGTGACCAGCCCCCGGAACGTCGGGCAGAGCGTGTGGCGGTACAATTTACCTCGCCCCCAACACCTTGACTGGGGCCGCATCTACTATGGCTCGAAAAGCAAGGTTGGACTTGTGCCCCTGGGCCCCCAGCTTATGTATATGTTTTTGGTGACCTCGGAGCCTGCCAATCAGCCAATGCCGACCGAACGACTCGCCGCGTTAATGAGAGATCGCTTGTCTTCCTATCAAGGCTACATCGCGGAATTGCGCGAGAAGATCGTCGATCCGGAGCAGGTCGTGTACAAGTCAATGGAGCACTTGCTCCTCCCCTCTCCATGGATGAAAGGTCGCGTCATAGTTATAGGCGATGCAGCGCACGCCACGACTCCACACCTAGCCCAAGGTGCGGCAATGGCAATTGAAGACGCGGTGCTGTTGGGCGAGCTTCTGGGACGCGATGCTCCGGTTGACGCAGTATTGGACGAGTTCATGCGGAGGCGGTTCGAGAGAGTTAAGCTTGTCGTCGAAGTATCGAAACAGCTAGCCGATTGGGAAATGGAGGAATGGCGCGGGGGCAGTAGCTTTGCCGATCAACATGGTGCGCTGATAGATCAGACCACGTCCGCGCTGATGGCACCTTACTGAGCTCTGCGCGGCGCCAACGAGCAAGTTATGTACGAACCCTTTCCCGGAAACTACGCATGGAATCTGGCTATCAACATTTGCCTCGGCATGGGGGGCGCGATTGGAGAGATAGACCAGGCCAACCAGGTCTTGCGTTCGATCGCAGAAGAAGGAGCTGACAAAGGCACTGAGGCTTTCTTCAGGTCTTGGGGGGAGCTGGCTGATCGTCTGATCGTTCTTGGCGAGGAAGCCGAGTCGATGGGGCACGCGGCCAGTGCGAGCGAGAAATACTGTCGTGCTTCGGCTTACTACCTGACCGCGGAGCGCATGCAGAGCAGGCATTACGCGCCGCGAGCAGAAATGTATGGGAAAATGCTCGACACAATGCAGCGCGCGATCACGGTCGGCGACCTTAGCTGCCAGCGTGTAGAGATCGCATTCAGCCAAAAAAGCTTCCCGGCGCTTTTCGTTAAGGGACACGGCGAGGGTCCGCACCCGTGCATGATCTTTTGCAACGGACTGGATAGCACCAAGGAAATGATCTTTCTCACGATGCGGCAGGAGCTCGCGAAGCGCGGAGTATCCTGCTTGATGGTAGATCAGCCCGGGGCGGGCGAAGCTTTGCGGATCGCTGGACTCACGGCCATTGCGGACAGCGAGAAATGGGCGGCCGCGTGTGTCGATTACCTTGAAAGCCGCTCGGACGTCGATCGCAAAAGGATTGGCATGATGGGCTGGTCGCTCGGGGGCTATTACGCACCACGTGCTGCCGCATACGAGAAGCGTCTGGCCTTATGCGTCGCCTGGGGCGCCAATCACAACTGGGGTGAGGTGCAGCAACGACGCCTGGCCCGCGAAGGAGATCGCCCAGTGCCGCATTATTGGGATCATGTCATGTGGGTCTGGGGCTATCAAAACATGGACGAGTTCATGCGTTTCATTCCCAAGGTGTCGCTGACGGGGCATCTCAACCGGATTACGGTTCCCTTCCTGATCACGCATGGAGCAAACGATCGTCAGATACCCCTTGAATACGCGCAGCAGAGCTATGACGAGGCCGTTAACAGTCCGGATCGCGAACTCAAGGTTTTTACTTCGCGGGACGGCGGCGTTGAGCATGTTGGAGCGGATAACATAGAGCCCGTGCGAAGCTATATCTGTGATTGGATCGCGGATCGCTTCCAACCGAGCGGTTACTAACGCCTTTGGTCATCATAGGACTCTTCTGCGTTAATCTATGGCGGCTACGCCAATATTTATGATGAATTTCAGCGCGAGTCTTCAGCTGTGTTTAGTAGCGCGCTGATCTCCTTCGCTTTGGCTCGTCCCTCAACCCGTCCCGCGTCCATTGCTGCGGCATTTCGTTGCTCTGATGCACCGCTTTGTCCGAAGGCCTTTACACTTGCCGAGTCCGGAAGAATGACTGCGACTTTGCACCCGCTCTTGCGCAGAATCCCTATTTCTACATCGAGGCGGGGGACCGATAGAGTCGCAAGCGGGTGATTGATCCCAGCGGTCGGGACCATGACGATCGCTGTCTTGCAGCCGCGCGCGACGTCAGCATTAGTTGTCGATCGAGCGCCTCCGTCCATGTATGGCTGACCATCGATCTCCACCGGCGCAAACAAACCTGGCAGCGCGCAACTCGACGCGACCGCGAGTGCGAGTGGAACGCCGGAGGATTCATTCCACACCCTGAGAGATCCGTCCGCGGCATTCACGCTCACGCATTCATAAGCACGGCTTGGCCATTGTTTTTTCGGGAACCGCCGCCAATAGCTGGCCACGAACTCTGATTCGGTCGCGACCGGATGCGCGCTCAACGCCCATCTGCCAACTTCGACGCCGACCGACTGCTCCGTCGTTTTTCCCGCGTTCAGTTGCTGGAGCTGGTTGACCAGAAACGAAAGATCAGGAGGCGGAGGAGGTTTGTGCGTTGGCGCTGGCGGCGGACCTTCGAATCGGATGAGCGCTTGTTGAGTCAACTGCTCGGGCGTCATGCCCATCACGAGCCGCGCGCCCACCACCGCGCCGGCGGAGGTTCCGATAATCCGGTCCATCGGCGATAGATTGACGCCCTTGTCCGCCAGGCCCGCGATTACCCCTGATTCCCAGGCTTCTCCCACCGGACCCCCGCCGCCGAGAACCAACGCGTTGCCGTAGGTTTCGCCGGCGATTGCAACTGGTCCATAGATCATGACAAGCGACACCAATGTCATGCCCACCATCGAGGCAAGCTCGTTGCGCATCGAGGTACCCGTAGATCGCGAATCAGAGATGCTCGTCTGAAATCATTGGTTTGCTTAGCGCAACAGTTGGTGCTCCGCAAAATTACTCAGGTGGCGGCCCAAACGTCACGATGGCGATCGCGACCCCGCGATTGCACCGTGTTCGGTCCCCGGACCGGACACAAATGACGAAGCTGCGCGCGCACATGGTTCGGGTGCCGGACCGAATAGTCCTCTCGATTAGCATTTTCAGTAATTAGCTGTGCTGATCCTGTGCGACCTTCGCCCTTGAGAAACGTCATGCATAAAAGCAGATCCGTGTGTATATCGTGACGGCGGAACCGCGCCGCATCATGGGCAGTCAGGGTGCCGCGGCGGCACTCGATTCGAAGACGGTCATATACATGGATTCTGAAATGTGGTTCGAGCCGTATATCGACACGTACGATCGCCGGGGCGAGTTGTGGCGCAACCACATCTATTGGCTGGCGTATCGCGACCGGCCGGTTCCCGACGCGAAAGTCGCAATCTATCCTTTCAAGCGCGAATTCGTCGTCGGCGCCGCTTCGACCGACGTGCAGAGCACCCAGGCCACGATGTGCTATCTGCCCGGCCTCGAGACGCCGGAGCGCGAGTGCTGGTACATCAACATGGGAGCCGTGGATAAAGCATTCTTCACCACCGAGGCGATGGTGAAGATGTCGGAAGTCGGTCACATGTAGCTTCTCGTGAAACCGCCGGAGCGCAACTCTCGCTCCGGCGGTTCATAACTCATTTCTTCGGCTTCGGCTCCTTGCCGGTGCCTTCGAGCCTGACGGTCTTCTCGAAGGCCGGCTCGAGGTTGTCGTCGATCATCAGCTTACCGGCGAATTTCATCGCCGCAGTCGGCGCGAATTTCACCGAGACTTCGCAGCTTCCCGGCGGCACTTTCTTCGCTCTAGGCCTGAGATCATCGTCGTCGCAGGTTTGGGTAATGCTGAACGGACTCATCACATTCGATTCCATTTCGATCAGAATCGGCAGCGGAACTCTTTTCTTCTTCACCTTGCCGGCGTTGATAATCTTCACGGTCCTGGAATCGCTCGAACCTACTTCGACGTCGCCAAACTTCAAGACCTTGGGGATGACCCTGAGCTTGCCGACGACAGGCGTCACCGTGGCAGTCGGAGTTGCGGTAGCAGTTGCGGTCGCGGTTGGAGTTGGAGTTGGAGTCGGGGTAGCGGCCTCGGGCGCGACCACTGAGAATGGCTTCGAGTCGCTCGACGCGTTGTACTGCCCGGTTCCCGGAAAGTTGGCGGCCAGCGTCATGAGTCCGCTTCCGGACGGCGTGATCTGACAAGAGGCGTCGCCGCTGCTATTGGTTGTCCCACCACATCCGGCACCGCCGATCGTGAAGTTGACCGACTGGCCCGCAAGCGCGACTGAATCAGATACATCAGTCAGGTTCGCGGTCACCGTGACGGGTTGGCCTTGTGCGGAACCGGTCGGGCTCAGGTTGAGCGTGAGAAAGGTCACATCTGATCCCGGACCCCAGGTGATCACTGCCTGATTCGAAGTAAGCATTGAACCGCTCACGGTGGCAGAGGCCGTGATGTTGTCCACTCCCTGATGAGCGCCGGTGTAGGTGAACGATGCCGCATCGCCGGAGCTGTTGACCTGGATAAGACGCGGGTTTGCCCCGGTCACATTTAAGGAGACCGGCGTTCCACTAGCGACCGTGACGTTGTGGAAGCGCGCAGTGAATGTCTGCGATTTCCCTTGCTGAGGATTCGACGCGAGTGTCGTCGGCGTCAGCGAAATCGAGGGCGAAGCGGCGCCCGTGTAGCTGCACGAGCCGGTGGTATCGGTGATCTTCCACACGCCGCCTCCGCCCAGCGACATGTAGAGACATCCGTCGGGCCCGTTGATCATGTTGCCGCCGCCGCCGTTGGCGATGATTGTCGCGCCGACGGTCGGCGGCGAAGTCGTAAGATCGACCATACTCGTGGTAGTCGGCACATTGGGATTGACGCCGGTGTTCGCAGGCAAATTGGCGATCAGGAATTGAGCGTCGCCATTGTTTTGCGATCCGTATGCGAGCAATCCCAGGTAGTACAAACTGATCGAAGGTAGCGTGGTTACCACCGGCGGATTCGGGCCGTTGGTACCTGATACCTGCACTACCTGGCTGTTGCTAAAGACGTACATCGTACCACTGGGAGCGAACCCGATGTTCGCGTTAGGCGCACCCGGCAGCGTGGTGTAGATGCTGACCGCGGGACTGGAGGCTGGATTGTGAATGCGCCACAGCGAAGTGTTGGCCCCACCGCCTCCGCATGAATCGTCGGTGAAGAGGTCGCCACTTAGTGGATCGATCGAAAGAGGCTCGGCGCAAGGTATGGTGGCGACCGTCTGGATCACGCTCGCGTTGGAGGGATCGAGCTGCAACACAGCCCCGGTCGTGAAGTCGCCAGTGGTCGCATTGCGAGCGGCGAATAGATTGCCGCTGCTGTCGAACACGAGACCCGCCAGCGAGGGTCCGACGGTGCCCACCAGCGTGCCGCTGTTGGCGACTCCTCCTCCGGGCGGAATTTTGTACAGGTTTCCATTGACCAGGTCGGCGACGAATAAATTTCCGGACGGGTCGAAGGCCATCCCGTATGGCCCGGGGCATCCGCTGTACTCGATACCTCCAAAGAAGAAGCTCTGGGAGAGGAATCCAGTCACGTACGGAACCGCGACGAATCCCGGCGCGGCGATTTCCGTATTGGAGCATCCGGGTTCCGGCGCGTCGCTGAAGGTGACAGTGCCGGTCTGCGGGAATGGAAGATTGCCGTCGGTCACATCGACCGCAGAATAGGTTACGGTTTCGTTGTTGGCGTCGACCGCGGTGAACTCAATCACCCCGTTGCTGTCGGTGACCGGCGGGTTGGGTCCGCCGATGATCGAATTGCCGCCGGTCTGAGTAATCTGGATGAGTTTCCCCGGCGACGGCCGACCGAGTGAGTCTTTGAGCGTCACCGTGATCTCCGTCGCAGTTATCCCGTCCGCGGTAACGGGCGAGGGGAACGCAACGAGTCCGGCCGAGGCGGCGGGCGGCGGGACGAACGACAGCGTAGCTTTCTGCGTCAAGGTTACGTCATCGGTCGTATCCTCGGCAGTAAAACTGAGATTTTCAGAATTGAGATCGGTGATAGTAAAGACCGCGGCTCCGTCATTATCAGTCACGGCGCTCGGAGGAGTAACCGTGGCGCTGCCGGTCATCGGGGTAAGCGACACGCTTTTCCCGCTGATTGGAAATCCGTTGGCGTCCGTGAGGAACGCCTCTCCCAGCGCAGTGGTCACGCCGTCGGCGGGGGCGGAGCCGTCGGCGTTGGCGCCAGACGTTACCGCAAGCGAGAGAGTCGGACTGGCCGCGCCGGGACTTAAGCCGGTAAGCGCCAGCCGCAATTGTAGAAAATCGGGCGATCCCAGGCCGACGTGTGCGAAGTCGGATCCCAACGATGATGCCGAGTGGAACGCATTGGTATTTGCCAGCGGATAGAAATGCAAGTTGGCGTTACCAAGATTGGCGCCCAGCATCGCGTTCAGCGCGGCCGCGTAAGCCGCCCATTCCGGCGCCGCCATACTGGTCCCGCCGAAGCGACGCCCGCTCAGACAGCCGCCTGAATCCGCCTGGCAAATCTGAAGGCCTTGCTCCGGGTCAGCATCAATCACCACGTCCGGGATCGAGCGCATCGCGGAGCCGCTCAGTCCGTTCTGATAAGCCGGGGCAGCAAAGAATTTGCTTACGCCGTAGCCACCCTGTCCCGTGGGCGGCGTATGGGTCACGCCATTCCACCACGTCTCGCTTCCATACGTCAGGCCAGGGCCGGGCACGGGAGTGGTGCCGCCGACGGCGGTTGCGTTGGGCGAATCGGCAGGCACTCCGATGGTGTTTGCGCTGCCGTCAAGGCAGGTCGTGCCGGAATCGCCG
>Ga0209447_10000419_pt1 | contig 11486 bp, 10 predicted proteins | sample BogFormECP04_OM3_FD_188243 | JGI IMG/M metagenome (GOLD analysis project Ga0209447, IMG submission 188243) | Bog forest soil microbial communities from Calvert Island, British Columbia, Canada - ECP04_OM3 (SPAdes) (version 2) | ecosystem: Environmental > Aquatic > Freshwater > Wetlands > Bog ... | reverse complement strand
TCTTCACGCTGGGATAGAACGACGCGAGGCCGAAGGGAATAATCCAGCACAGGAAGAATTGCACCACGCCGCTGTAAATCGAAAGCGGGTAGCGGCCGAAGGCCATCACGTTCCACACGGGCGGGTGGACGCCGATGCGATCTTCGAACCAGAACGACACCGTGCTGAGGATCAGGAAGACCGATATATAGATGATGCCGGCGCACAGGCCGAAGAAAAATAGCATGACGACTTTCGCGGGCGTCCAGGACAGGCCCAGATGGTGCGTCGCCCACCACATGCAGAACACGCCGGTGGCCACTTCCTGCAGCGATTCGATGCGAAATGTTTCGAAGAGCACCTGAAAAAGAGAGGAAATCGGCCGCAGCAGCACGCGATCGAATTTCCCCTCGATGATGTAATTGTTCCCGAAATCGTAGAGGTTCAGGCTGATGATGTTGAAGATGCCGTAAGGAATCAGCGAGAAGCCGTAGAGGAACAGCACTTCGTCGAAGCGCCAGCCGGCAAGCTGCGGGACTTTCTGGAACAGCACCACGACGAAACTCAGCGCAAAGATCGTGGCGGCGAAGCTGGTCGCCAGACTGATGAAGAAATCGCCGCGATAACTGACGCGCACTTTCGCATACTGCGAAAAATAGTCGAAGAACAGCCCGAAGTGTCGCCGCGTGGCGTCGAGGAAACCGGCGATCCCTGACTTTTCGGTGATGGGCGTTGTCGTTGGCATGGTTTGCGTAGCGCCGGCGTCTCGGCGGCGTTTTTCGCCTATTTTAAATCTGAACCTGTCGGCGAGACGCCGGCGCTACGACCTACCCCCCGTGAATCGTGATTTTCTGCGCCGCGTGTTCCCACCACACATGCGCGAGCCACAGCAGCGCGATCACCCACAGCCACTGAATTCCCAGCGCGCGCAACGCAGCTGCGCGGTCGAGCTTGCCCAGATATATCTGCAGCGGCGTGTAGGCGATGTGCTCGAACGGCAGCCACGCCAGCACTTTTTGCACGCGGTCCGGGAAAAATGACATGGGAATCAGCAGGCCGGAGAGCAGCTCGATCAGCCAGTATTTCGCGCGAATCAGCGCGAGAATGGATTTCAGCGGAATCGCGCACGTGCCGATCATGAAATTGATCGCGGCCATCAGGAAGAAGCTGCCGAACACCGCCACCAGGAACAGCAGAAAATTTTCGCGCGACGCCGGGCCTTGCACGGGAAATACCAGCGCCACGACGACGGCCGTGGGCAACGTGAGCAAACCGAGACGAAACGCCGATTCGCCAATCGCGCGCGAAATCCACATCCATTGCACGGAAACCGGCTTGATTAAATCCATGGCGATTTTGCCTTCGATCACTTCGTACGCCATTTCCTGGTCAATCGTGTTCCAGTAGAACGAGCGGATCATCCAGCCCACGCTCACGTAAGTGATCATCTGCGCCAGGTTGTATCCTGCGATGGCGAGGCCGCCGCGGTACACGGCGCTCCAGATGAAGTAGTACACCGTGACGTTCAGGAAATAAGTGATGATGCCGGTGAAATAGCGCAGCCGGAAAGCCAGGATGTTGACGAATCCCACGCGCGAAAATTCCGCGTAAGGGACCAGCGCCTGCACCCAACTGCTCACACGCTCACCTCAAGATGCGCGTCACCGGCGTAAATGCGTTTGATGATCTCTTCGATGGGCTCGTCTTCGATGAGCAGGTCGCGCACTTCCACGGCATCCAGGATCTTGCGAATCAGGTCGGACGTGGAAACCTTCACGCGGTCGAAGCGAATGCGATAGGTCAGCTCGTCCACCTGATCCACTTCCAGGCCATCGCGCGAGAAGGCATCGAGGCACTCGGCCTGCGTGCGGTCCTTCAATACAAATTTGATCTGCTTGGTGCGCAGCAGTTGCTGCTTCAGTTGCGCCAGCTGGCCGTCGTAGAGCACTTTGCCATGGTCGATGATCATAATCCGGCGGCAAAGCTCTTCGATGTCGTCCAGGTCGTGCGTGGTCAACAGCACCGTGGTGCGAAATTCGCGATTGATGGCGCGCAGGAAATGGCGGATGTGGTCTTTGGCTACCACGTCGAGGCCAATCGTCGGCTCATCGAGGAACAGCAGCGGCGGATTGTGCAGCAGCGCGGCGGCCAGGTCGCAGCGCATGCGTTCGCCGAGCGAAAGTTTGCGCACGGGCGTGTGCAAGTAATCGCGAATGTTCAGGATGGCGTCGAAGTGCTCCATGCGCGCGTCAAAATCGCGCTGCGAGACGTCGTAGATCCGCCGCAGCAGCTTGAAGGATTCAATCACGGCGATGTCCCACCACAACTGAGTGCGCTGGCCAAACACGACGCCGATGGTTTTCACATACTGGCGGCGCTGGCGGTAGGGAACGTAACCATTGATGCGAATTTCGCCGCTGGTGGGAACCAGAATGCCGGTGAGCATCTTGATGGTGGTGGATTTTCCCGCGCCGTTGGGGCCGATGTAGCCGACCATTTCGCCGCGTTCGATGGTAAATCCGACGCGGTCCACGGCGGCCACGGTGCGGTAATCGCGAACGAATAGATTTTGAATCGAGCCCCACACGCCCTCGCGCCGCTTGAAGGTGCGGAAGTGTTTCGAGAGCTCGTGGACGTGAATTAAGGAGTCGGCGCTCATCCGATTATGAATTCTAGCATTTACAGGGAGCCGGCGCAGGCGCGGCACAGCAGCGCGAGCCAGGCAGCGCGTCTGCAACACCGGGCGCCCTGCCACCCCGTCTGGCTGGATTAGACGTGAGAAAGCGGAATTCGGCGCGCCGGACTTATAGGGGATTCGAGTTTGTCTGGCGCAAGGGGCCGCACAGCGGATCACCCGGAGGAATCTCGGGCCGCTTAGCCCTTGTGGCAGACCGAGCAGTGCTTGGCTTCGTAATTTTCCATCGTGACTTCGAACATGTTGTTGCATCCAATGCACACGCGATGGATTTTCGCCGCCGGCTTTTCGCCCGGCTTAGTTTCTGTAGTATGCGCGGAGTGCTGGCTAGGTTGTGGCTCGCTCATGAGCGAATTCTAGCATGAAGCGAATCCCGCCGGCCGCCGCAACTCTTCCTTTACACGGGCCCGGGGTACGCAGACTCCGCATAGCCTCCACCGGGATGCGAGCCGGAGCACCCCGGCGGCGTTTGCGCGGGCAAGCCGGGAAAGGGTCTGCTACAATTTTACGACTTCGGGGGAAGCCTGCGCTGTAGCGGTGCGCGACATCACATGCCTGTAAACAACAAGCCTAAATGGGTGATTGCGGGCATCGGCGCGGCGCTGTGCGTGGTGCTGCTGATCGTGTTGGCAGAGCGCGGGCCGGCGCCGCAGGTGCAGATTGTGACCGTCACGCGTGAGGATTTGACCGCGTCCATCACCGGCAATGGCAAAGTCGAGCCGATCGCGCCGACCGTTGCCCGCGCGCAATATCCCACTTTTGTCGCGGACGTGAGGGCTACCGAAGGGCAAGCGGTGCGCAAGGGCCAGCTGATTTTATCGCTCGATGCGGCGGACGTGCGCGCGCAGCTCTCGCAAGCCCGCGCGGATTTGCTGGCGGCGCAGATGGATTTGCGCAATGCGCACGCCGGCGGTCCTCCTGATGACGTAGCGCAGCTACTGGGCAATTTGCAGAAGGCCGAAACAGAAGTTGCCAACCTCGAAAGAACGCAGCAAGCCCTGGCGCAACTCGTTGCCAAAGGAGCGGCCACGCAGGACGAAGTGGCGCAGAATCAGGCCGCGCTCGCGACCGCGCGCGCTAATCTGCAAATCTATCAGCAGAAAAAACAGGCGCTCGATCAGCGGGCTTCCGTGGGCGTGGAAAGCGCCAGCCTGCGCGTGAAGCAACGGCAGGACCTGGTAGTCGCACTGGAAGAAAAAGTTCGCTCGGCGACGGTGATCGCGCCGTCGGACGGGACGCTTTATTCGCTGCCCGTGCGCAAGGGCGATTTCGTGAAGTTGGGCGACGTGCTGGCGGAAATGGCAGACCTGCATCACGTGCGCGTGCGTGCTTTCGTGGATGAGCCGGATTTGGGCTCGCTCGGGCAGAATCAGGACGTGCAGGTGCTGTGGGACGCGATGCCCAACCGCATCTGGAATGGCAAGGTCGAGCAGGTTCCCAAGCAAGTGGTGGCGCGCGGCTCGCGCAGCGTGGGCGAGGTGCTCTGTTCGGTGGACAACGACAAAGTGGAGCTGCTGCCCAATGTGAACGTGGAAGTGCGCATCCTGGTGCACGAGCAGCACGGCGTGCTGGTGATTCCGCGGGGGGCGGTGCGTTACGACCAGGGACAACATTTCGTCCTGGCCTACGACGGCGACGCAGTGCACCGGCGGGACATTAAGGTAGGAGTCGCGGGCGCCGATAAATATGAAGTGCTTTCCGGGCTGGCGCAGGGAGACAAGGTGGCGCTGCCGGGAGAGGTGGATTTGCGCGATGGGATGAAGGTCCGAGCCGCGGAGGCCAAATGAGGATGATGGACGCTAGTGGTAGGCGGAGCGCGACAATTGCGAAAATAATTCGCGCGGCCTTGGCGGCTGTGGCCCTGCTGGCGACGGGCGCGGCCACGCGACAAGCTGCGGCGCGAACCATTTCCGCAATGAGCGGCCCGCCGTTCCCCGCACTCGCGGCTGCCGATGCGGCGGCTGTGCTCCAGACGGCGCAGCGGCAATTCAACGCCGGGAATTATTCGGGCGCGATCTCCACGCTGCAATCTGCCGTCACGCAAAATCCCAACAGCGCGGAGGCTTACTACTGGCTGGGCCGCACCTACTACGAAATCCGCGATTATGACAATGCGATTGCGGCGGGCGAGAAGTCCGTGGCGCTCGATCCCAAAAATTCCGTTTACCATCAGTGGCTGGGCAGAATTTACGGCGGCAAGGCGGATCGCGACCGCAGTTTTTCCTACGCGCGAAAGGTGAAGAAGGAATTCGAGGCGGCGGTGCAGCTAAACCCTGAAAATATCGCGGCGCGGCGCGATCTGGAGGAATACGATTTGCAGGCGCCGTGGGTCGTCGGCGGCAATAAGGACGAAGCCAAGGCGGAAGTAGATGCCATTGCCGCGCTCGATCCGGTCGCGGGCCATCTGGCGCGCGGCGTTTACGATCTGGACGCCGCGAAGAAGTCCGATCTCGCCGAAAAGGAATACCGCGAAGTTCTGGCCGCCAAGCCTGGCAAAATTGATGCCTATCTGGAAGTCATCGCTTTCTTCCAGCAGCAGAATAAGCCCGCGGACATGGACGCCGCGATCCAAGCCGCGGCGTTGGTAAGCCCAAATGATCCGCGGCTGGGATACTGGCGTGGCGCGGCCTTGACTCTCGCCAATACGAATCTCTCCGACGCCGAAAAATACCTGAAGGCCTATCTGGCCAGCACTTCGGATCGCAGTGATTGGCCTTCGCACTCCGCGGCGCGCGGTTGGCTGGGCCGCGTGTACGAAGCGCAAGGGAAACGCAGCGACGCCGCCGAACAATATCGCGCGGCGCTGCAACTCGACCCCAACGACAAGGACGCCAAGACGCGGCTCGATCGCCTGGCGAAATCCGCGCATTAAATCCGTGAAAGAATCGCTCGAAACTCGCACCCTGCGAACCGCATCTCATCCCGTGGTGATTCCTCTGACGCCAGCGTCGAAAGCCACGCCGATTCTCTGGGCGGAAACCTGGAGCCTGGCGCTGCAGGAACTGCGCGGGAATAAAGTGCGCGCGATGCTTACCATGCTGGGCGTGATTATTGGGAGCGCCTGCATCGTGCTGGTGGTGACAGTGGCGCTGGCCGGAAAGCGCTACATCGTGGGACAGATTGAAGGCGTGGGCGCGAACTTGATTTATGGCGAGCTGGTTCATTCCGGCGACGCGCAACGCACTACGCTGGCCGACGAAATTACCGTGGCGGACATCGCTGCCATGAAAGCGGCGCTGCCGCACGTGGCGCAAGTGGCGGGGACGCACGACACACCCATGACTTTCGTGGTGAACGGCACCAGCCGGCCGGTGAGCCTGGTCGGCGTGACCGACGGATTTCAGGAAATTCGCCGCCTGAACATTTTGCGCGGCCGCTATTTCGATGAAGACGACATGATCGCGCACAGCAAAGTGTGCCTGTTGTCCAGGGAACTCGCGGACCTGGCTTTTCCCAACGATGAACCGCTGGGCAAGGATATTCGCCTGGGCGATCTGCACTTCACGGTGATTGGCGTGTTTCACGAAAGAACCGCCACCTTCGGACAGACGGAAATCACGCAAAATTCCGTGCTGGTGCCGATCGGGCTGATCAAGTCCTACACCGGCGAAGACTTCCTGCGCACTTTTTACGTGCAAGCGGACCGGCCGGAAGATGTGCCGCTGCTCACCGCGGAGGTGGCGCAACTGGTGAGCAGCCGCCATCGCGCGGGCGCGGAATATCGCGTGCAGAATCTGGGTTCGCTGCTGGATTCCGCGCGCAGAATTTCGCTGGCGCTCACCGTGATCTTGATTGTGATCGCGACGATCGCGCTGACCATCAGCGGCATCGGCATTATGAACATCATGTTGGTGACCGTGACCGAGCGCACGCGCGAGATCGGCATTCGCAAGGCCATTGGCGCGCCGCGCATTGCCATCCTCTACCAGTTCCTGATGGAAGCGCTGTTGATCAGTGGCGCAGGCGCGCTCCTGGGTATCGCAATTGCCGTGACGATTCCCTTCGTGCTGAATATTGTGATCAGCTTGGTTCCGGAGTTGGCGGGCGTGCACATCCCGGTGTCGTGGGTCTCGGTGGTTCTGGCGTTTTTGGTATCCTGTTCCACGGGCCTGTTATTTGGATATCTGCCGGCGAATCGCGCTGCACGGCTGCAGCCTACGGAATCGTTGCGTTATGAATAAATCGCCAGTTCTAAAATCGCTCAAGGTCAGGCTTCCGGCGGCGTCGCTGTTGCTGGCGCTACTGCTGTGCGCCGCGGTTCCGGCGCGCGCGCAGGAGGATCGCAAGCTCAGCATGCGTGAAGCGGTCGCGCTGGCGCTGCAGAACAGCCGCGACCTGGCTTTGGCGCGCCTGCAATACACGGTCGCGCTGAATGAAGCGGGCGTGGATCGCTCTGCATTCCGGCCGAACATCTACACGGGTTCGGGCGCGGCATACACCTACGGGTTTCCGTCTCTGGGCGGAGGGCCGCCGGCCGTCTTCCAGCTGAATTACAACCAGGCGTTTTTCGATCCGGTGCTGAAGGCCCAGCAGCAAGCCGCGGAAGATCATGCCAAGAGCATGAAGCTGGAAATCGATCGCACGCGCGACGACGTGATCGTGCGTACCGCCGTCGCGTATCTTGAGCTTGCCGAGGTGCGCCATTCTCTGCAGCTGCTGCGCGGGGAACAAGCCAGCGCGGAAAAGATTCTGGGCGTCACGCGCGAACGTGTGCAGGCCAACCAGGAGCTGGCCATTGAGGTGACGCGCAGCGAATTGACCGCGGCGCGCGTCGCGGAGCGCATCATCAAGTTGGAAGGGAAGAACGAAACGCTGACGCAACAGATCCAGAATCTTACCGGCGTCGCCGACACCCAAGCGATTGAACTGGACACCGAAGAACCCTCTTTCGCGACCGACCTGCAGGAAACGGAGCTTTCCAACCTGGCGATTCAGAGCGACCGCGGCATCCAGGAAGCGGAAAATGACCGGCTGGCGCGGCAACACATTCTGCGCGGCGCAAAACTTAGTTATTGGCCGACCTTGAGCTTCGTGGGCCAGTACAGCGTTCTTTCCAATTTCAATAACTATACGAAATATTACAGTGGCCAATATCAGGCCAATAATTTTGCGATCGGCGTGCAGATCAGCATTCCGGTATTCTCCGCCAAAACGCGCGCGAATGTGGCGCTGGCGAAAAGTGAATTGCAATTATCCGAGCTCTCGCTGGGAAATAAGCGCCAGGAAGTTCGCCAGGACGTGCTGCAGAAACAGCGCGACGTGCGCGAGCTGGAAGCGACCTACGAAGTGGCGCGCCTGGATTTGAAACTGGCGCAGGAAACCGTGCAGCTCACGCAGGCCAAATTCGACGAAGGCCGCGCCACGCTGCGCGATATCGAAGCGGTTCGCCTGGCTGAAAACGACAAGTTCGTGGTTTTCCTGGACGCGGATTTCGCGCGCCAACGCAGTCAATTGACGCTGTTGCGCGCCACCGGGCAGCTGGCCAAGGTGTTTCAGTAGCACGTGGCGCTAAAAGCATGGCTTGGGCTGAGTGCGAAAATCGAGTAAAATCGAGAGTTGATGGTTAGGCAGCAGTTGATACGTCTTTTTGGATGCCCTGAGGGGGGTCATAGTACATGGCGTCTGTAATGAAAACGTTGTTCCTGAATCCGCCGAGTTTTGAAAAATTTGATGGTGGCGCGGGCTCCCGTTGGCCCGCTACGCGCGAAATTGAATCTTACTGGTACCCGGTATGGCTCACGTATCCCGCCGGAATGCTCGAAGGCAGCCGGCTGTTGGATGGTCCTCCGCACCACATCACGCCCGCGGAAGTGGTGCAAATCGCGCAGGATTACGAATTCGTGGTGCTGTTCACCTCCACCGTGGGTTTCTGGAGCGATTTGAAAATGGCACGGGCCATGAAGGAAAAGAAGCCCGGGCTGAAGATCGCTTTCGTTGGTCCGCAAGTGCAGATCAAGCCCGCGGAAAGCCTGCTGGCGAGCCCGGACATTGATTTCGTGGTGCGTGGTGAGTTCGATATTTCCGTGGTGGAGTACGCGCAGGGCAAGCCACTCTCCGAAATCTTAAGCGCGAGCTACATTAAAGACGGCAAGGTCGTGCACAATCCGCAGCGCGCTATGTTGCAAACCGCGGAACTAGACGCGCTGCCCTTCGCCACCGAGGTGTACCAGAAGAATCTCACCATCGAAAAATACAATGTGCCGTTCCTGCTGAATCCTTACGTTTCGTTCTACACCACGCGCGGATGCCCGGCTCTGTGTACGTTCTGCCTGTGGCCGCAGACGCTTTCCGGCCACGCCTGGCGCGTGCGCTCGGTGGAAAACGTCGCGCGCGAATTCAAGCAAGCGCACAAGATGTTCCCGCAGGCCAAGGAATTTTTCTTCGACGACGACACTTTCAACATCCGCAAGGACCGCGTGCTGGCACTCTGCAAGGAATTCAAGCCGGTGGGCTTCCAGTGGTCCTGCACCGCGCGCGTGCATAGCGATTACGAAACTCTGAAGGCCATGGCCGACGCCGGCGCGCGTCTCCTGATCGTCGGCTTCGAATCCGGCGACCCGCAAATTCTGAAGAACCTGAAAAAGGGCGCCACCGTGGAAATGGGCCGCACCTTCGTGCAGAACTGCAAGAAAGTCGGCATCCACGTGCACGGCGATTTCATCATCGGCCTGCCCGGCGAAACCAAAGACACTATCGAAAGGACCATCGAATACGCCAAGGAACTTGACTGCGAGACGATTCAAGTCTCCATGGCCCACGCCTATCCCGGCACCGAGCTTTACGATCAGGGCATGCGCGAAGGTTTTCTGGCCGGTGAAGCAATCACCGATGATCTGGGCCACCAGCTGCCGCACCTTCAGTACCCGCACCTTTCGCGCGAGTACATGGTCGAATCCGTCAACCGCTTTTATGACGAATATTATTTCCGCCCGCGCGTGGCCTGGCGCATCGTGCGCGAAGCTCTGTGGGACTCCCACGAACGCAAGCGCCTGTTCCACGAAGCCGTGGATTTCATGAAGCTGCGCCACGACCGCCGCAAGGTGGCCAAAAAAGGCGTGCAGAAAAAAGCCATGGTGCAAGTACAAGTGCCCCCCATGGAGCCGCAAACTTCCGGCGCGGCGGGCGAATCACAGGGCGCATGACGCCGTCGCAAGGCCTGCACCTGAAAACCTACGTTTTCCTGTTGTTCATGGTCACGTTTGGCCCGCTGGGCGACGTGTTTCTGGCCGACGGCATGAAAAAAGTGGGCGCTTTGAACATGCAGGATCCCGCTTCCGTATTTCATTTTTTCCTGCGCGCATTTTCTTCCGGCACGGTTTGGCTGGGCGTGCTTCTGCTGCTCGCTTTTTTTATTTCGTACACTCTGGTGCTCTCCTGGGCGGATTTCAGTTTCGTGCAGCCGGCTTCTTCGCTGTCCTACGTGATTGTGGCGCTTCTCGGGCATTTTTTTCTGCGTGAATTTGTCAGCCCATTGCGCTGGGCGGGCATCGCGCTACTCGGGCTGGGCGTTTTGATTGTGGGCTACACGCCGCCGCGAACGACTGAGCGAGTCTGATGGTCTGGACGGTCTCTCGCGACGCGCTGCTGCTGCTGGCGCTCGCATCGTTCGCTTATTATTTGGTCGCCATCGTGGCGGCGCTGCGATTTTTTCGCCGCCGCGATGCTGCCGCGCTTCCCTCTGATTTCACTCCTCCCATCAGCATTCTAAAACCTATCTATGGACTGGACCGCGAGACCTACGAGAACTACGCCAGCTTTTGCACGCAGGATTATCCGGAGTACGAAATATTATTTTGTGTGAGCGACGAGCACGATGCCGCGATTCCGGTGATTGCGAAACTGGCGAGCGATTTTCCGCAGCGTCGCATTAATCTCCTGATCGGTTCGGAACCGCTGGGCGTCAGTGACAAGGTGAACAAACTTTGCCGCCTGGCGCGCGAAGCGCGGCACGAAATTCTGGCGATCAGCGATAGCGATGTCCGCGTCGCGCCTGATTATTTGCGCGCCATTGCCGCGCCCTTTCGCGATCCTGCCGTTGGCGCGGTCACCTGCCTCTATCGCGGGCTGACCGACGGCTCGCTCGCCGCAAATCTGGAAGCGATTGGCAACAGCACGGACTTTGCCGCGGGCGTGCTGGTGGCGTGGCTGTTCGCTCCAGTGAATTTTACGCTGGGCGCCACCATGGCGACTTCCAAGACGCGTCTGGCCGAAATCGGCGGCTTCGAATCTCTGGTGGACCATTTTTCCGACGATTACGAGCTGGGCAATCGCATCGCCGCGCGCGGCCATCGCGTCGAGCTCAGCACGTTTCCAGTTTCTATCGTTTATCCGGGCCAGACGCTCGCCGACGCGTTTCGCCACCAGCTGCGCTGGAATGTGAGCATCCGCTTTTCGCGTCCCGCCGGGCATCTGGGCCTGATTTTCACGCAAGCGCTGCCGCTCGCTCTGCTGGCTGCGATTTTTGCGCCGTCGGCGGCGTGGGCGATCAGTTTGCTCGGAGGCTACTTATTGTTGCGCGGATTTTCCGCGTGGATCGTCGGCGTGTACGGCATGGGCGATGCCGGCGTACGAAAGCACCTGGAGCTGCTGCCGCTGCGCGACGCCTTCGCCTTCATCGTGTGGGTCGCCAGCTTCTTTCCCCAGCGTATCCACTGGCGCGGCCGCGAATTCTACGTCCGCGACAAGCGCCTGGTTCCCACCGCGCCCCGCGAGTAGCGATGCATTGGGTTTTGGGTTTGTAGCGGCCGTTGTAGCGGCGCACTTCAGTGCGCCATCGGTGTTGCGCCGCGGATCGATCGCGGTGAGAGAGCTG